>Ga0185299_10001816_pt1 | contig 37191 bp, 33 predicted proteins | sample PaiPotPPA55metaG_FD_128002 | JGI IMG/M metagenome (GOLD analysis project Ga0185299, IMG submission 128002) | Iron sulfur acid spring bacterial and archeal communities from Banff, Canada, to study Microbial Dark Matter (Phase II) - Paint Pots PPA... ...
GATTAGCGAGCGCGAGCGCCGGCTGAACGAGATGGAAGCTGTTCTCGTTCATATGTCGCGGGTCAGCGAGCTCGGTCAAAGCGTTTCTGCTCTCATTCACGAGGTGAACCAGCCGCTCGCTGCGATCGCGAATTACGCCGCTGCGAGTATCCGGTTGCTTGAGACATCGCAAGCCGACCGGATCATGCCCATATTGCAGCGCCTCGACGAGCAGGCAACGCGAGCCGCGAACATCGTGCGGCATCTGCGGGAATTCGTTGTCCGCCAGCAATCCGAACGGCAAGCCGAGAAGGTTCCTGGAATGCTTCAGGATGCAATCCGGCTGGCGCTGGCGGGAAGCAGCGAACACCCGCCTACTATCGAGACGCGGTACAGCTCGATCGCTGCATCGGCGGTGGCCGACCGCGTGCAGATCGAGCAAGTCGTCTTCAACCTGGTACGCAACGCGATAGAGGCAATGGCGGACGGTCCGCGGCGCGTGCTGACCATCGGAACGAAACTGACGCGCAACAACATGGTCGAGGTGAGCGTCGCCGACACCGGACCGGGGCTGCCAGCAGAGATCCGGACAAGGCTGTTCGAGCCGTTTGTCACCACGAAGGCCGGCGGCCTCGGCGTCGGCCTGTCGATCTGCCGGGTCATCATCGAGGCGCATGGCGGCCACTTGCAAGCCGAAGACAATCCGGGTGGCGGAACAGTCTTTCGCTTTACTCTTCCGCTATCAGTGGACCCCTAAATCGGTTTCCTTCAGGGATTCTCGGGCCCCTAACCCGGCCTGGCGAAGTGCCGGTCCAGCGTCTGAACGCATGATTAAAAGCTGCAATTTCCGAATATCCGAGGAGCCACGCGATTTGCTGGAGCGAGGCGTGCTTGTCTCGGAGATAGCGAAGAGCGAGGCGGTGCCGCAGATGGTCGAGGACTTCACCGAAACTGGTTCCCTCCTCAGCGAGGTTCCTGGTAAGTGACCGAACGCTCATGCCCAGCTGCTCGGCGACTGATGTCGCCTGCACTCTGCCGCTTGGCAGCAGACTGCCGAGCCGCTCTTCCACTAAACTCCGCAGTCCAGCCGCGCTACGACGCTGCGAGAGCAAATGGTCGCCTTGCGCTTTTAAGATTTCCAGGAGCCGGCTGTCCTCGGAAATTATCGGCAGTGTCATGACGCGCTGCGGCAATACCCAACTGTCGGTCGGCTGCGCGAACTCGACCACACACCGCAGAATGCAATGGAGTTCCCTAAGCCCTGAATCCCGAGCATGAGCAAAAGTTATGCGTGATGGAGCGAAGTCGCGGTTTGTAAGCGTTCGGAGCACTCTGTTAAACGCCAATGTAATCATTTCCGAATGCTGCCGGCGGGGATCCTCACTTTCGAACACGTGCCGAAAGGTCAGGACTGACTCGTGTTTGCGGCGACGGATCTCAAGGCGAATCTCTTCATTCATCGTCGCCGCATATTGCGCCAGATGTTCAAGGGCTTCGGCAACCGTGGCCGATGAGGCCGAAAGATAGAACAGCAGCCCGATATCCCGCAGATCCATCTCACCCGCGACACGCAGGCCGAGGAGCGAATCGTCAATCTCGCTGGCAGCAAGTTCAAGAAAGCGATGCTGGGATACGACCGACACTCCGCCTGGGGCTTGCATCAATTGAGCGCGCGACAGCTCCGCCGCTGCCAGTAGTGGCTCGGCATTAATCCCATGCCTGTCCAGGTAGTACATTGTCTCGCGGGCCGCGATACCGCGGGTCCAGAGAAACTGAAGCTGCGGAATGTCGCTGTCGAACTGACGACCCACGGCGGATCCGTTTCTTCGCGTCAATACCAGTCCTGATCTATCAATTTTCTGGCCGAAATTATCAAGTACGAATATCGCCCAAAGGGCCAATTGAAGAGGTATGGGCGGGCGCTCATCAGCGCGCGCGATCCCCTGCAGCTCGGGCCAAGCAGCAACCCGGCTGCGCTAACTCGCACCAATCGGAGTGTCTCATGAACCGGTCCCCGGTGTCGGAACCTTCTGTGCTTTACGGTATCGTCGAGGACGAGGCAGTCCGGGATTCAATTACCGTATTGTTTGTAACCCGTGGTTTAACGGGCCGCATGTATTCCGCCGTGCAGGCTTTTCTGGATGATCATTATCTGCCGGCACTCGCATCTGGCTGTTTGATCATCGACGTGAGTGGCCAAACCGGGACCGGCGTTGAATTATTGAAACAGCTCCGCGATCGGGGTTTACGTCTCCCAGCCGTTATTCTCGGCGGCCCGCTCGATCAAATGGACACCACCGTATTGGAGAAACCTGTTACAGCATCTGATTTGATCACGCATGTGGAGCGGGCGCTTGGTCGATCTCGTGGATAACCAACCTCCCGCGCTTCTCAGTCAGCTGATCCCGGAGGTCGCGGATTGTAAGACGAAAAGCTGGTCTTCCTGGATTGGGGTCAGCTTCTAGCCTTCCACCCACGCCCATAATCGTGCTGCAAATCGACAGACCGATGCTTGCCATCCCTAACGGCAGCCTTAGGGCCAGAGCGACCGACGGGCCGCGGGCGACGAGTGTCTGCTTCAGGTCGGCGGCAGAAATTCAAGCTGAGTCTCTGCTGGGCCGCGGTCGCCCGTTCGGCATGGCAGCGGCCCGAGACCGGCATTCGACTTTTGCGATGGTCGTGTTCTAAATTGGGGCAGAATTTTCGAAAGGAGCGCCCGGACATGGCACAGGCACCGCACGAGACGTTCACCGCGGGTCCGCTGACCTTCGTCGTCAAGCACGAGCTGTGGGACGAGAACATCCAGGACCACGCCGACCAGGGAGTCGCGATCTGCGTCACGGCCGATGTCGCCGGGCGCCGGACGATTCTGTTGCGGTTCAACTGCTTCGATGTCGAGAAGAGCTATATTTACGGGCCGGAAAACACCGAGCACGCGGTCGCCGGACCGGAAATGCTGGGCGGCGCGCCGCTGACGAACCTATACCGGATGGACCCGATCGCCTGCGGCAACCCGATCGGCTGGACGATCCGCACGGTCGACGCGAAGCTCCCGAAAATGCTGGAGCGCGCCGGCTATCCGGCGGTCGCCAAGACCGTCGATATGGACGAGGTGCGGCCGGTGCTGCCCGAGGTCGAGGCTTGCGCCCGGCACCTCTACGGCACCAAGCGGAATACCGTGAAGCACAATCGCGGCACCCACATCTTCGAGGCCGGCAACATCCGCTTCGGGCTCGAGATGCGGCGGCTGCCGATGGGCGATGGCGGGCTGGCGATCCACGTGCTGGCCGATATCGGCGGGACGCCCGGCAAGCACTACACCGAGGAGACCGAGCTCCTGGCCTTCGACCATTTCTGGAACGGCGCGCATTACCATTACGGGCCGCGCAACAAGAACCACCGCATCTACTGGGACCGGACCCTGGTCGAGAACCCGCTGGCCTGGACGCTCGAGCAGTTCGAGAGCGGCAAACTGCGGGCGATGATCGAGCGGGCCGGATACCCTGGGATCGCGGCCGATCTCGACGAGGGCAAGATCCGCGAGGTTCTGCCGGTCATGAAGAAGCAGGCGCTCGCGATGTGGGAAGAAGGCGAGAGGCTGACCGGCCATCCCGGCCTGCCGCCGGAGGTCACGCCGAACCTGGCGGCTGCCGAGTAAGCTTTAGGGTTGGTAGCGGGCGACGCCGTCGACCGCGCCCTGCTCGCGGCCGCGCAACTCGATGACGTTGCGGTCGGGGTCGCGCACGAAGACCGACACGTGCCCGCCTTCCCCGAAGCTGACCGGTCCCTGGGCGATGGCGATGCCGTTCGCCTTCAGCGCGGCGAGCGTGGCGGGGATCGAGGCGACGCGCAGCGCGATATGGGTGTAGCCGGGGAATTTCTCCGGCATGTCCATCAGCACGTTCGCGGCGGGATCGCCGGCATTGGCGTTGAAGACGAGATTGAGCTCGACGCCGCGCTCGTTGCGCACGATCGCGACATCGTCGTTTTCGGCCCGCCGCACCAGGTCGAAGCCAAGCACTCGATAAAAACCCAGGGCGCGGTCAAGGTCGCGCACCCGGACGCCGATATGGTCAACCTGCTCGATCGCGATCGTCTGGGTCATGCTCAGCTCCGGTATGCGCACGTGCTGCGGCGGCGGGCTCAATCGGACAGCCATTTCCTGTAGCCCCGGCCGACCGCTTTCCCAAGCCGGCGTGCCTGCTCCGTCCAATCGCTGTTATCAGGGTCAGGCCGGCCGGACTTCTGCATCACCTTGACACGGCGGCCGAGGCGGAAGGCATGGTCGGTCCAATCGCCCGCGGGCGCCCCGGCCTGCCGCAGCCGCTGCTCCAGCTGTTTCTTCAAGGCGGCCGCGTTGGCCCGTTCCGGCGGCGTGGCGCTGCGGTCGCCGGCCACGGCGGCGAGGGCGCGCAGCTTGCGGCGGAGCGCCGCGAGCGAGGAACCAAACCGGCTGTCCTGCATCCGCCAATATTATCACGAATGGCGGCGGAAATCCGGCTCGGCGAGTAGAGGCTTTCCGCAAGACTTCGGGTCAGCGGTGAACTGGCCCTGCCCGAGGATGGAACGGTGCGCTCAATCGCGGCGGGCGCGGCCCAGCGAGTGCTCGCCAGTGACGATAGCCGAGCGGCTTCCGCTGCCGTCACGCGACCGCCATCAACATGTCCCCAATCTGTAAACGCGAAACGCCATCCTTGACCGGCTCGTTTTGTGCCGCACCGGACCCGGTGCCGCCCGATGCGACCGCAACCTTAAGGGGGAAAACACAATGGCAAGCCGGTACGCGAACACAGGACGGCGAAAGCTGCACGCCCTCCTCGCCTCGACAATCCTCGCCTCGGTGACACAGGTGGCCGCCGCAGCGGACCGCGACGACTTCCCGACAACGACGCCGATCAAGCACATCGTCGTCATCTTCGACGAGAACATAACCTTCGACCACTATTTCGGCACTTACCCAAAGGCTGCCAATCCGGCGAGCGAGCCGAAATTCACCGCCAAGGACGATACGCCATCAGTGAATACGCTAGGCGCGTTGCTGACCAATAATCCGAACAGCGCCAATCCCGAGCGCCTCGATCGCAGCCAAGCGATCACCTGCAGCAACAACCACAGCTACACGCCTGAACAGGCGGCGGTCGATAGCGGACTTATGGATAAATTCTCAGCGACGTCCTGCGACAGCAGCACGATCAATCTCAACTACTACGACGGCAATACGGTGACGGCGCTATGGAACTACGCGCAGCACTTCGCGATGAACGACAATTCTTTCGAGACGGTGTTTGGGCCGTCGACGGTGGGCGCGATCAACCTCATCTCGGGCCAGACTCATGCGGTCGGCAAGCTCCTGACGCAAGACGACGCGAACCACGATCTAGCCGGCGACGTGCTGGTGGCCGTCAGCACGATCAATGGCGACCCCGATCCCATTTTCGACGATTGCGCCGCGCCTGACTGGGCCGGTTTCACGCCCAATGGGGCCGCCGACAACCATAATGTCGGCGATCTCCTCAATGCGAAGGGCGTCAGCTGGGGCTGGTTCCAAGGCGGCTTCAAACCGACCGCCATGGTGGGCGGAATCGCGCAATGCAACGCGACCACGACGGGGCATCCCGGGATCCTCGGCAACCCGTCCGATCCCATCCACGCCCCGATCCAGGCCTATGTCGCACACCACAATCCATTCATGTATTATCAGCACACCGCAAACCCGCACCACCTGCCGCCCACCTCGACGGGGAATATCGGCAAAACCGATCAGGCGCAGCATCAATACGATCTGAGCCTATTCAATGCCGCGCTCGATGGTGGCCGGCTGCCGGCCGTCTCTTTCATCAAGGCGCCGCGCGCCCTGGACGGACATCCCGGCGCGAGCAACTCCGATCCGCTTTCAGAGCAGCTCTTTGTCGTCGACCTGCTCAATCGGTTGCAGAGTTCGCCGGAGTGGAAGGAGACCGCCGTCATCATCGCGTACGATGATTCCGACGGCTGGTACGATCACGTCAACGGCCCGATCGTGAACCACTCCAATGTGCCCGGGGCCGATGTGCTCGCGGGCGCCAATTGCGGCACACCGGCGCCGGGGGCGTACCTCGGCCGGTGCGGTTACGGGGCCCGTCTCCCGTTTCTGGTCGTCTCGCCTTGGGCCAAGCGCAATTTCATCGATCACACCACCATCGATCAGACCTCGATCCTGCACTTCATCGAAGACAATTGGAATTTAGGCAGGATCGACGATCTCGATCATCCCGGTGGGACACCGGCGGGCCAAGCGTCGTTCGACAAAATTGCCGGATCGATCCTCAACATGTTCGACTTCGACGATGAGCCGCATACCGAGCCTGTGATCCTGGATCATTTCACAGGCGCAGTGGTCAAGGATTAGCGGTCCCTAGTTCCTTGCTGGTTGTCCGTTTGTAGTTGGCACTTTCTCGTTGGCCGCGGCCGGGACCCGGTCTGACCAGGTCCCGACCGTCGGCGTGCTCGCCGCTCGCGCAGCAGGGCGGCGGGTTGCGCTTCGCTCATCCGCCCAATGCGGGCTTAGTCGCGGCGGGCGCGGCCCAGCGAGTGCTCGCCGGTGACGGTTCCTTCCGTATCAAGCGTGACACGGACCTCACGGTCAGCCTTGCGCGCGAACGCCTCCCAGCCCGTTTGCCCGAGCTGGTGCAGCTCGACGATGTGCGAGTAGCCGAGCTGCCTCAACCGCTCGCGTGCCTCGCCCGGATTGGTCGCGCGTGCCGCGGGCGGCGAGGGAGACGGCGCAATCAACGGCATGCCGGCGCCCGGCGTCACCGATCCTTGATCATCAAGCCCATAATGGCGGGCGCTATTGTCGCTGCCGACGCGGTGACCGGTGACGGCGCCGCTGGTTGAGCCGTAGCCTTTCCACCTCATCTGGGTCGCGGCGGCGCCGGGGTTCACGAGCGGGTTTTGCGCCTCCCTGTCCGAAGGCGAGATCGTCGGCAGTGCGGTCGGGTTCGCGTCGGATCGGCCGTGGCCCGCCTGGTTCGCGGACTGTGCGAATGCGGCCCCGGCGCCGGCGATCAGCACGATAAGAGCGGCGATCGATTTCTTGTCCATGACGGCCTCGTCGGACCATTCCGGCCGCAGGGATCTGCGGCTGAGCCTTTCTGGCAAAACGCGAGGCCAGGCAGATGGTCTGCAAGCTCTACCGCCGGTTTTCGGATGAGCGGCCCGCCCAGCGTCTGCGAACATCCCCCGGCCTCAGGGTGATGAAATCGGATTGCCGAGCCGCCATGGTATACCATATACCTGAGTTATGCCCGTAGGCAGCCCACACCCCGTCGAAAAGTTAGACCGGCCGAGCCTCGATGTGCCTCGGCTGGACACCAACACCAGCTTCGCGAAAGAGGCCTATGCCGCGCTGAAGCGGGCAATCATGGCCATGGATATATATGACCATCCCGAAGAGATCCGGCTCGACGAGCGCCGGCTCTCGGACGGGCTCGGGGTCAGCCGCACGCCGATCCGCGAGGCGATGACGCTGCTCGAGCAGGAGGGTTTTGTCCGTACCCGGCCGCGCCGCGGCATCTATGTGGTCAAGAAGACAAAGCGCGAGATCGTCGAGATCATAACGGTCATGGCGGCGCTTGAAAGCATGGCGGCGCGACTCGCGGCCGAGTGCGCCTCGGATGCCGAGATCGCCGAGCTGCGCCGGCTGATGGATGATTTTCGGTCGGGAAATGACGGCGAGCGGCTCGACGAATACTCCGACGCCAACATTGCCTTTCATCAGGCGATCATCAAGATGAGCGGCTGCGCGCTGCTCGCCGATATGACCGAAAACCTGTTCATCCACATGCGCGCGATCCGCAAGATCACTATCCATCAGGAAAATCGGGCGGCGCGCTCAATCATCGACCACATGCGGATCATCGAGGCGTTGGAGCGGCGCGAGCCTGAGCTGGCGGAGCGGCTCGCGCGCGAGCACACGCTAGGGCTCGCCCTGCATGTCGAGGCGCATGGCGATTTTCTTGATACGAAACGCGAGTAAGGGACGGAAACAATGAGCAAGGCTCTCGAAGGCGTTCGCATCCTCGATCTGGGACACGTGCAGGCGGCGCCGACCGCGACTCAGCTGTTGGCGTGGATGGGCGCCGACGTCATCAAGGTCGAGATGCCCGGCCGCGGCGACATCACGCGCGGCCAATTGCGCGACGTGAGGGGCGCCGACAGCCTCTATTTCACGATGCTGAACTCGAACAAGCGCAGCATCACGATCAATCTGAAATCGCCGAAGGGCAAAAAGGTGCTGGAGGAGCTGATCCGCCGCTGTGACGTCATGGTGGAGAATTTCGGCCCCGGCGTGCTCGACCGGCAGGGCTTCACCTGGGAACGTATTCAGCAGATCAACCCGCGGGTCATCTACGCCTCGATCAAGGGGTTCGGCCCGGGCCGCTACGCCGATTTCAAGGCGTATGAGAATGTCGCGCAATGCATGGGCGGCGCCGCCAGCACGACCGGCTGGGACGACGGCCCGCCGACCGTGACCGGCGCGCAGATCGGCGACAGCGGCACCGGCGTGCATCTCGTCGCGGGCATCCTGGCGGCGCTGTTCCAGCGCGAGCGCACCGGCAAGGGCCAGCGCGTGCAGGTCGCGATGACCGACGCGGTGTTGAATCTATGCCGGGTCAAGATGCGCGACCAACAGCGGCTGCAGCACGGGCCGCTGCCGGAGTACCCGAACGAGGAATTCGGCGACGCGGTGCCGCGCGCCGGCAATGCCTCGGGCGGCGGTCAGCCGGGCTCGGCCCTGCGCTGCGCGCCGGGCGGCCCGAACGATTACGTCTACGTGATCATCCAGCCGCCTTCCTGGGAACCGCTGATGAAGATCGTCGGCCGGCCGGAGCTGATCGCCGACCCGAACTACGCGACCCCCGAGGCGCGGCTGCCGCGCATCCCGGAATGCTTCTCGATCATCGAAAAATGGACCCAGACCAAGACCAAGTTCGAGGTCATGGCGGCGCTCAACGAAGCCGATGTGCCGTGCGGCCCGATCCTGTCGATGAAGGACATTTACGAGGACAAGGAGCTCTTCGAGCGCGGCATGCTGGTCGAGGTCGACCATCCCGGGCGCGGCCGCTATGTCCAGGTCGGCATGCCGATCCAGCTGTCCGACTCGCCGCCCGACGTGAAGCGCTCGCCGCTGCTCGGCGAACACACCGACGAAGTGCTCGGCTGGCTAGGCTATGATGCGAGCGGAATCAAGGGCTTGCACGACGAAGGCGCGGTGTGAAATCGAATTCACGCGCCGGATACGAAGCTAGCAAGGAGCGCAGGTTATCGTAGGGTGGGCTCAGCGCAGTCCATGTTATTGGTTCACAACGAGACGGCGAGGCAGTGAGATGGCAGTGTGGCCGAACCACTGCACCTCGCAGTCTCGCTGTCTATTTGTGAATTTTTGATGGGCTTCCGCTCATCCGACGAGGTTCGATTGGCTCAATCAGCGAAGCACGATCGGCGCATTCACCCGGGCTCGGGCCGGCGGCGCGGCGCCGATCACCCAAAGGGCCGGCAGGTCGAACCAACGGCGCTCGAAGAGGTATTGGTGCTGCTCGGCGATCACGAACGACGCCACGATCTGCTGATCGAGCATCTGCACCTGTTGCAGGACCATTTCGGCTGCCTGCACGCGCGCCATCTCGTCGCGCTCGCCGAGGAGATGCGGCTGGCGTTGGCCGAGGTGTACGAGGTCGCGTCGTTCTACGCGCATTTCGACATCGTCATGGACGATGAGAGCGCGCCGCCGCCGATCACCGTCAGGGTCTGCGACAGCCTGTCCTGCGCGCTCGCCGGCGGCGAAGAGCTGCTGCAGGAACTGGGCGCCCGGCTCGGCGATCAGGTTCGGGTCGTGCGCGCGCCCTGCATGGGCGGCTGCGACAAGGCTCCCGCCGTCGCGATCGGGCATGCGCTGCATGAGAACGCGACGGTCGAGAGCGTCGCGGCGGCGGTCGAGGCCGGCGCGACGCATCGGCATGTGCCGGAATATCCCGGGCTGGACGCGTATCGAGGCGCGGGCGGCTACAAGCTATTGCAGGCCTGCCTCGGCGGGCAGACGCCGCTCGAAGACGTCATCAAGGCGCTCGAGGATTCCGGGTTGCGCGGACTCGGCGGCGCCGGGTTCCCGACAGGACGCAAATGGCGCTTTGTGCGGCAGGAGCCGAAGCCGCGGCTCATGGCGGTCAACGCCGACGAAGGCGAGCCCGGCACATTCAAGGATCGCTACTATCTCGAAATTGACCCGCACCGATTTCTTGAAGGCATGCTGATCGCCGCGTGGGCGGTCGAAGCCGAGGATGTTTGGATCTATCTGCGCGACGAATACCCGCAATGCCGCGAGATCCTCGCGCGCGAGATCGCCGCGATCGAGACGGCGGGTTTGACGCACACCAGAATCCATCTCAGGCGCGGCGCCGGCGCCTATATCTGCGGCGAGGAATCGGCGATGCTCGAAAGCATCGAGGGAAGGCGCGGGTTGCCGCGCCACAAACCGCCATTCCCGTCACAGGTCGGGCTGTTTGGCCGCCCGACGCTGATCAACAATGTCGAGACGCTGTTCTGGGTGCGCGATATCGTCGAGAAGGGGCCGGGCTGGTTTACGAGCCAGGGCCGCAACGGGCGGAAGGGCCTGCGCACCTTTTCGGTCTCCGGACGGGTCAAGGAACCGGGAGTTAAGCTCGCGCCGGCCGGGATCACCGCGCGGCAGCTGATCGACGAATTCTGCGGCGGCATGGCCGATGGGCATGCCTTCAAGGGCTATCTGCCGGGGGGCGCCTCGGGCGGCATCCTGCCGGCGTCGCTCGCCGACATCCCGCTCGATTTCGGCACCTTGGAGGCCGAGGGCTGCTTTATCGGCTCGGCGGCGGTCGTCGTGCTGTCGGATAAAGACAATATGAAGGACGTCGCGCGGAACCTGCTGCGCTTTTTCGAGGACGAGAGCTGTGGCCAATGCACGCCGTGTCGGGTTGGCACCGAGAAGGCGGTCGCGCTGATGAGCGAGCCGCGCTGGGACGAGGATCTGTTGGGCGAATTGACGCGAGTCATGAGCGATGCGTCAATCTGCGGCCTGGGACAGGCGGCGATGAACCCCGTCAAGATGGTCGTCAAGCACTTCCGCGACGATCTGACGAGCGGAGAGAGAGCATGACCCCGCCCAGAATAGGGCTGGATGAGCGCTGTGCGTCCTTCGAGACGGCCGCTTCGCGGCCTCCTCAGGATGAGGCGTTTTTCTTAATGCCATCAAAGGCGTATCCTCATCCTGAGCGCGAGCGTAGCGAGCAGTCGAAGGACGCAGGTAGCCGACGCAGTCCTGAGCTGCGGCAATAGTTTTGGCTTGAGGATCCGTTATGACTGATCCCATTCGCTTCACGCTCGACGGTAAGGAGGTCGAGGCGCAGCCGGGCGAGACGATCTGGCAGGTGGCGAACCGCCACGGGGTCGAGATCCCGCATCTGTGCTGGCTGCCAAAGCCGGGCTATCGCGCCGACGGCAATTGCCGCGCCTGCATGGTCGAGATCGAGGGCGAGCGGGTGCTGGCCGCCTCCTGCATCCGGCGCCCGACGCCGGGCATGAAGGTGCAAGCCGCGAGCGAGCGGGCCAAGGCGTCGCGCCAGCTCGTTTTCGAACTCTTCATCGGCGACCAGCCGGAGCGGGCGGCGGCGCACGACCCGGAATCGCGGCTGTGGCGCTGGGCCGATACGCTCGATGTGACCGGGAGCCGCTTCCCGCGCCGCGCGCAGCCGGCGCCCGACCGCAGCCATCCGGCGATGGCAGTCCAGCTCGACGCCTGCATCCACTGCAATCTCTGCGTTCGCGCCTGCCGCGAGGTGCAGGTCAACGACGTCATCGGCATGGCTGGGCGGGGGCACGGCGAAAAGATCGTGTTCGATTTCGACGACCCGATGGGCCGCTCGACTTGCGTCGCCTGCGGCGAATGCGTGCAGGCCTGTCCGACCGGCGCCCTGATGCCGGCGAGCCTTGTCGACCAGAACGGCGTTTATACGAACGCCCCCGACCGGCAGGTCGAGAGCGTCTGCCCGTATTGCGGCGTCGGCTGTCAGCTGACTTACAAGATCAAGGACGACCACATCGTCGCGGTCGAGGGCAAGGACGGGCCGGCCAACCACAACCGGCTCTGCGTCAAAGGCCGCTTCGGCTTCGATTATGTCCATCACATGGACCGGCTGACCGAGCCGCTGATCCGCAAGGATGGGGTCGGCAAGGATAATGTCGATATCGACCCCGCGAACCCGCTGACCCATTTCCGGGTCGCGACCTGGGAAGAGGCGCTCGACCGCGCCGCCGCAGGGCTGAAGCGCATCCGCGACCGCGACGGCAAGTACGCGCTGGCCGGCTTCGGCTCCGCCAAGGGCACCAACGAAGAGGCGTACCTCTTCCAGAAGCTCGTGCGCACCGGGTTCGGCAGCAACAATGTCGATCATTGCACGCGGCTGTGCCACGCCTCCTCGGTCGCGGCCTTGATGGAGGGGATCGGCTCGGGCGCCGTGACGGCGCCTTTCACCGCCGCCGCCGATGCAGAAGTCATCATCGTCATCGGCGCACGACCCACGGAAAATCATCCGGTTGCGGCCACGTTCTTCAAGCAGGCCGCGAAGCGCGGCGCCAGGCTTTACGTCATGGACCCGCGCAGCCAGTTCATGGCGCGCTACGCGACAAAAATGCTGCAGTTCCGGGCCGGCCGCGATGTCGCGCTGTTGAACGCGCTCCTTCACACGATCATCGAGGAAGGACTCTACGACCGCCAATATGTTCAGGCGCATACCGAGGATTTCGAGAAGCTGCGTGAGCACATCCGCGACTATGCCCCTGAAAAGATGGCTGAGATCTGCGGCCTCGATGCGGCGACCCTGCGCGAGGTGGCGCGCGATTACGCGCGCGCGAAGGCCTCGATCATCTTCTGGGGCATGGGCATCTCGCAGCATGTGCACGGCACCGACAACGCGCGCTGTCTGATCGCGCTGGCGCTCGTCACCGGCCAGGTCGGCCGGCCGGGCACCGGGCTGCACCCGCTGCGCGGCCAGAACAATGTGCAAGGCGCCTCCGACGCCGGGCTCATCCCGATGGTCTTTCCCGATTATCAATCGGTCGAGGACCCGGATGTTCGGGCCAAGTTCGAGGGGCTGTGGCAGACGAGCCTCGACCCGAAACGCGGGTTGACCGTGGTCGAAATCATGGACGCGGTGCATGCGGGCCAGATCAAGGGCATGTACATCATGGGCGAGAACCCGGCGATGTCCGACCCGGATGTCGAGCATGCCCGCGCCGCGCTCGCCGCGCTCGAACATCTGGTGGTTCAGGACCTGTTCCTGACCGAGACGGCCAAATACGCCGATGTCGTGCTGCCGGCTTCGGCCTGGCCCGAAAAGGACGGCACCGTCTCCAACACCAATCGCCAGGTGCAGATGGGGCGCACCGCATTGCCGCTGCCCGGCGACGCGCGGCTCGACTGGTGGATCATCCAGGAAATCGCCCGCCGCATCGACCTCGACTGGCAATACACGCATCCGCGCGACGTGTTCGCCGAGATGAAATTGGCGATGCCGTCGCTCGACAACATCACCTGGGAGCGGCTGCACCGCGAAAGCTCGGTGACCTATCCGTGCGACGCCGAGGACCAGCCCGGTCATGAGATCGTGTTCGGCGATGGTTTCCCGACCAAATCGGGGCGCGGCCGTTTCGTACCCGCGGCGATCGTGCCTCCGGCCGAGGAGCCCGATGCCGACTTCCCGCTGGTGCTGACGACCGGCCGCCAGCTCGAGCATTGGCACACCGGCGCGATGACGCGCCGCGCCAGCGTCCTCGACGAGATCGAACCGGAGGCGGTGGCGAGCCTCGCCCCCGCCGAATTGCGCCGGCTCGGCATCGGCCCCGGCGCGCGCATCCGCGTCACTACGCGGCGCGGCTCGATCGAATTGAAGGCGCGCAGCGACAGCGCGGTCGCGCCGGGCATGGTGTTCATCCCGTTCTGTTACGCCGAGGCGGCGGCCAACGTCCTGACCAACCCGCAGCTCGACCCGTTCGGCAAGATCCCGGAATACAAATACTGCGCCGCCAAGGTCGAGCCGCTCGACCACCGCGCCGCCGCCGAATAAGCGGTAAAGGCGCGGCCCGTGATCTGCCGCGCCGTCGTTGCCGCATCGATCTTGCTGCTCGCCGGATGCACACCGGCCGATCGGGCGACGAGCGAAGCGGCCAACGAGCCAGCACCCTATGTTTGCCTACTCCCCGGCGAGAAGCGGATGCTCGTCGCCGAACTGTTTTTCGGCCGCAATGTGCCCGGGCACGGATCCGTTAGCGAGCGGGAGTGGGCGGATTTTGCAGCGCAGGTCATCACGCGGCATCTGCCCGACGGGTTCACGGTCCATGACGGCGCCGGGCAATGGCTGAACCCGCAGACCGGCACCATCGTGCGCGAGCCGACCAAGGTTCTGACCGTCGCCAGCGACAAGCCGCGTCCCGATTTGAAAGAGCGGCTGACCACGATCATCGACGCCTATCGCGGCCGGTTCCGGCAGCAATCGGTCGGCGTGATCACCCGCAACTCCTGCGCCAGTTTTTGACCCGCACTCAGTGGTCATTCCGGGATCGGCCAAAGGCTGAGGCCCGGAATCCATGAACACAGGCCTCTGGAATATGGATTCCGGGCTCGCCGCATGTGCGGCGCCCCGGAATGACCACGGTTTTTCTCTAACCGGCGCGGTTCATCCGGTTGCTGACGAGATCGTCGACGACCGTCGGGTCGGCGAGGGTTGAGACATCGCCCAATTGGCTGTGCTCGTCGGCGGCGATCTTGCGCAGAATGCGGCGCATGATCTTGCCGGAGCGTGTCTTCGGCAGGTTGGGCGCCCATTGCAGCAGATCGGGCGCGGCGATCGGGCTGATCTCCTTGCGTACCCATTGCACGAGTTCGGCGCGCAACCCCTCGCTCGGCTCCTCGTCGATGCGCAATGTCACATAGGCGTAGATCCCCTGCCCCTTGATGTCGTGCGGATAGCCGACGACCGCCGCTTCCGCAACCTTCGGGTGGGCAACCAGCGCGCTCTCGATCTCGGCGGTGCCGAGGCGATGGCCGGCGACATTGATCACGTCGTCGACGCGGCCGGTGATCCAGTAGAAGCCGTCCTGGTCGCGGCGCGCTCCGTCACCGGTAAAGTAAAGGCCGGGAAAGGTCGAGAAATAGGTTTCGACAAAGCGCTTGTGGTCGCCGAACACGGTGCGCATCTGGCCGGGCCAGGAGCGCGCGAGGCACAGATTGCCCTCGGCAGTGCCGTCGAGGCGTTTTCCGTCGCCATCGACGATCACCGGCTCGACACCAAAGAACGGCCGCGTCGCCGAACCCGGCTTCAGCGGCGTCGCGCCCGGGATCGGGGTGATCAGGATGCCGCCGGTCTCGGTTTGCCACCAAGTGTCGACGATCGGACAGCGCTTTTCGCCGACATTATCGTAGTACCAGAGCCACGCTTCCGGATTGATCGGCTCGCCGACGGTACCCAACAGGCGCAATGATTTGCGGCTCGTCTTGCGCACGTAATCCTCACCCTCGCGCATCAAGGCCCGGATCGCGGTCGGCGCGGTGTAGAAGATCGAGACCTTGTGCTTGTCGACGACCTGCCAGAAGCGCGACGGGTCGGGGTAGTTCGGCACGCCCTCGAACATCAACGTCGTCGCGCCGTTGGCGAGCGGGCCGTAGACGATGTAGCTGTGGCCGGTGACCCAGCCGACATCGGCGGTGCACCAATAGATCTCGCCGTCCCGGTAATCGAACACGTATTCGTGCGTCATCGAGGTGAAGACGAGATAGCCGCCGGTCGTGTGCAAGACACCCTTCGGCTTGCCGGTCGAGCCCGAGGTGTAGAGGATGAAGAGCGGGTCCTCGGCCGACATTTCGGCGGGAGGGCAATCGGGCGAAGCGGCTGCGCAGACCTCGTGGTACCAGTGATCGCGGCCTCGCGTCCAATCGATGGCGCCGCCGGTGCGCTTGACGACGATGACGGTCTTGACGTCGGCGCATTGCCGCAGCGCGGTGTCGGCGTTGCGCTTCAGCGGCACCTTGCGGCCGCCGCGCAGCCCTTCATCGGCGGTGATCAGCACGGTCGAGCGGCAATCCTCGATCCGGCCGGCGAGACTGTCGGGCGAAAAGCCGCCGAACACGACCGAATGGATCGCGCCGATGCGGGCGCAGGCGAGCATCGCTACCGCCGCCTCGGGGATCATCGGCAGATAGATCGTGACCCGGTCGCCCTTCTTGACGCCTTTGGCATTCAGCGCATTGGCGAGCCGGCACACCTGTTCGTGCAATTCGCGATAGGTGACGCGGCGATCTTCCGACGGATCGTCACCCTCCCATAGGATCGCGGTCTGATCGCCGTGCTTGGCGAGATGGCGGTCGATGCAGTTGTAGGACGCGTTCAGCGTGCCGTCCTCGTACCAGCGGATCGACACGTCGCCCTTGAATGAAGCGTTGCAGACCTTGCGGTAGGGTTTGATCCAATCGATGCGCTTGCCGTGCTCGCCCCAGAACCCGTCCGGGTCGGCGAGCGACCGCTCATAGAGGCGGAAATATTCGGCTTCGTTGATCTTGCCGACCCCGCGGTGCGCCGAGATCGGGATCAGATTCCGCTCGGACATGCTCGTTTCCTCCACAGGCTTGCGCCGATTGGCGATTCTGGCGGCCAGATATGGCGCCGCCGCCGCGGGCCTGTAAACCTCTCTGTTGGCTTAACGCTGCCGGATTTGGGGCCGCCTTCGGCCCAGACACAAAGTCGTCATTCCGGGGCGCCGCCCCGGCGCATCAAAGATGCGCCTCCCTAGGCGCGAGCCTCGCTCGCGCAAGAAATTGGGGGGTGAGCCCGGAATCCATATTCCAGAGGCCCTTGTTCATGGATTCCGGGCTCACGGCTTCGCCGAGCCCCGGAATGACTATTTCTTGGGTCAGCCGGAGCTACGCCGGGATGCCGGCCATCCGGCAAATCACTGACCATTCCTTGTCGCTAACCGGGCAGACTGACAGGCGCGATTGGCGCAGCAGCGAAAACCCGGAGAGTTCCGGCACCTGCTTCATTTCGGCGAGCGACACCGGCTTTTTGACCGGCATGACGGGGGCGACATCGACCATGCCGAACTTGCCCGAGGGGTCGGTCGGATCGGGATAGAACGGGCGGACGATCTCGACTATCCCGACGATGTCCTTGCCCTCGTTCGAATGATAGAAAAAGGCGTGGTCGCCCTGCTTCATGGCCCGCAGGTTGTTGGCGGCCTGAAAATTGCGCACGCCCTCCCAATGGGTGCGCTTGTCCTTGACCATCTGGTCCCAGGGATATTTCGCGGGTTCCGATTTCAACAGCCAATGCGCCATCTGCTTCCCCCAAATTCATAGGATGGGTTGAGCAACGCGAAACCCATCTTTTCGTAGAGTATTGGCGGGTTTCGCTGCGCTCAACCCACCCTACGACCTCTCACCCCGATAGAGGATAGTCGGCCTGGTCCTCATAGATCGAGCCGGCCTTTGTCGGGAAACTGGCGATCAGGCTGAAATGCTCGACCGGCAAGGGCTCGGCGCGGAATTGCGCGTTCGCGGCGAGGAACTCGCCGAGCGGGCCGATCGCCGGCTCGCGCAGCCGCGCCAACGTCACATGCGGCGCGAATTTGCGCTGTTCCGGCTCGAGACCGATACGGATCAGCGCCAGCTCGATCTTGTCGCGCAACGCGACGAGATCCGGATGGCGCTCGACCCCGACCCACAGCGCGCGCGGCTTGCCGCCGCCGAACACGCCGGCGCCGGCCAATTGCAATGTGAAGCGGCGCGCCGTGATGCGAGCCAGCGCTTCGTCAATATCGGCCGCGACGCCCTCATCGACCTCGCCGATGAAGCGCAACGTCAGGTGAAAATTGCCCGCGTCGACCCATTTCGCGCCCGGGATGCCGGCTTCGAGCAGCGAGAGCTGCAGCTTCAGCTCGGGCGGAAATTCGATGCCGACAAAGAGGCGCAGCACTTTATCCAACCCATGTCATTGCGAGCGGAGCGAAGCAATCTCGTCGGTCAAGGAGACTCCTTCGGAAGGGGATTGCTTCGTCGCGTCGCTCCTCGCAATGACAACCTAGGTCAGGTGAACAGGGTCAGGACGCCGGTATGGCCGTAGAGCCGGTCGCGCGAGATCTCGCCATTGGCGAAAAACCCGATCAGCGGGATGTCGCCGAACCGCTCGCGGATGAGGCCGGTTTCGATCCCCGGCTCGCCGAAGAGCGCCGCGCCGCGCGCGATGCAGCTGACATAGATGCCGGCCTTCGGCGGTCCCTTCAGGCGCCCGGCCAGCTGTTTCAGCATGCGGTCGAGATCGGCCTTCGCGCTGTCCGGGTCGCGGCGGCAGAACAGGATCGGGTCGCCCGGCGCGACCTCCGCCCCCAGCACGATCCAGCCCTGCCGCGGGTCGATCGCCATCAGGTTGCGGACGAGGTAATCGCCCATATCCGAGCCCTGCACCGGCAGACCGGCGAAGATGACGCCGCCTAGCCTGCGCGGGTCGCTCGCGAGCTCGGGGCCGATATCGTCGAGGAAGACCGCGAGCGCCGGCTTGCCGTCGATCGCCATGACGACATTGTCGCGCGCCTCGTCGATGCGGTGCACCGGCCCGATCGGGATGCAACCCTGGGTCAGCGCGGTCGCGACCGATACCTCCGGGGTCAGCAATAGCCCCGAAATGCCTGCCGCGCCGAACGCGTCGGCATCGCCGGCGAGCAGCGGCGCCTCGCATCGGTGCGACACGAGCCCGCCGACCAGAAAAGCGCCGCTTGCGTTCGCCGTGTCGGTCGCCACCCGGATCAGATCATTGCAGCGCGGATCCGCATGCACGAGGGCGAGCGTCGGCTGAGCCTTTTCGATCCAGCCGGCATGCCAGCGTGGCAGATCGGCGGCGGGATCGTCGGTTGCTGCAAACAGGCGAAAGCTGTCGTTGGGCAATGGCATGGTCATGACCGCCGCAGCCGGGCGGTCGTAGACCTCCTCTCCGCCGCCTACAACCCCGAGCCCGACGCCGCCAACCCATGATTTGATGCCGGTCCCGGCGGCCAGATCGCGGACCAATTGCGGCATCGCTGTCGCGGCGGGCTCGCTGACATAGACGATGCCGAGCGTCGCGCCCTCCCCGGCACTGGGAAGCTGAACGAGACAGCGCTGCGCGAGGGTCGCGGGATCGCCAACGGTAAAGGCTGCGGCAAAGGGCGTCGTCATCAGGAGCCTCCAATCAGCCGGGCGACATAGGGCGCGATGCGATCCACGATGACCGCGACGCCTCGCTCGTTCGGATGCAGTCCGTCGGGCTGGTTGAGCTGCGGGTCGAGCGCGACGCCGTCGAGCAGAAACGGATAAAGCGCCACGCCGTGGGCCTGCGCAAGTTCAGGGTAGATTTTATCGAAGTCGCGCTGGTAGTCGGCCCCGTAATTCGCCGGTGCGAGCATCCCGACGAGCAGCACCTTGGCGCCGCTCGCCTGGATTTTCGTGATCAGCGCATCGAGATTATTGCGCACCATCGCGGGATCGAGGCCGCGCAGCGCGTCGTTGGCCCCGAGCTCAAGGATCACGGCATCGGGCTTCTCGGCGAGCGCCCAATCGAGCCGGGCGAGGCCGTCCGCCGTGGTGTCGCCCGAGTTTCCGGCATTGATGATGTGCACCACCTGCCCGTCGGCGCGCAATTTCTCCTCGAGCCGGGCAGGCAACGCCTCATCCTGAGGCAGTCCAAAACCGGCGGTGATGCTGTCGCCGAAGGCGAGGATTTCGGTAGTTTTCGCCACTGCCAAATTCCAGCCCGCCGCCGTCACGCCGAGCAACGCGCCCAGGAGCGCAATGGCGGTCCGGCGCGAAGACGTGCACGGTGAGAAATCGAGGCTCATTGAATTGCGCGGTTTCCAAGCGGCCGGCTTCTTACACTGGGGAGCGGTCCCGGATGCGTCAACCGCCGGCGGCTCGGCGCTCCCGGGCGCGACAACAGAAGCCGCGCCGCCGGTCAGTTGATGCGATAATGCCGTTCGCTGACGGGCGGCGCAGTCGGAATCAATGATCACGATCCTGCACCTGATCACCGGTCTCGAAACCGGCGGGGCCCAGCGGATGCTGTATCACGTCGCCTCGCACACCGACCGGAGCCGCTTCCGCCCCGTTGTCGTCAGCATGACGGGACCCGATGCGATGGGACCGCCGATCGAGGCCGAAGGCGTCCCGCTGCGCTCCCTCGGACTGCGCCGCGGCATGCCAGATCCGCGCGGTCTGTTGCGGCTGATTCGTCTGTTGCGTGAGTTCCGGCCGGCGATCTTGCAGACCTGGCTCTATCACGCCGATCTGCTCGGCCTCGCGGCGCGCCCGTTCGCGCCGTCGACGCGCCTATTATGGAACATCCGCTGCACCGACATGGCCAGCAATTCGGGCTTGGTGAAACTCTTGGCACGATGCTCGGGGGTTCCCGATGCGGTCGTTGTCAATGCCGAGGCAGGCCAGCGCTATCACCAGGCTCAGGGTTACCGGCCGAAGCGCTGGGTGACGATCCCGAACGGCATCGACACAAGCTCGTTCCGGCCCGATCCGGAGGCGCGGCGGCGTGGCCGCGCCGAACTCGGCATCCCGGACGACGTCGTCGCGATCTTGTTGCCGGCGCGCTATCACCCAATGAAGGATCACGCGACGTTTCTCGCCGCGGCGGCGCTGGCGAGCCGGCAGGCCGATCTGCGGTTTGCATGTGCCGGCGCCGGCTGCGATCCCGCCAATCGGGAACTGACCGGCGCGATAACGACGCATCGGATCGGCGACCGGGTTCAGCTGCTCGGCGAGCGTCGCGATCTCGCTATGCTCTACCCCGCTTTTGATATCGTGACCCTGTCCTCAGCCTACGGCGAGGGCTTCCCCAATGTCCTCGGCGAGGCGATGGCGTGCGCTGTTCCCTGTGTCGCCACCGATATCGGCGACGCCGCGCTGATCATCGGCGATACCGGGATCATCGTGCCGCCGCGCGATCCGCCAGCGCTCGCCGAGGGCTGGGGGCGGCTCGCCGAGCTCGCCCCGGAAGGCCGCACCGAGCTCGGGACAAAGGCGCGCGCGCGCATCGTCGAGCGCTACGACATCGATCAGATCGTGCCGCGCTTCGAGGCGCTTTATGAGGAGATCGCCGGAACGGGCGCCGCTACAGAACGGCGCCGCGTCAACGAGGTGCATTAGCCCCGGACCGTCGCCGCAACCTGCGCGAGGTGGACCCGGATCACGACTTGCGCCAGCCCCGATTTGGTGATGCCGAGCAAGGCCGCCGCGCGCTCCGACAGATCCATGACGCGGTTGCCGGCATAAGGTCCGCGATCGTTGACGAGGACGTCGACCGAGCGGCCGTTCTGTACATTCGTGACCCGCGCGCGCGTGGCTAGCGGCAGCACCAGGCTCGCGGCAGTCAACTGGCGTTCATCGAAGGTCATGCCGCTCGCGGTCTTGCGCCCGCGCCAGTGCCGGCCGTACCACGACGCGACACCGGCCTGCTGGATCAGACCGTCCGGCCCTTTTTGGAGCGAAGCCCGCTGCTGCGCCTGAGTGGTCGCGGTGTCCGGATCGATGCGCGGATCGGCTTTGGCATGGGTGAACGCCGTGATCAGCAAGGCGAGCGCACAAGCGACGCGCCAAAACCCATTACGGCAGCTGCGAAGCAACAAATTAACTGCAAGTCGAAACATGACTAGGCCGTCCCCCCGTTCGGTCTTTCAGGTAACGGCCTGTTTACAGATTGTAACCTAGTGAAACAACACGTAAATGTGCCGCAGCATAACGGTTGAATAACACTTAGATATTAACCATATTGGCGAAAACGAATGGACTGGAATCCAGGCACGACGCGTCGAAATCGGGCCGATCTACTATTTTGCTGCTACGGTATTTCTATGATTCCCAAGAGAGCCCGGACGTTAATGCCAGTTGTAACCGAACGCAACCGGAGCGGTTCGGTGCCATCGCGCCGCCTGATTGGAGAGAACGGCGGTCCAAAAACCGCGGCATCGTACCGAAATCGTGTTGGCGATTGCCCGCGTTTGCGGATGACGGCGAACGCGCCGTTCACGTAGAGTCGCGCTTCGCTTGGTAAGAGAGGCAACGCACGACACGAATTGCCTCGACATCGAAGGGAGGCTGCATGCTCGCGATGTGGGTGAAGGTTCGGATCAAGGCGGCAGAGCGCGCGCGGTTTCTCAAAGCAATCGAGGCGGACGCCGTGGCTTCCGAAAGGGATGAGCCGGGGTGTCTGCGCTTCAACGTTCTTCAGGATCAGCAGGACGAGAACGTCTACTATTTCTACGAAGTCTATCGCGACGAGGCAGCACTGGAAGCGCATCGAGCCGCACCGCACTACGCCGTCTGGCGCGCTGCCGCGGACACACTGGACGGCGCACCGGAAGCAATGCGCTGCCAAACCATATTTCCCGCCGCGCCCGCGTATTGGGACCGCAAAGGCGCTTCCGCCGATTGACGAAACTTCCGGCTGATGCGACCGGCCCGGCGGGTCAGGTGAATTTGGCGGCGAGCGGCGGTGGGCCCAGCGAAGCCAGATCGAGCCGGCGCATGAGCACGATCAGCGTTTCGGTTAAAGCGCCGAGATCCGCGCGAGCAGATTCGGAAACCAGCTGGCCGTCACGGAAATCGCCGCCGGTCAGATAGACGCCGGTTGGCGCCACGAGCGCGCCAAACCAGGCCAACACCGGCCGCAATTGGGTATCGACCGCAAGGTAATGGTGCGGCGAGCCGCCCATCGCGACGATGCCGACCGGCTTGTTCTGCAAGGCCTCGACCGGTGTGATGTCGAGCAGGTTTTTCAACACGCCCGGAAAACTCGCGCGATAGACCGGGGCGCCGATCACCACCGCGCCGGCTGCGGCGATGCGCGCGACCGTCTCACGCGTCGGCTGGCCATAACCGTCGAGCGAGCGGCCGTCGCAAAGGTCGATCGGCGTCTCGGCGAGATTGAGCATCTCGACCGCGACATCGTCGTGTCGGGTGCGGGCCGCCTCTGCCGCAATGCCAAGCGCGCTTGCAAGCCGGCCGGGCGGCGTCGCGGCGCCTACGAGAATAAGCAACCCGGCAGTGGCCATTTCAGAGAACTCCTGTCGTTTCCGCGCGATTCTAGCATGCATCGGATTTTTGCGCGGGCGGCTAATATCACCCCGTACACGGCGCGGGAGCGGCAGTGATGAGGGCATCGCGGCAATTGCGGCTGGGCGCGTTCATGCGGCCGGTCGGCATCCACACCGCCTGGTGGCGCTATCCCGGCGCCTACCCCGACGCCAATTTCAACCTGCAGCACCTGATCCGCTTCGCGCAAAAACTCGAGCAGGGCCGCTTTGACGCGTGGTTCATGGCGGATCACCTCGCGGTCCTGAACATGCCGATGGCGGCGCTGAAGCGCAGCGCGACGGTGACCTCGTTCGACCCGCTGACCCTGTTGCCGGCGCTCGCGATGAAGACCGAGCATCTCGGGCTGATCGCGACCGCCTCGACGACCTTCGAGCCGCCCTACCTGATCGCGCGCCGCTTCGCATCGCTCGACCACATCAGCGGCGGACGCGCGGGGTGGAACCTAGTCACCACCTCCAACCCCGACGCGGCGCTCAATTTCGGGCTGACCGAGCATATGGAGCATGGCGAGCGCTACCGCCGCGCCCGCGAATATTTCGATGTTGTGACGGGACTGTGGGACAGCTGGGCCGAGGACGCTTTCATCCGCGATGTCGAGGAAGGCATCTATTTCGACCCCGACCGCATGCAGGTATTGGACCATACGGGCGAGTTTCTGTCGGTGCGCGGCCCGCTCAACATCGCGCGGTCGATTCAGGGCTGGCCGGTCATCGTGCAGGCGGGGGCGTCCGATGCCGGCCGTCAACTCGCCGCCGAGACCGCTGAGATGGTGTTTGCCGGCGGCGGCGCTCTCGCGGACGGGCAGCGGCTCTACGCGGACATCAAGGGTCGCGCCGCGGCGGCCGGACGCGACCCGGAGCACATCAAAATAATGCCCGGCTGCCTCGTCGTGACCGGCGACACGGTCGAGGAGGCGCGCGCGAAACGCGCCTTGCTCGACAGTCTCGTGCATCCGGACAGCGGCCTCGCATCGTTGTCGATCGCGCTCGGCTGCGACGCCTCGCAATTCGAGCTCGACGCGCCGCTGCCCGACATCCCGGAAAGCAATGCGAGCAAGAGCGGCCGCGAGCGCGTCATCGCGCGCGCCCGGCGCGACAATCTGACGGTGCGCCAGCTGGCGCAGATCGCCGGCAGCTATGGCGGCCTCGCGATGGTGGGCACGCCGAAGACGATCGCCGATCAGATGGAGGAGTGGTTCTTCGGCGAAGCCTGCGACGGGTTCAACATCATGTTTCCGTGGGTCCCGGACGGGCTCGACGATTTTGTCGACCGGGTCGTGCCGGAACTGCAGCGGCGCGGCCTTTTCCGCCGCGAATACGAGGGCAAGACATTGCGCGAGAACCTCGGCCTGCCCCGCCCCGAAAACCGCTTCTTCCCGAAGCGCGCGACTTGATTGGCCAGCCGCGCGACATCTACGCGGCTGCGTGGCTGACAAGCTCGACGCCAAATTGGGCGGCCGCGTTTTTGCCCATCATACGGGCGATCAGCGGTTCCGGCACACCAGCCTTGCGCAATTGCGCCAGCGCGTCCCAGGCGCTCGTCGCATCGTGCTGCGGATAGCGCGAGCCCCAGACGATTTTCGCTGCGAAATCCTCCGGCAATGCCTGGATCATTCGTTCCTCGGCATCGAAGCCGAGCATAACGTTGCCGTGCTCCCACACCTCTTCCGGCTCGGTGCTGACCGGGTAGTGATGCAGCAATGGGATGACGCGCGTCGACGCCTCCATCTTTTCGAGTACTTCCTGCATCCACGACGCCTTTCCGTGCGCGACGACGACCTTCATCGCGGGATAGCGCTCCATGACGGTGAAGCCAACCAGCGCCGCGGCGACAAACATGTGGTTGTCGAGCCACGACGCGAGGATCGGCGCCACCGGATGGCCGAGCGGCGTCGCACCGCTGAACGTGGTCGTCTGGGCGGCGCCGCCGCTGCCGCCGGCAAACGGCCCGCCGCCTCCGCCGGGTGCGGCTGGCTGCACAAGCCGGTCCTTGATTTTCTCGAAGAACGGTCCGTGCGAGGTCCATTCCGGGTTCCATAGACCCGCAGTCGGATGCACCGCAGCGGTGATCCCGAGCCGCTCCAGTTCGGCCCAAAGCGGATCGTAATACGGGTGGTTCAGATAGTGGCCTTCGAGGAACATCGGCCGGATGAACACGGCGCGGAAGCAGGGGAGACGCGCGATCCGCGCCAATTCCTCGAGCGCGAAATCCATGTCCTGTAGCGGCAGCATCGCGGCGGCGAACAGGCGCCGCGGCGCGGCCTTGCAAAAATCGGCGATCCAGCCGTTGTAGGCGCGCGCCAATGCATAGGCGACATCGGGATCCTGTACGAGGAAAAACCCCTCGGCGAACCAGGTCGGATAGAGCAGCGTCTGGTCCACCCCCATCGCACCCATATCGGCCAGCCGCGCCTTCGGGTCCGAGGCGCCTTCGGTCATCGGATGCCGCGTGTGCGGGTCGAGCGCGCCAATATCGTCCCAGCTCATGCCGGGGCGCCACAGAGCGTGCCGCGGCAGGTTCGAGTTCGTGGTGTCGCGGAAGATTTCGCCGTTGATCTTCAGATACGAGCCTGTCCGGCCTTCCTGGCGCCATAGTGCGTGCTTGCCGAGGGTCCGGTATTCCGGATCGAGGTATTTCTCCCACAATGCCGGCGGCTCGACGACATGGCTATCGGCATCGAACACCGGGAAGTCTTTGGTCGGCATAGTGCCCCCTGCCCTGCAGCGCAGGTTTCCGGAACTAGATCCTAGTTGCGGGTGACCGCCGCCTCCGGCCGCAGCGAATTGCGGACTTCCTCCTCGGTCGGCCACCAATCCGGCCGCTCGATTTCGGTGACGCGATCACGGATGATCTGCGCCGGCGCTTGCACCTTATAGAGGCGGCGGGCATTGGCGCCGAGGAACTTGGCCTGGTGCTCCTTCGCCAGGCCGAATTTATCCATCGTCTCGATCGCGCGCCAGGCGTCGTCGCCGTCATGGTGATAGACATCGGACGACCAGCACAGGATGTCGCCATAAAACTCCGGCAGGCGCGCCGGCGGCGCTTCGTCACCTTCGAATCCGGTCATGCAATGCTCGAAGAAAGTCTCGCTCGGCAGGCGCTTCAGCGGCGGGAGCCGCCGTTCGTTGCGGTACAGCCGGTAGGCTTTGTCGCATTCGTCGAGCAGGAAGCTGAGCCAGGTCGAGGATGCCTCGAACACCGCGGCGTTGATCTTCGGATGCCGATCGAAGAAGCCCGACATCAGCACCATCGTGACCCACAGCGCCGCCTCGGACTGGAAGTTCTGCACATTGGTCAGAAAGCTGTGCGGAATGCCGGCGGTCGCGACGGTGCGGCGGATCAATTCAGCGCCGGAATATTGCTCGCTGTAGCCGCTCGGCTTGAGGGTGCCGAAGGCCGGAAACGGGTGCATGCCGTAAACCATGCCGGTTTCTTCGAGCGCGTCCCATACCGGCTCGTATTTCGGCTGCAGCGGATAGTTTCCGAAGGCATCCATCGGCCGCACGAGCGCGACGCGGCAGCCGAGTGCCGCCACGCGCCGCACCTCCTCGATCGCGTAATCGGGGTGCTGCATCGGAATGAGCGCTGCAAAAAACAGCCGCTCGGGATCGGCCAAGGTGTATTCGTAGGCCCACTCGTTGTAGGCGCGGCAGAAGGCCTTGGCGCCGAGCGCGTTTTCGAGCCACGGATAGATGTCGATCTCGGTCGGGATGATCATGACCTGATCGATACCCTGGACATCCATGTCCTTGAGGCGCGGCTTCGGCTCGTAGGAGCCGGCGTGGTCGAGATAGGCGACCTGGTCCTGGGTCAGCGCGGTCTTGGAGTTCAGGTTGCGGACATTGAGGGCGCGCTGGATGTCGTGCTTAACGCCGGGACCGGCGTTGGTGATGACGCGCATCGTGCCCGGGATACCGCCCTTCCGCGGCGAGCCGAGCCCGACCCCGGCGCGGCCATTGACGATCAACAGGCGGCTCTCGGCGTCCCACCAGATCGTCTGCTTCAGCGCGTCGAGCTCATCGCGGGTCAGGAATTCGTGGGCGCGCTCCCAGATCCGCGGCGGCTCGGTGACATGCGCGTCGCAATCGAAGGTCGAAAAATCCTTGCTCATCGGCGCGAAGCGTTGAACCGGCATGCTGTGCCTCCCGAGAATGGTGCGTCGCGTTTCCCTCACGCGGGGATGCGCACCGGCAATGACCGGATGCCGTGGATGAAGTTGGAGTAAGTCCGGCGCGCCGGCCCCATGACCTCAATGACCGGATAGCGCTGCATGATCTCTTCCCAAAGGATCCGCAATTGCAATTCGGCGAGCCGGTTGCCGACGCAGCGATGGATGCCGAAGCCGAACGACAAATGCTGGCGCGGGCGCGGACGGTCGATGATGAAATTGTCGGGATCGTCGATCGCTTCGGGATCGCGGTTGCCCGAGACATACCACATGACAACCTTGTCGCCCTTCTTGATGTGCTTGCCGCCAAGCTCGGCGTCTTCCTTCGCGGTGCGCCGCATATGGATGACCGGCGTCACATACCGGATGATCTCCGACACCATGCTCGGGATCAGCGAGGGATCGTCGCGCAATTTCTGGTATTCGCGCGGATGCTCATTGAGCGCCATGATGCCGCCGGTCATCGAGTTGCGCGTCGTGTCGTTGCCGCCGACGATCAGCAATGACAGCGTGCCCATGAACTCGCGGAACGGCATGTTGCGGGTCGCCTCGCCGTGCGCCAGCATCGACAGCAGGTCGAATTTGGGCGGCTGCTGGGCGCGTTCGTTGAACAATTTGCCCAAGGCCTCGGCCATCTTGGTCAGCTCGGCAAATTTTTCCTCTTCCGAGTGCACCGGCGCGTCGGGCGCGCGGACATTAGCGATCGCGACATCGGACCAATAGGTCAGCTGCCGCCGATCCTCCCACGGGTAGTCGAACAAGGTCGCGAGCATCATCGTCGTCAGCTCGACTGACACCCGGTCGACCCAATCGAAGGTCTCATTGCGCGGCAAGCCGTCGAGCACCTTGGCGGTGCGTTCGCGGATCACCCCCTCCATGTTGGCGAGGTTGCCGGGCGCGACGACCGGGCTGACGACCATGCGCTGCTCGTCGTGGCGCGGCGGGTCCATGCGGATAAAGCTCGGCCGGTCCATGTCCTTGGGCTGGTCTTCGACCGCGATGCCGCCCAATTCCGAGGCCGAGGAATAGGCCTGGTGGTTGATCTCCACCTGCATGATGTCCTTGTACCTGGTCACCGACCAATAGGGGCCATAGAGGCTCTGCCGGCAGTAATGCACCGGGGCCTCGCGCCGCAGCCGCGCGAAATAGGGATACCAGACATCGTCCTGGTAGAGCTTGGGATCGCTGACGTCGAAATCGTCGAGCGCCAGATTGGCGACGTTGATATCGGCTGGAGCGTCGAGGGGTGCGGTCATCGTGCTACCTCCCGTTCAGGTGTTCAGTGTTGTCCTTCCGGCAAGCGGACGATCAGCCCGTCAAGCGCCTCGCTGACCTTGAGTTGGCAAGAGAGGCGCGAATTGGGCCGGGCGAGCGCGGCAAAGCTCAGCATGCTGGCTTCCTGCGAGCCGGGGACCGGCGTGCCGGTCACTGCAAGCCAGCTTTCGTCGACATAGACATGGCAAGTGGCGCAGGCGCATTCGCCGCCGCAATCCGCGTCGATGCCGGGGATGTTGTTCTCGACGGCGCCGCGCATGACCGAGCGTCCGAGCGGCACCTCGACCCGGTGCTCGCGCCCGCCATATTCGACATAGGTGATCTTCGGCATGCGGCGGCGACCCTCTAATCCTCGAGCCAGCCCGGCGGCACGATCTTGCGACCATACCGGGCGAGGATAGCATTAATCCCGGCCATATCCGCAGCCGAAATGACGGCGACCGCTGCGCCCGCACAGAGGAACAGATGGCGCCGGGCTTTTTGTCCGAGCTCGCGCTAGAGCAGCAGGTCGAAGAGCCGCAACGAGCGTTCCCAATGCTCGGATTTCGGGTTCTTCAAATCCGGATCGATGATCTTGAAGCTGCGGGCGAGCGCGATGCTGAGCCCGCCCACGATCTCCGGGAGCCGGGCCTCGGTCTCCACGCTCAGAGCCAGGTCGAGCGGGGGACGCGCCGTCAACCGATCGATAATCGGTTTCAGCTCGATCTGCGCGTCGATGTTTCGGAACTCGTGGATGCGCTCCTGAAGCCCCTTCGTGATCGGCAGGTCGAACGGTTCGACGATGTCGCGCGCGTTGGCTTTCGCTGCCGCCTCGCCGCGCAACAACAGGTCGTAGATTTTATGATCGATGAAGTCGTCGTATCGCTTCAAATCGGTCTTGTCGACGTCGATCCCGGCGGCGATGCGAAAGAACCGCTCGAACCTGGCAATGCCCATGACGGACATGACGTGCGCGCCGGGTCAGAAGTCCATCCCATCGCCCGGCATCGCCGGGGCCGGCTTCTTCTCCGGGATCTCGCCGACAGCCGCTTCGCTCGTGAGCATCAGGCCGGCGACCGAGGCAGCATCCTGCAGCGCCGTACGAACGACCTTCGTCGGATCGATGATGCCGGCCTGGAACATGTCGCAATATTCGCCGGATTGCGCGTCAAAGCCCCAGTTGGGGTCTCCTTTTTCGAGCAATTTGCCGACGACGATGGGACCTTCCGCACCGGCGTTCTCGGCGATCTGGCGCATCGGGGTCTTCAGCGCGTTGCGCAGGATTTCGGTGCCGACCTTCTGGTCCGCGTTCTCGGTATTGAGACCTTCGACAGCTCGCATAGCATAAAGCAGTGCGGCGCCGCCGCCCGCCACCACGCCTTCCTCGATGGCGGCCTTTGTCGCGTGCACGGCATCGTCAACCCGATCCTTCTTCTCCTTGACCTCGACCTCCGTCGCGCCGCCGACCCGGATCACCGCGACACCGCCCGCGAGTTTTGCGAGACGCTCCTCGAGCTTCTCGCGATCGTAATCGGAGGTCGTATCGGCGATCTGCTGCCGCAGCTGCCGGATGCGCACCTGGATGTCGTCTTTCTTGCCGGCGCCGTCGATGATTGTCGTGGTCTCGCGCTCGATGCGGACGCGCCGCGCCCGGCCGAGCATATCGAGCGTGACGTTGTCGAGCTGGATGCCGAGCTCCTCGGAGACCAACTGCCCGCCGGTCACGATCGCAATGTCCTCGAGCATCGCCCTGCGACGGTCGCCAAAGCCCGGCGCCTTGACGGCCGCCACCCGAAGGCCGCCGCGCAGCCGGTTGACGACGAGGGTCGCGAGCACCTCGCCCTCGACGTCCTCGGCGATAATGACGAGTGGTTTTCCCGATCGCACTATCTGCTCGAGCAGCGGCAGCAGCGGCTGCAGGCTCGACAATTTCTTTTCGCAGATCAGCAGGTACGGATCCTCCAACTCGGCGACCATCTTCGCCGGGTCGGTGACGAAGTACGGACTGATGTAGCCGCGGTCGAACTGCATGCCTTCGACGACGTCGAGTTCGGTGGCGAGCGACTTCGCTTCCTCGACCGTGATGACGCCCTCGTTCCCGACCCTCTGCATCGCCCGCGCCATCATGTTGCCGATCTCGGCATCGCCATTGGCGCTGACCGTCGCAATCTGCACGATCTCCGCGTTGGTCGAGACCGGACGCGAACGCTTTCGCACGTCGTCGACGGCAATGCCGACGGCCATGTCGACGCCACGCTTCAGATCCATTGGGTTCATGCCGGCCGCAACCGCCTTCGCGCCCTCATGGGCGATCGACTGGGCAAGCACGGTCGCCGTCGTCGTGCCATCTCCGGCGAGCTCGCCGGTTTTGACCGCAACCTCCTTGAGCATCTGCGCGCCCATGTTCTCAAAGCGGTCGGCGAGCTCGATGTCCTTGGCGACGGTGACACCGTCCTTGCTGATGCGCGGCGCCCCGAACGACTTGTCGAGCAGCACATTGCGGCCCTTCGGCCCAAGGGTAATCCGCACAGCATCCGCCAGGACGTCGACGCCGCGCAGCATTTTCTCGCGCGCCGCAGCGCCGAACCGGACCTCCTTTGCAGCCATTGCTCTATTTCCTCCGTTAAGCGGGCCTGGCCGAACCGTACGCATCGCCCTCGATGATGCCGCCCGAAATCGTCGCTTCGGCTCCTGTTGCGTTCACCACAATGCCGGCGGACACGGGCCCGAAATAGGCCAGCCCTCCGGTCGCGATTGCCGGCGGACATTCTGTCGGCTGCAGCCGGAATGCATTGACCGCTGTCAATTACCGCGGAATGACCGCCGCGAACGCGCCTGTCCGCACCGGCTGCCGAGGAAGTGGAGGTCCCGCCCCTCGCCGAGTCGGCTTGTCAGGCCTCGGTCCGGCAGATGGCCGGAGCATCGGGCCCGGCCGGTCGCGATATAACCGCCCGCGGGAACGGCCGCACCGTAGGCGATGGCATGTCCTGCGGGTTGAAGTGCCAGATCGGATCGCCGCGAAACGCCATCAAGCAACCCTGCTGATACAAGCACCGCATATACTTCGTGTCGAAGCCCTCAAAGCCGCCGCTGCTGACTTGCGGCAGCTGGCAGCCGGTCATCGCCGGGTCGGCGAACGTGAATTTGGCCTTGTTGCCAGGTTGCGACTCGACTTCCGTCAGAGAGCGAAAAAAGCTCCCCTCGGCCAATTCGTTGGCGGCAAGGCTTCCCGACCTGCCGGCAATGTGCAGAATTCCGTTGCCGGTGCAGGTGATGCCGTACTCGAAATCGGTGTTGGCCACGAGCGTCAGATCGAGGCCGTAGGATTCCGGCTCGGGACTGCCCGCGACCGGCAACAGAAAGTCGCGGTCGGCGACTGCCTTTCGGCTCGCCTCCTCCGGGTGATGCAGGATGCTGTTGATCAAATGCATCGTGAGCACGTAATTGCGCACGCTGCCATCGACGAACATCTCGCCCTTGATGAACACGGGCGAAAAGCCGATCGGAATTGCGGCCGATGCGGCCATCGCGGCGGCGATGCAGTCGCGCGGCGAGACGCCCTCGCCGCAGGGATGCGATTTGTTGGCGGCGATGGCCGTCAGATCGAAGATGATCGGGTCTCCGAGATCGAGGTCGACTGCCTGCACTGCCAGAATGCGGCCCTTGCTGCTTTCGGCGGCAATCCGGGCGACGATGTCATCGCTGATCGTGTCGTGGATTTTCTTCTGTAGCGGCGTGGTGTCGACCAGGCTGTTCGCGGTCAGCAGTTCGAGAGGCGAGCGCAGGCGATAGACATCTTCATCGGTCGCCGTCGTGTAGACGAGCTTGGCCGTCGCATCCGCGCCGATAAAAACCAGTGGCGCGAGCAACGCTCCGGTACTGACCCCGGTCACCATGTCGAACTGGGGAGCGCGGTCGGCATTGCCGTATTTCCAGCCGGCAAGGACGCCGGCGCCATAGGCGCCGACCTCTCCGCCCGCGGTGATCGTCAGCAATTTGTAGGATCGCGAACCCCTCGCCCGCATCGCGGTGTGCAGCGTCTCGACAATGTTTCTGACAAACGCCGCATTGGGTCCGGGAACTCGGAACAGGCGGCCTTCAGTGAGGGTTTGGATCGGCGGTCTGTTGCGCGGCACCGGTATGGGTCCAGCGAATGCCGGCAGCCCGCCGGCGCGAACGAGCTTGCATGTTTCGCCCTCGGGACGCGGCGAGCCGCACCCGCCGAGGAAGAGCAATGCGATGAGAAGCGCGACCGGCACCGCAGACCTCATCGCTGTCCTCCGGGTTCATCGGCCGAGCCTTATCGGTGTCGCGATGTTATGGACAACCGAATCGGAAACGCAACGCGAAGTTGCCCGAGCAACGACCCATCGGCGCCGAATGGCTTAGCATCGCGCGAATCATCGCAACGCTCTTCTTTGGGCTCTTTTTTGGATAGCCCCGCGAGCGGCCCTTAATCGCGCGAGAGGTCTCGGAACGGCGACCGCAATCGGCTGTTGGGTTTACCAAAGCAGGCCGCTCCGAAGCGCCTGTCGAGATCCCGCATCAAGAGCTTCCGAGGACGCAATGTTCCTCCACCGTGTAAGACTATTTTCGCTCGCCGGCTTTAACGTCTGGGTCGACGTCTCCTGGCTTGTCTTTGCCGTGCTGCTGGTGTGGTCGCTGGCGGTCGGAATATTCCCGTCGATCACCCCCTCATTGCCAGCGGCCACCTACTGGTGGATGGCGGTTGCCGGGACGATTGGCCTGTTCTTCTCGATCGTGTTTCACGAGCTGTCGCACTCGCTCGTCGCGCGGCATTTCGACATGCCGATCTCCGGCATCACCCTATTCATCTTCGGCGGGGTCGCCGAACTGAACCAGGAGCCGACGAGCGCGCGCGGCGAATTCCTGATGGCGGTTGCCGGGCCGGTCGCCAGCATGGCGCTCGGGACGGCGTTCCTCGGGATTGTCGCGCTCGGCGGGAGCACGCTGCCGGTGCCGGTGCGGGGCATCCTCTGGTATCTCGGCTACATCAACTGGGTGCTGGCGATTTTCAATCTCGTGCCGGCGTTCCCGCTTGATGGCGGGCGCATGCTGCGCGCCGCGCTGTGGGGTTGGAAACAAGATCTGCGCTGGGCAACGAACATCGCCGCCGGCGCCGGCGCGCTGTTCGGCGTCGTGTTGATCTTCTGGGGAATCTTCCAGCTGTTCAGCGGCAATGTCGTCAACGGAATGTGGCTCTTCCTAATCGGCATGTTCCTGCACGGCGCGGCCGGCGCGGCGCGACAGCAGATGCTGGCGCGCGAGACTTTCGCCGGCCGCCCCGTCGCCTCGTTCATGAACCGCCAGCCGATCTCGGTGACGCCTGATTTACCGGTGCGGCAGCTGATCGAGGATTTCTTCTATCGCTATCACCACAAGGCGTTTCCGGTCGTACAGAACGGCTCGTTGCTCGGCTGCGTGACCGCGGATCGCCTGCGGCAAATCGATCGGGCGCGGTGGGACAGCTTGAGCGTGCGCGACGTCATGACTCCCTGTCCCCCCGAAAGCATCGTTTCGCCCTTGACCGATGCGTTCGACGCGCTGATGCGGATGCAGCGCAGCGGCAATGGCTGGCTGCTTGTTGCGGATGGCGACAAGCTCTCTGGCATTCTTTCGTTGAGCGATCTGCTGCACGTGCTGTCGCTGAAGCTGGAATTGGGCGATGCGGATGTGCAACCGCGTTCAGCCTACCCGCAACGCGGCTCGAGCACACAGGCCTCGCGGCCGATTTAGCGGCCGCGCGCATGGAGGCGATCGCGCTTCCCGTTCTCGTCCCGGCAAGATCCAGCACCAGAAGGGCCGGTCTCTCATCGGTGAGGGTCAGAACTCTCGTTTATGACAGCGTCGTCTTGCCGAGCTGGGAGTAGAAGCTGGCATTGTCCCAATAAGCCGCTATGTCCGAAATCTGACCTCTGTCGTTCAGCTCCAGAATGAACGCGTGCGGCAATTCGTAGTGTCTGCCCCGGCTGCGGATCTGCAGAAAATCCTTTTGCTGCGTTCCGCCGATGACAACCTCGGCCGCGACGTGCCGACCGTCATCAAACAGCGACTGCACGGTAACGTGCAGATCCGGGAACGCGTCGATCAATCCCGACCAAATCCTCTTTCCCAATTCACGAGCGTGGCCCTCGCCTTGGCTGCCCATCGGCACGTAGCGCAACCGTGCGTCCTCGCTGCATGCAGCGACCATCTTGTCGACCTGATGAGCGTTGTAGGACGCGAAGAACGACCGCGCCGCCTCGGCGGCTGAGATCGTGTTGACTGCTGCATCAGCCACGATGTTTCTCCTTACGGCCTCCACTTAAGGGCGCATTCAGCCGACTTCCTGGATCTCCAGCGCATCGATGACGCGGCGCGCGAGGAGTTCCGCAGACATCGGGTTTTGACCGGTGATCAGGTTTCCGTCGCGTACCGCGAATGGCCGCCAGTTTGGCCCGGCCTCGAACAGGCCTCCCAGCTCGCGCAGCCGTGTTTCGAGCAGAAAGGGCACGACCCGGTCCAGGCCTACGGCTTTCTCCTCGGTGTTCGTGAAGCTGTTGACGCTCATGCCGTCGACCAGCGGGCGGCCGTCGCGGCGCGTGGCCGAAACCAGCCCCGCGGGGCCATGGCAGACCGCAGAGACGATCTTGCCGGCATCAAACAGCGACCCGACCATCTCCGCCAGAGTTGAATTGTCGGGCATGTCCCACATCGCGCCGTGGCCGCCCGGCAAATAAATCGCATCGAAGGGCGCGGCGTCGAACTCCTCGATGGAGGCGCTGTCCTTCGCGATTGCCATAGCTTCGGGATCGCCGAGAAAACGACGCGCCGTTTCAGGCACGGGCAGGTCCGACTGCTCCTCGCCGGTGCTCCGCGGATCGAACGGGATTGCCCCACCTTTGATCGACGCTACAGTGACCTCAGCCCCTGCCCCGCGCAGCGCATAGTATGGCGCCGCGAGCTCCTCCAGCCAGACGCCGGTGCGCCGGCCGGTCGTCCCCAGTGCCGCATGCGAGGTGGTCACAATCAGAACTCTACGCTCGTGCATGATGGATATCCGCCAGCTACCGGTATCCAAGAATTATGCTGCAGCGGCTCGCTGTTTTGCCTTGATGGGCGTCAATGTCCTCTTTGTTTAGGTCGTCTGCGGTAGCGGCATTGCTAGGCGCCTCTTCGGCAGGATCTGCTATCGGGCCGGAGCCGGCGATCCCACGTGGCGTCTATTTTCGACACCAAAGTCATCGATCGCGCGCGCGGGCTGATGCGTTGCCGCTTTTTCTTCACCAGCAGATCGCCGATCGGAAAATCGCAGATCCGCCGTCGCGCTTTCGGACTGCGCCGCGAGCACGACATATACAATGAGAATGGACCACAGGAGGGCCGAAAACCCAATGATGATCGGAGCGGTTATTCTTACGGATGCGCGATTACGTTTTTCGGCTCCGACCCGCACCAATTTCGCCTCCGTCCCCTTCTGGATCAAGCCCGTAGCCCGGCCGATCCCTGATGCCCGCCCAGAATGTTAACGTAATGTTAACACAATGGCGATCTATCGTTCGCGGATATGCGGCCTGCCCAGCCAAACTGCCAAATATGACGGGGATTTGATGCGGCGCTGCCGAAGCAAAGCTGCTTGAATTTGATGCAGGCCGGGGCAATCCGTTAGTAACGGCGGAGGATGGCACTGCGAATTCCGAGCCGATCGCTTTTCGCTAGATGCGAAGGCACCTTTGCTGAGGTCCTCCGCCCCTTCCCGCTATTTTCCTCACGACGGGTTCTGGTGGGCTCTGGCCCTTGTTTGACAAGCCGGAGCCCTTATGGAACGGTCCTCGCAGAGAGCAGAATGAATAACGGAATACATTTCATCTCGGGGTAGCCGCGGTCTGGATCGACCCTGCTTGCCGCAATTCTGCGGCAGAATCCGCGCTTCCATGCTGGGATGAGCAGCCCGGTGGGTTCGCTTTTCATGGCGCTCCAAGGTGCGATGAGCCGACGCAACGAAGCGGCTGTGTTCATCGATGAAGCGCAGAAGCGCGAGCTGCTCAGGGGTCTCTTCGAGAATTATTATTTCGCGATCCACCCCGAAAAGGCAGTCGTCGACACCAACCGCGCCTGGTGCTCGAAGTTGCCGACGCTGGCGCAGCTGTTCCCGGAAGCGAAGGTCATCTGCTGCGTCCGGCACGTGCCCTGGATCATGGACAGCATAGAGCGGCTCGTTCGCCAAAACGCTTTTGAGCTCTCCGGGATCTTTGGCTACGAGGCGACCAACACCGTCTACACGCGGGTCAATCGGCTCGCCGTCAGCGATGGCCTCGTTGGCTTTGCCATCGATGCGTTGCGCGAGGCTTTTTGGGGCGAGCACGCCGACCGGCTGATCCTCGTCGGTTATGAGGCATTGGCGAGAGACCCGACACAGACCCTGAAGCTACTCTACGAATTTCTTGGCGAGCCCTGGTTCGAGCATGATTTTGAGAACGTCGAGTACGAGGCAGATGAATTCGACCTGGCGCTCGGCACGCCCAATCTCCATTCGGTCCGCCGGAAGGTAGAGTGGATCGACCGGGTCAGCGTTTTGCCGCCGGAACTGTTCGACCGG
>Ga0185299_10001817_pt1 | contig 37169 bp, 45 predicted proteins | sample PaiPotPPA55metaG_FD_128002 | JGI IMG/M metagenome (GOLD analysis project Ga0185299, IMG submission 128002) | Iron sulfur acid spring bacterial and archeal communities from Banff, Canada, to study Microbial Dark Matter (Phase II) - Paint Pots PPA... ...
CGTCACGCCCCCGAGGGCAGGAGGGGAGCGCAAGCCTCTCCCGCCGCTCGTGTCGCAACCACAGTCCCTCACCGCATCGTCGTCGGCCGAGCTTCCCGAGCCGCTCGCCGCCCGGCAAGAAGGCGATGCCGAAATCCCCCATGCCCTCGCGAACGCGTCTGAATGAGGACGACGCTGATGCCGTGGTTTCGGAAACACCACGCCTGTCCCTGCGGCACGGATTGGTTGGATGAATGGGACTGCCTATGCAACGACCGGTGTCCCACCTGTGATGCGGAGATCGAACCCGACGAGCACGAGGCGATCCAGGGCGGCAAGAGCGCCAAAACCCGTAGTCTCAACGATCGCTTTCGCAAATCGTTGACCGGCGGACGCGTCATGATGACGAGACGCCCTTCGGCTTCCTAATTTTACAGTGTTTCTACGGGCGGAATTTTCGACAGCTCCCGATAGAGCGCCTCGACAGGAAACTCACCGTAGCTATCTGCGACCGTCTTCCGGTGGTGCCCCGTTAGGGCATTGACGATATCGGGCATGAGGCCGTATCGCCTACCGAGCGTCTTGAAGCGATGCCGCCATGAGTGGCTTGGCGAAATCCGGGCATCGGTGAGACCGAGGCCGCGAACCCATCGCCCGATGATCTTCGTGGCATTGCCTCCTCGCTTTCCGAACACATCGGGTGGCAAACTCGGGAATAGTGGGCCGGCGGCCGATTTGGCTACGAATTGCAAGAAACCGGCCTCGATGACGGCCGGATGAAGAGGCACCATGCGCTCGGAGCCGGCTGTCTTCAGCGAGCCGGCCTCGGGGGCGAATTTCATGGACCAGATCCCTGACAGTTGCGCGATGTCCTCAACCCTGAGCTGGCAGATCTCGGATAACCGGGCACCTGAATAGGCCCCCAATAAGGGGACCCAACGTTTGACGGGATCGGCCTCCAGCCGCGCTGCGGCTAGAATGATTGCCGCCTCCGCGTCGTCGAAACCCCGCTTTGATTCCCTGGCCCGCGTTTTCACATCGATGGTGACGCGCGTTGCCGGGTTGATCGGGAGCAGCTGATTGTCGACCGCCCACTGGAGGATGGCGCGAACCGGACTGAGCTTTGCCCCCCGGATTGTCTTCGGATGCAGGCCCGCCTCGATCATTTTGGCTTTCCAGGCCACCAAATCCTTGGGTGAAACCCGGCGCGCGTCGTCGTGGCCCAGGAAGCCCGTGAGAACTCGCATGACTCGCTTGTACTCGTAGACAGTCTTCGGCATGGGCCGCCGCTCCGCGGCCCATCCGGCTATCATGGTTTCAAATTTTAGCGGTTCGCCGGAAATCGCAGCCTGTGATCCGACTTCAGAGTGCGTCGGGGACGCTGGGCTGCCCATGAGACCCTCGAGCTGCCCGTTAGCGAGCTTGGCCAGGGTTAGGCTGGCGCGCTGTATGGCCGCGCCAAACGCCTTCGCGATCTTTTGCCGGCTCAGCGGGTCGACCTTCAACCCCCGCTGGCTGAGCAGCTCGTCCACTTTCTCGCGGCAGAACGCTTCCATCATGATCAGGTCGAAGTACCCGTCCTCGTCCATGCGCCGATCTCGCTCGGCAAAAGGCAGATCCGTGTACTTCAAGGGGTCGTGATAGTTCCAGAGCTCGCCGAAACGCTCCGACTGCCAGATTTTCTGATCGCTGGGATTGTCGCGATGCACATTGACCCACCACTCGTAGGCCGGGGCGACGAGTTCGTGGGCCTCCCGCTCGCTGAACGCCCTCGGCCCCGACCGTAAATTGGCCCAGCGCTCTCCGAGTTCGGCAAGCGCCCGCGCATGAACCCGCTTGGCTTCGTTAGGATCGCGAGTGCCGAGGCTCTGCTTTTCCTCGCGCTTTCCGAGAAGGTGACGTAGATCGTCCGGGATCCGCTTGCGGAGCCAGAAAATGCCGGTCTTAGGATGCTTCCAGGGGCGTGCCATCGCGAGGGCCATGTGTACCACCGTTGTGTACCACTCCGGCGGCCAGAACCCTTTGATCTTACATTAATTACTGAAATCTCAAGCGTTTGAGATTGCTTGGTGCCCAGGAGAGGACTCGAACCTCCACGGCTTTCACCACTGGTACCTGAAACCAGCGCGTCTACCAATTCCGCCACCTGGGCTTTGGTCCCTGATACGGGCCGGTCCTCGGTTTTGTCAATACAAAGCAACGACTAGCCCGCGTGCCGGGCCTCTTTACAAACAAACCACGACCTCGCATTGCGAATTTAAGCGCCGCCGGCGCTTTCGCGATTCCATTGCGTGCGAAAGCGCTCTAAAACGGCGCTGGCCCTAACCCTTGCATCCGGGCACCTGCACCATGGCGGAGGAATTGGTAAACACAGACCGGCTTGTGACGGTGTTCGGCGGTTCGGGTTTTGTCGGCCGGCATGTGGTGCGCGCCTTGGCGCTCCGAGGCTGGCGGATCCGCGTCGCCTCGCGCCGGCCCGATCTTGCATTTCATCTGCAGCCGCTTGGCGATGTCGGTCAAATCCATGCCGTCCAGGCGAATGTGCGCTATCCTGAGTCTGTCGCCCATGCGTTGCGGGATGCGCAAGCGGCCATCAATCTGGTTGGCATATTGCATGCGTCGGGCGCGCAACGTTTCGACGCGATTCACCACCTCGGCGCGCAATCCGTCGCCAAGGCGGCGAAACAAGCGGGCGCGGAAGTATTTGTGCAAATGTCAGCCATTGGAGCCGACCCTTCGGGTTCTTCCGTCTACGCGAAAACCAAGGCCTTTGGCGAGGTGGCGGTGCGGCAAATCTTGCCCGACGCCATCATCATGCGGCCCTCGGTCGTGTTCGGGCCGGAGGATCAATTCTTCAATCGGTTCGCGGCGATGGCGCGGCTCATGCCGGCGCTCCCCTTGATCGGCGGCGGCGCAACAAAACTTCAGCCGGTCTTCGCCGGGGATGTCGCGATGGCGATCGCGTTGGCCGTCGACGGCAAGGCTAAGCCAGGGTTAATCTATGAATTGGGCGGGCCGGAAGTCGCGACGCTCCGGCGGATCATGACGTTCGTCCTGACGGTGACCGGCCGCCGCCGCCGGCTCATTTCGATCTCTTTCGGGCGTGCGAGATCGCTCGCCTTCGTTACCGGAATTATCCGCAAATTGTCACTCGGTCTTTTTCCGGAGATTCTTACGATAACGTCCGACCAGGTGAAGCTCTTGCGTGGGGACAATATCGTCTCGCCGCAAGCGGAGGCCGAAGGGCGGACCTTGCGCGGCCTTGGCATAACGCCCGAACCGTTCGAGACCTTGGTGCCTTCCTATCTCTACCGTTACCGCAAAACCGGGCAATTCGCGGGTACGCGCGCGGACTGAGAGCTCACCCTTAACCCGACGCCGAGCGCGGCGCTTGCCGGGCGGACCGCATGATGTTTCTGGCGATACGCACCATGAATGCGGTACCGAACAGCGGCGTGAACAAATTGAACACTGGAACGGCAAGGATCGCCGCCGTGACAAGGCCGGCGCCAAACAAGCGAAGCACATTCTTTTTGCGCAACCGCCGAACCTCGCCTGACGGAAGGTAGCGTGAGGCCGCAAGTTCGAAATAACCGCGTCCAAATAAATAGGCGTTGGCGCCGAAAAACGCGGCGGCATTGACGCCGGGAACCAGCAGCAACAAAAGCGCGACAAGATTGACGCCGAGCGCGACGGCGGAAAATTTGACCGATAGCCATGCCGCATCGCCGAGGGAAAGAGCCCGGCCTGGCGGTTCGCCCGGAGCCAGTTCCCGCTCGACTTCTTCGGCCAGTTCGTCGAAGAAAAAGCCCGCGACAATGAACGACACCGGCGCGACCAGAAAAGCGAGGCCGATGAAGAGCCCTACCCCGCCGATGAACGACAACGCGGTCGCCGCCCAAGAATAGGGAAGCGCGATGCCCGCGACGATAAGCTTGTGAAGCGCAATCCAGACGAGGCCAAGCAATGCCAGCGTCAGCGCCAGCGTCTTCCAAAGAACCGTCCGGAACGGCGGCGTAAAAATCTGGCTCGCGGCGGCGAGCGCGGCATCGAACATTGCTAGCCCCGAGCCATTTTTTAGAGAAGTGAAAACCGATCCGCGTTAAGAAAAAACATGTGATCGGGAAACGCTCTGGCGCGCTATTCGGCGGCCTTCTCGATTGCCTGCATATCTTCGTCGGATAGCCCGAAATGATGGCCGACTTCATGCACGAGAACATGGGCAACGATGGCGCCGAGCGTCTCTTCGTGTTCCGCCCAGAAGTCGAGGATCGGGCGGCGGTAGAGCCACACCATGTTTGGAAACTGTCCGGTCATCGGGGTCGCCTCGGATTGGGCGCGGCCGCGGCCGCGAAACAACCCCAACAGGTCGAATTCGCTCGTGCAGTTCATCTCGTCGAGCGTTTCATCGTCGGGAAAATCCTCGACGCGGATGACAACGCCGTCGCAGCGGCGGCGAAAGTCTTCCGGCAGGGCGGCGAAAGCCATTTGCGCCATGAGGTCGAGGTCGGCGATCGAAGGCGCCGCGACATCGCGAAAACTGGGTTTTGGAGTGGTCAAGGCGTTGGTTTTCCGCGCCCGGCGCGCTCGCGCCGCCGGAGCCGTACATAGAGTGCGCCGGCGCCACCATGCGGGCGCGAGGCTACCTCGAAGCCGAGGACGATCGCACGATACTCCGCGCCGCGCAGCCAGTTTGGCACGCTTTTGCGCAAAATACCTGGCGTTGCCTCCCCGGACGCGGCGCGCTCGCCCTTGCCGGTCACCACCAGAACAAGCCGCGCGCCCTCGATCTGCGCCCTCGCCAAGAATTCCCGCAGGGCGGTGGAAGCCTCCTGCTGGCGCATGCCATGCAGGTCGATCGCGGCGTCGGGCGCGGCGCGGCCGCGCGCGAGCTTTTGGCGAAGCCGCCGCTCAAGCGACGCGAGCGGGGGAGGAGCCTTGCGCTCGACCGGCGAAGGACGCGGCTCCGCGCTGGCTCCTTTGGGCAGATTGTTACCCACCTCACTCACCTGAAGCTCCGCATCCTTTCGCGGCTGCGGAAGCTGTGGCAAACCGCTCCCCGGCCGGCGCGCGACGCCCCGCGTCACGTCAAGCCAGAGCTCGATCTCCTCCGCGCTCAGCCGCCGGAGCCGGGGCTTGCCGGGGGAAGGGAAGTTTTCATTCACGGGTCCGGCGCCTCTTCGGCGGGCAGAAGAACAACGACGTCGCCCGCATGCCGAATATCGCCTGCCCGTGCGCCCGCGTCATCCCCCGAGCCGAAGAAAATATCGGCGCGGGCAGGACCTGTGACGGCGGAGCCCGTGTCCTGGGCGATCATAAGGCGCCGGAACGGCGAGGGGAACGAACCGCGCCAAGGCAGATTGGCGGCGATCCAGAAAGGCAACCCGTAAGTCCAGATCGCGCGGTCGACGGCGATCGACCGCAATGCCGTCAAGTTTATCCCTTGACCGCCGATCGGGCCGCGGGCCGGCTCGCATTCCTCGTGGGGTGAGAAGAAAACATAGGATTTGTTGCGGTGCATCAACAGCGCGCCCGCGTCTCCAGGATTTTGGCCGTGCGCGCGAATCCATTGCTTGAGGGTGGCAAGCGACATATCGGCTTCGGCGATTTCGCCGGTATCGATCAGAATGCGGCCGATCGAGGTATAGGGATGACCATTGCGTCCGGCATAGGCGAGCCGGAGGAGCCTGCCATCCGCGAGACGGACACGCGCCGAGCCTTGTACCTGGGCAAGAAACACCTCGACCCGGTCGCGCAGCCAGACGATTGCCGCCGAGCGGCGTTTAATGGCTCCAGCCTCGATCGCGGCGCGCTCCGGGTAGGCCGCGCGGGCATTGGGATTGTCCGGCCGGCGGAGCAAAGGCGCCGTGAAATTGCGGGAGCGCTGCGACGATCCTTCCACAATGGGTTCGTAATAGCCGGTTAGAAAGCCGTCGTTGCGCAGCCCCGCGCATGCTGACACGCGGCAGGGGCGGAAATGACGTTCGAAAAACCGCCTCGCTTGCGCGGGCTCGCGCACCTCCTTTCGGAGCGCCGCGTTGGCTATGGCATTAAGGGCGGGGGTGGCGGGGGCCCCATTTCGTAAAGGGCTTTTTTTCGCGGCGATTGCCGCGCAGGATCGCGCGAAAACTTGAAATGCCTCGAGATGATCGTCCTGCCCGAAATCGGCGAGATCCGCGAACGATAGGCGGCTAAGCCACAACTCCCGCCGGTCTCGTCTTCCCGGCGCGGAATCCGGCGGGAAAGGGGTAGCGGTCATTGGCAAAACTCAGCGGACGATCCAGGAAAGCTCCCGACTCTTCAGATAAGAACATGCTTAAAACAAACATGTAGAGACCATGACCGTTCCCATTTAAAGCGATCATGGTCCTAGGGCGCGCCCCGATCAAATGGAACCATTTGATCGATAAAGATGCAGCTCAATCTCAGTTGGAGCATGTTGGAATCCGCCCGCTTGGCCGGGAGCGGCCATGCTGCTCCGCAGCCAATCAGTGGGCGGTTTCGGTCGCGGCGAGTTTCCAGTTCGGATCGCGGGAGCCGGTGTTCCGGGCGAACGTCCAAACGTCGTCGATTTGCACGACTCTGTCTGGGCTTCCATCGATCACCGTCCCCGCCGGGTCGCGTGTCGCAGTGATCATCTGGGCGGTGAAATGGATTTTGATTTCGGCGGTCCGGCCATTCAGCCCGGCGTCGTCGATCATGACCTTGTCGATCGAAACGAAGGTCGTCGTAACCTTCTCGCCGCGCCTTTCGCGCTCGGCGAGAGCGGCGGCAAAGCTCTCGAAAACCTCGGGGGACAAAAGGTTTCGCAAAACCTCGCGGTTCCCTTCCGCGAATGCAGTGACAATCATCTCATAAGCGGATTTGGCGCCTTCGACAAAGGGCTTGATCGCAAACGCCCGATCGGCGGCGGCGATGGCGTCGAGCCCCGCCCAGGCTTTCGAGCCGGGCTCGGTATGTGGTTTCCATCTGTCGCCCTTAGCCGGTGCAATCGCAACCGGAGGCTCGGCCGCTCCAGGCAGCGGGACGACTCGATTACCGGAGTCGCCGCTGTCCGCATCACTGCGCCGCGCCCCAGAACCGCCGGGCGCGCGGCTTGCGAAGGGATTGCTGGGCGGTTTTTCGGCGCCATTGCGGGTGCCGAGGACGGAGCGCAGCTTCCACACCACGAAAGCGGCGAGAACCGCGAAAACAATCGTCGTCATATCGAAGGAGTTTTCCATCGAGGTGCTGCTTGATTTCTGAGCCGGACCCTGTTGGGCCTTGATTGTGCTTTTATCATGTTATCTATTTGGGGAGAGAAAAGCCAAAGTCCAGTCTTCACGGGGCCTTTATGCTTCGCCTTCGATCGAACGGCGCCGTTATGCGTCAACCTATCGTCCGCCTGCCGGTTCTGTGCGTAACCTATTTCGCGCTTTGGCTCGGGGCGGAACTCGCGGCCTTCGCGGCTGTCGTTCACCTGATCGGCTTTGCCGGTGCCATTCTCGCTTGCATTTTGACGAGCCTCGCCGGTCTTAGCACGTTGCGCCGCCTCGGGCTATCGGTTGTTCTACGGTTGCGGCAGGCGGTGGCGAGGAGAACAAGCGAACAGAGTGGTTTGTCGAGGGAAGCGGTCCTCGACGGCACGCTGGCCGGGCTCGGAGCGGTGTTGTTGATCCTGCCCGGTTTTGTTTCGGATGTCGTGGGGCTGGCGCTCGCGGCGCCCTCGTTCAGATTTTGGGTTACCGAGAGGCTAAAGCTTGGCAAATTTGGACGGCTGCGGAATGGTCGCCCTGCGGCGCCAAGAGGCATAGAACTGGCGCCGCGGGAGTGGTCGCGGCACGATGCGCAGTCGCCTTAAAAGTGCTTGTGCCTCAAGAGGAGGCTGCCGGCTCGTCCTTGCTCTCGGTATGGCCGCCACGATGGGACGGCGCGCGACTAGGCCTGCGCTCGAACAAAGAACGCGCCAGCGAAAACAAAGGCGAGACAAGGCGGTTCAAATCCTCCGCCCGTGCGACAAAACCGCCGCCCCTCGTCAATTCGCGGTCGAGCGCCGCCATGGTTGAGGCAAGCCCAGGATCGTCGTCGCGAAACCAGACCCGCAGAACCCGCATCCAGGCAAGCGCGAGGCCTTGCAGTTTGAAGGCGCCGACCGGACCCTCGGATTCGATTCCCGCCGCCTCCAGCATGAAACGCATCGAATTGACGACCACGCGATTGATCGCGGCGGCCGCCAGCGGATCGCGCCGCGTCCAGTCGGAAATGGCTTCGAGGCCGAGCTTGTAAGGTGCCAATGCATCGAGGCGGCGCATGAGAACGTCGAACAAACGTTCCTTGACCGGTTCCCCGGTCAAGCCGTCGCCAGCCGCGTCGAGAACGGTGTGATCGATCCGGCGGGAAAAACTCGCGAGCACCGCGCCCTTAGACGGAAACATGTCGCGAAAGGTGGAGAGCGAGACATTCGCGCGGGCCGCGACATCCGAAATTGTGATGTCTTCCCAGTTGCGCTCTCCGGCGAGCTCCAAGAGCGCGTCGATGATCGCGTTTCGCGGATCCTTGGCCGCCGCCGCGATGTTGCCGGACCCAGATTGGGGTCCAGCTCCGGCGTTGCCGGTCAGGTGTTCGTCAGTCATCTTCGTCTCCCGGTGCGGACCAACAATCTTATCTAATCCCTTTCAAAACCGCTTCCAAGGGATGACCCTTCTTACCGGCGAGCGCAGCTCCAAAAAAGTTGGAAAAAGTGCATGACGCTAAAGAACTATTTGTGCAGCAACGCTTTGTGCACCTCATTGCATGATTGCTTGGCATTGACAAACTTTCCGCTTTCTAAAGTTAGATGGCACTCGGAATTGCTTGTCCAAACCTTCAGCGATACGTTGAGACGCAACATACAAATTTCCGAATTCAGCCGGGAACGAAATGAAGTTATTGTCTTGAAGTTGTTCTAAAATTGAGGCGCACTTTTCAAACGCCCTGACGTTTTTCCTCGGTGAGAATAGCTTGTGTGGTGAGAGTAACAGAACACAGTGCGAAGGGCTGACATCGGTTAAGGCTTCAATCTCCTGGCGTCTCACGTAAGAGAAAATGCCCGGATTATTCGACTGTAGCGCGACAAAGGGGTCTTCCTGCGCGGCGGTGGGAGCCGGGGGGCAAGTGCTACGCCAAAAATTAACCAAAAGACGGAAATTAAGCGAACCTGATGCATGCAACTTTCCTATCCGGAAAGCGCCTCGGCGCGCTGCTTCGCCGCCGTCGCCGCGCGCTCAATTAAGGGCACAAGGCCGTTTTGCGCCATCAAGATTTCAAGGGCGGCGGCGGTCGTTCCGCCGCGCGACGTCACATTTTCACGCAGTTCCGCCACGGTGCTTTCCGGGCACTGGAACAATAATTCGCCAGCGCCTTCGACCGTGGCGCGCGCCAGCCGCGCGGCGATTTCGGCGGGCAGACCGAGGGCCACCCCCGCGCTTGCCAAGGCTTCGGCGAGATAAAAGACATAAGCCGGGCCGGAACCCGACACGGCGGTCGCCGCGTCGATCAAATGCTCGCCGGCAAGCCATTCGATCCGGCCCGTCGCCGCGAACAAAGCCTCGGCCGCCGCGCGCTGGCCGGGCGTCGCCGCTGCGTTCGCGGCAAGCACGGCCATGCCGCGTCCCACCACCGCGGCAAGATTTGGCATCGCCCGGACAATTGCCTTCGCGTGCGGCAGACTGGCCGCTACATTGGCGACGGTTTTGCCCGCCAGGATCGAAATGACCAGCGTGTCCCGGCTCGCGAACGGCGCCAGCCCGGCGGCCGCCTCGTCGAGGTTTTGCGGCTTCATCGCGAGCACGAGAACTTGCGGTGGCCCCGAAGGCGGCCCCAATACAAAGCCTTTGGCCCCGGAGAGTTCGACGAGTTCCGGCGACGGGCGCGGCTCGATCACGCTGATTTTTCGCGGATCGTACCCCCGGTCGAGCCAGGTACGCAGCAATGCGCCGCCCATCTTGCCGGCTCCGGCGAGCACGAGGGACATTTTGAAGCGATTCGCCCCCGGCGCGTCCATGTCAGGCGCGGCCTTGGGTTTCAAGCATGACCGTGCCGATCGCCTCGGGGCCGGTTTGGCCACCCCAGACGACAAATTGAAATGCCTGGTAGTAGCGTTCGCATGCGCGCACCGCGCTGGCGAGAACGGTTTGACATTGATGGCCATTCAGCTCGGCCCCGCCGGCGAGCAAAATTGCATGCCGGAACATGACCACTCCGTCGTTCGGCCAAATGTCGAAGTGCCCGATCCAGAGTTGTTCATTGATGAGCGAGACGAGAGAGGCAAGCTCCATAAGGCGCGCGGCTGGCACTTTGAGGTCGAAGGCGCAGGCAACATGCAATGCCTCCACCTCGGCGAGCCAGGTGAAGGCGATATTGTACCCGGACCAGCCGCCGGCGACCGAGATCGAAATTTCGTCGTCTTCGTTCCGGTCGAAAGACCAGTGATTGTGCGCGGCGATTCTCTCGATGATGTCCAGGGGGTTTTCGGCGCGGTCGAGGTCGAGTTGCAAAAGCGACATTCCAGGGCCTCGGCATGGATCCGTTGGGGAATCCGGAAATGCATCCGCATTTCCGGCGGCTGGTCTAACCTGCTGACTCGCGACTCAAAAATTGTTTTTCGGCCAGCGCGGGTAGGGAATCACATGGCGGTGGCCTTTTGCAACTGGCTTTTGCCAGGTTGTCCCCCACTGAGCAGATTTTGCGGGCTATAAGACCGCTTTTCCCGGCGCCGCCTTCATGGTCGCCGGCGGGCTCGCGGTCGCCATGCTGCAGGCCTTGGCACCGCGAGCCTTTTCCTCATCGTCGGCGGCGCCTGCCTCGCCGCGGCGCTCGCAAACGGCCGCACTATGCCGGCCAGCGCCTTCCGCGCCTTTCTCTCCATCCTGTTCCGGGCCATCTACCGGCTTGAGGTCAGGGGCGCGGAGAATTTTGCGAAGGCGGGACTGAACGCCATCATCGCGCTCAACCATGTGAGCTTCCTCGATGCGGCGCTGGCGCTGGCGCTGATCGACAAGGATCCGGTCTTCGCCATCGATCATGGCATCGCCCAGCGCTGGTGGGTGAACCCGTTCCTGAAGAGCACGCGCGCCATTCCGCTCGATCCGTTGAAGCCGATGGCGACCCGCACGCTGATCAACGCTTTCCCGAGGGCCGGCTTACGATCACCGGCAGCCTGATGAAAGTCTATGACGGTGCAGGCCTCATCGCCGACAAGTCGGACGCGATGGTTGTGCCGGTTCGCATCGACCGCCTCGAGGCGACGCCATTCGCACGCCTGTCGAAGAACTAGGTCCGGCGGCGCTGGCTCCCCAAGGTCATCGTGACCGTGCTCGAACCGGTCGTCGACCCTGTGCTCAAGGGAAAGCATCGCCGCCATGCCGCCGGCGCCGCGCTTTACGGCATCATGTCCGATCTCGTGTTCCGCACCACCTCGACTGGCCGCACCGTGGTTGACGCGGTGGTCGAGGGGGCGAAGATCCACGGGTTCGGCCGCAACTTCACCGCCGGCGCGGCCAACATCCTGGCGGCCTGCGCCGCGGCCGAGGTCTCGACGATTGTCACGGCGCGCGCCTTCGTCGGAAAGGGCAAGCTCGACGGTCTTGTCGCACCGCTCGCTCGGCACGTGAAGAATGTCTATCTCGAGGACGTGCGGAAGAGCGCCGGTTTCCCCGATAGGCTGCGTGCGCTCTTCGCGGCCAAGACACCTCTTGTGCCACGCAACCCTGATAATCCGGCGGCGATCCTGTTCACGTCGGGCTCCAAGGGCTTGCCGAAAGGCGTCTTGCTCTCCTATCGCAACATCCTCGCCAACGCCGCTCAAGCCGCCGCGCGCATCGACTTCAGGCGCACCGACAAAGTGTTCAACGTGCTTCCGGTATTCCATTCGTTCGGGCTCACCGCGGGACTGGTGCTGCCGCTCGTCTAGGGCGTGCGAGTCTATCTCTATCCATCTCCGCTCCACTACCGGACCGTGCTGGAACTGGTTTACGGCGTGAACGCCACGATTCTGTTTGGGACCGACACGTTCCTGGCTGGATACGCGCGTGCCGCGCACCCCTATGACTTCCGTTCGTTGCGCTACGTGCTCGCGGGTGCCGAGCCGGTGAAGGAAACGACGCGCAAGATTTTTATGGAGAAATTCGGACTGCGCCTGTTTGAAGGCTATGGTGTGACGGAGACCGCGCCGGTGCTCACCCTGAATACGCCTATGTTCAACCGCTTCGGCAGGGTCGGGCGGCTGCTGCCGGGAGTGGAAGCGCGGCTCGAACAGGTCGCGGGCGACTTTGAAGGCGGCCGTCTCCACATGCGGGGGCCGAACGTCACGCTTAGCTATCTCAAGACCGGCAATCCGGGGGTCATCGAGGCGCGACCGGAAGGCTGGCACGATACCGGCGATATCGTCACCATCGATGCCCAAGGTTTTGTGACCATCAAGGGGCGAGCGAAGCGGTTCGCCAAGATCGGCGGCGAGATGATCTCGCTTGCCGCTGTCGAAGCTCTCGCGGCGGACGTTTGGCCCGGCGCACTGTCGGCCGTCGCAGCCGTCCCCGATGTGCGCAAGGGCAAGATGGTGCTGATCACGCAGAAGCCGGGCGCCAAACGCTCGAACTTCCAGGCTTTCGCCAAGAGCAAGGGCGCGGCGGAGCCGATGATACCAGCAGAAATCCGCGTCGTCGACAAAGTGCCCGTGCTGGGATCAGGCAAGCTTGATTATCTCGGCGTGAGGAACCTTGTCCGCGATGCAAGCGCAACGGAATTCAATATTGACATCCTGGACCGATCGGCAAAACTCCCCCGCGCAGGGCAATCATCAATTATCGCAGGGTGCCATCATGCGTGATCGCCGCTGTCGGCAGAGTGTCAGTACATGAACGTCACGCGGCCTTCCGTGCTCTGGCTTGCGACGCTGGCGGTCGTTGTCGTGGTTGTCGTGCTGTTGCACGGAATCCTGCTGCCGTTTGTGGCCGGGATCGCCCTTGCCTACCTGCTCAACCCGGTGGTCACCGGGCTCGCGCGGTTGGGGCTGAACCGGACGGTTGCCGCGCTGGGCATCATCAGCGTGTTCATCGTCGGGGTCGGCGTTCTGGTGGTGCTGGCCATTCCAATCATTGGCGAGGAGGTCGCATCCTTTATCGAAAAGGTTCCAGTGTACATCCGACAGCTGCAAGCCTTTGCAACTGATCCGAGCCGCCCATGGTTGCGCAAGATCGTCGGCGAAGGAGTGAACGAAGCCCAGCAATCCCTGGGCGAGCTAGCTACCCTCGGCGCCGATTGGATTCCCAGCGTCTTTCGCTCGCTGTGGTCGGATAGCCAAGCGTTGATATCGATCTTCTCTCTTCTCGTTGTGACGCCCATCGTCACGTTATATTTGCTGAATGATTGGGACGGACTGATTGCGACGATCGACCGTTCAGTTCCTGTGGCGCAGCGTGAGACCGTGCGCACGCTCTCTCGCGAGATCGATGACACGCTGGCCGGCTTCCTGCGCGGTCAAGGGACGATCTGTCTCATCCTTGCCTTGTATTATGCGTCGGCGCTACGGTTGATTGGTCTCAACCACGGACTTCTGATCGGCCTCGCAGCCGGTCTGATCAGTTTCATTCCCTATCTTGGGTCGCTCATCGGGCTCGTGCTGTCGCTTTGTGTGGTGGTGCTCCAGTTCTGGCCGAACTGGACGATGATTCCGGTCGTGCTGGGAATCTTCGTCGCCGGCCAGGCGATCGCGGATTATGCGCTGGCACCCTATCTCATTGCGTCGCGCATCAACCTCAATCCTGTCTGGGTGATGTTCGCGATTGCCGCATTCGGTTATCTGTTCGGGTTCGTCGGCCTCCTCATCGCGGTACCGCTCGCCGCCGCGATCGGCGTCGTCATCCGGTTTGCTATGCTGCAATATCATGTAAGTCAGCTCGAGACGACGACCGTTGTCAGCGCGCCGGAACCTTCGGCCAAAAAGATCGGCTTCTGGCGACGCTGGCACGAGAAAACCTGATTTTCACGCCGAAGCCGGCTTAGTATCCGCGCTCACGCCGATGATGCATGACGTACAGCACCGCTATCGAAAGCAATACAGTGGTTATCAGTAGGAGCAGCAGAGTTGATCGTTCGAGCCAAGCGATGGCGGGAACTCCAAGACCGAGTATGACCCCCACCAGGCAAACGCGCCAACCGGCAGCGTGACGGATGCCAGCCGTACACGTGCCCAGCGCCAATAATGTCAGAACCACGAGTGCACTGGCGTCCGCGTTCATCATTTGCTTTACGTTCACCAGAAGCACGAGATACATCGCAAGGATAACGGCAATCCAATGAAGGGCCTGTGTCCAGATGAGGTGCCAATGCGCCTCCGGGCCCTCGACGTCTCGCCACTGGGTGGCCACACAAATTATAGCGAAGACAGGACAAAGGATTGTCCAATAGTTCGTCATTGCCTGTGGAGCAACGCTTCCATAAGCAACTCCGAAAATTGCAAGGACCAACATCACGATATACGGCCAGTCCCGCATCAAAAAAGAGCGCAGCCCGAAGCGTGACACTTTGGAGCGGTCATCGTCTGATTCATAATCGACCATAGTGCAAGCTCCGGGATGAGGACGGCGCTGTTCGTTTGGCCAGGCCGCTCGATCGACGTGGTCATTCTAGCGCTTATGGAATTCGACGGATAGCTCCAACGTCACCGTTCACCAGCGGGCAGGCGCGGGCAGGCCCGCATAAAGCAACACGTTCGGCGCTCCCAAAGCCAAATTCCTCGCTGCCAGCCGTCATCAAGAAAGGACTGGAGAGCGCCTGCGACGGCATCCGAAGATCGGATTTTAGATACGGCGGTCGTTCGCCATCAAGTCCTCATGCGCGTGGGCATGGCGGGCGACGGGTTTTGTTGCCGCGCGAATGTAGTTCCCTATTCGTCAGAGCCCTCGGGTTCAGCCTTGATCACGGCCTGCAGCGCGGCCAGCTTTTGGGTCAGCTTTTTGTTGTCGTCGCGGGCCTTCGCGGCCATCTGCTTGACCGCCTCGAATTCCTCGCGGGTGACGACATCCATCATCGCGAGAAGACGTTCGAGCTGACTTTTCATCGCCGTTTCGGCCTCGCGGCGGACGCCTTGCGCCATCTCGGACGCATCGGTCACAAGACGCGCGAAATCGTCGTACACCCGATTTTGTGACATGATCCACTCCAGTCTTTGCGCGCTTGTAGCACGGAGCATTCGCGCGGCCAATAATTTATGTGACCCTGCACCTCAGCTCGACTTTCGCCAAACACAGACGTCCAGCGGGTTCGGTTTGATGCCCAGCGGCGGTCCGGAACTCGCCAAGAAGAAGAGGGTCGCAGCACGGCCACAGCGCCTGCGATCGGGGGAAGAGCGGAGCCGAGCGGCACACCGCGTAGACGCAGTCTGGGCTACTTGCTAACGGCGCAGTTCACCGGCGACAAACCCAAAGCGAAGCGACGGGTTTGGCGGCCGAGTGGAATTGCTTGTTATACAGCTATTAACCCACAAGCCTTTCACAGTGCTGCAACAGTTTCGTCCAAAATTCCAACCCGCCCACATGCTCGGGCTTAACACCGTCGCCATTGAGGTTCGCCGCGTCAAACGTAAATTTTGATCCCTCATCAAGTTCAATCGGATAGCTGTTCTTATACTTCTGTGAAATCACCCACTTGGCTCGCCAAGGATTATGGGCGAAGGCGTTGCGTAGTTGATTCACCATAACCCTGATGCCGATGCGAGTCGTCTATAAGTGCAAAGACTGTCGGAACCAATTTAGCGTCACGATCGGAACCGTCATGGAGCGGTCGCATGTTCCGTTGGTCGAAATGGGTTCTCGCTGCGCAACTGATGGCGTCGAGCAAGAAAGGTTTTAGTGCGCTCCAATTGCAACGTATGATCGGCACGAATTACGAGACACGGCATGGTTTATGTTCCATCGCCTTCGTGAATGCACGAATGATCCAACATCGGGACCGCTCGGCGGCCGAACCAAAGTTGTCGAAGCTGACGAAAGCTACATCGGCGGCAAGGCGAAAAACAAGGCTTATGGACCGCCGCCGAAAAAGATGGCCGTGTTCTCACTCGTTGAGCGCGAGGGGAAAGTGCGCTCGCGCTATATTGCCGACGTAACCGCGAAGACGCTGCGCAATGCGATCGTGACGCAAGTTGACCGCAAATCGTATTTGATGACGGATGAAGCGCCAGCCTACATCAAAACCGGCGAAGAATTTTCAGGCCATGGCACCGTCAATCATTCGGCCGATGAATATGTGCGGCATGGTGGCTTCATGCACACCAACACGATTGAGTCCTTTTTCGCCATTATGAAGCGCGGCGTTTACGGCAACTTCCACAGCGTTTCAGAGGCTCATTTGCACAGATAGGCTCATTTGCACAGATATTTGTCAGAATTCGACTTCAAATATAACCATCGCTCGGCGCTCGGCTATAACGACACGGAGCGCGCCGAGACCCTGTTGGCGCGGCGCCAAGGGCAAGAGGCTTCTCTATCAATGGCCTGACAAAGCCGCGCACACTTAAGCAGAAGGCACGCGCATTTCTGAGATGGCGGAGACGATAATTTCCTGATAATCCTAATGAGCTAGCGCGGTCCCAGGCCTCGATATATTTAGGTATGAAAGCGCCTTGTTCGCCACATCCAAAACATTTGCCGCCTCGCGAACAGGCGAGGCGGCAAAATCAACAAGAATATCGTCGAACGCTCCTCGGCATTCTGGCCACCTACGGACAAATGCCGCCATGCCGGCAACGCTGCTTGCGGCAGACGCCTCAAGCAAATCTGGCCGTGTTTTCTTAGCGATGGCCGCCCACTTTTCTTTGTGCGATTCGTTCTCCTTAATGCGAAAAGCATCAGGATTTACTGAAAGAATGTAAGCAATAGCTTTTGGCGTCAATGGATTTTGGATCAGTTTTGCAAACCTAACTGCTATATCAAGAATCTCAACTGGCGTCTCTTCATCATCCAAAACAGATAAAGCCTTATGATACCTATCAAGCATTAACCGCGCAGATTTTAATTCTCTTATGCGCATGGCCGCCGCCCGTAATCGCCTGTCAAGTAGGCCATGGGCATACGCAAAAGCCAGACCAGCCGCAAGACCAAGGAGAGGAACCAAAAAATTAGTTTGATTTGGATCACTCATCGCCGTCCATCGTCAAATAATGTGGGCTCGCTCGGCCTGGACAGCTTTCTCTGGCGCTGTTCTAGTTTATCCAATATTTCCTTACCACTCCTGCGCAACGAAACATCAAAATCTACCTCTAGCTCCTTTTTTCTTAATTCGGCCTTTCGCTCCTGCCGCCAAATAACAGTTCCGAGCACGCTGATGGCAATGACACACACTGCCCAAGGGTTACTGCCGACAGACAACGCCGCAAAGGCGCCAAGCCCAGTTATCGCCGCAACTATCGGAATCGGCCCATACGGTTCTAGGGCTTCGACAACCTTGTTGCTATCAATTTTGAACACGTCGCGTCCGCCTCACTTTCCAGCAAGGCCAGACCACTAGCCGGAAACGCGCTGATTCGCGACACCGTCAGACAAACAAACTTTTTAGGGAGGTTTCTTTTGAAGGCCGCCCGCGTTCCTCGGCGGGTTCGCTTTCTCGTTGCCGCGCACTCTTTTCGGGCGCGGCTGAGGCAGGGTCTTCAAGAGCGCCAGCAAGAGCCTGTCCCGCTCGCGCTCGGAGTCATCCTGATTCCTCTTTGGTACGGACGACATGTTTCCTTGACTCGCGCACAACCAAAGGCGAATATTTGGATGCGGGTCGAGCAGTCTGACCACTGCTCGATTCGAGTTCTCTCCCATCCATTAAGAGCGGATCACTTCCCGATTACCCCGCGCGGCTAGGGTCCAAACCTAGTTCGCGCGGCGCGATTCTTTATAGGTTCCCTAGTTTACAACAATACCTACCCTGTGGACAATAGGGGTAGGTACATTTCCTACCCTCCCGGATAGGTCCGACCTGTCACGCTAGCGCCTGTCTAAGTCTAGCACTATGGTTTGTCAACCGGATATATCCCGATTTTCTTCACAAGCTTAAACATCCTTACCGCCCCAAACTCGCAAGTCCATCGTAATACCCCGGTGAAAGGAAGGCTTATTTAAATCAGTAAAGCGGTATGCCGAGCTTCTTGCTCAAATGGAGCACCGAATTGTAGGGAGCAATTTCCGTGTAAAAAGGCAGCGCATGGGGAAAAAGCGTGCTCTCGGTGTAAAACGCCGTATGCTCATGCGGCATTTTCTTGTGGTCAAAAAAACAATAGATGTGCGGAAAGTGGTAGAACTCGTCACCATCCCAATCAACGTTATCGATGTTTTCGTAAGGGATACTGCTTATCATCAGGACTTTAATGTCGCCTTTTTCACCCGGCACCATCGTGCTTTGTGAGCGTGTGGCCGCCGTGTCCTATGAGGATACCTCGATGATACGTGCCGACAAGGCCGACACGAAACCACGGGGATATGCCCTTCGCCTCTGGGTCCAGATCAGGATACGAGTCTATTCGCTTCATGTCCCGGATGATGACATCATCTCGTAGCTTTTTTTATGCGTTTCCCAAATCTTGGATTCGAACTCAGCTTTCTTTTTTTTCCGTAGGTCAACCACTTTAGAAGGGCTGAGATTGCGGCGTCTCCCTCGCACAAGCGCCCAAGTGTCCTTGACGAGCGTGTAAGCAAAGCTTGGGGCAAACCATTCGAACATTATGATAACCTCGTAATCGTCCAGCCGCTCATGTTATGCCCGAATTCCTTGGTGAAAGGAAGGTTCACCATTTGTTCTGGTCCTGGATCAGTCGCGGCAGTATCCGGAGGTTGCGCAGTTTTATCCGCGGAGCTGGTCTTGCAGGCGGGCGAGGCTTTCCTCCCTGCCGAGCACCTCCAAAACGTCGAAAATTCCCGGCGACGCCACCCGCCCGGTGAGCGCGGCGCGCAGCGGCTGCGCGGCGTCACCGAGTTTGATCTTGTTTTCAGCCGCATAATCGCGCACGACCGCTTCGGTGCTGGCCGCGTTCCAATCCGCGAGCGCCGCCAACCGCGGGATCAGCCCGGCGATATGCGCCCGTCCGCCAGCATCAAGGATGCTCGCGGCCTTGGCGTCGAGGACAAGCGGCCGCTCCGCGAACAAAAACTTCGCGCCATCCAAGAGCTCGATCAAGGTTTTGGCGCGCTCCTTGAGGCCCGGCATGGCCGCGTAGAGCTTGGCCCGCAAGGAATCGTCAAGTTTGCTTAGCGCCGTGGCGCCGTCCGGCAGATAGGGCAGAGCGGATTCCAGCGCGGAAGCGAGAGCCTCGTCGGGGGTGTTCCGGATATAATGCCCGTTCATGTTTTCGAGCTTCGCGAAGTCGAAGCGGGCGGGCGAGCGTCCAACATGCGCGAGATCGAAAGCTTCGATCATCTCCCGTGTCGAAAAAAATTCCTTGTCGCCCTGGCTCCAGCCAAGCCGCACCAGATAATTGCGCAGCGCCTCGGGCAGATAGCCCATGGCGCGATAGGCATCGACGCCGAGCGCGCCGTGGCGCTTCGACAATTTGGCCCCGTCGGCGCCATGGATGAGCGGGATATGCGCCATGACCGGGGTGCTCCAGCCGAGCGCCTGATAGATCTGCATCTGGCGGGCCGCATTGGTGAGATGGTCGTCGCCGCGAATGATATGCGTGATCCCCATATCGTGATCGTCCACCACCACCGCGAGCATATAGGTCGGCGTGCCGTCGGAACGCAGAAGCACGAGGTCGTCGAGATCCTTGTTGGCCCAAGCGACCCGGCCCTGCACTTTGTCGTCGAGAACTGTTTCGCCCTCGCGGGCAGCCTTGAGCCGGACAGCGGGTTTTACGCCTGAAGGTGCTTCCGAGGCGGGGCGGTCGCGCCACCGCCCGTCATAGCGCGGCGGCCGTCCTTCTGCGCGCGCTTTCTCGCGCATCTTGTCGAGCTCTTGCGGCGTGGCGTAGCAATAATAGGCATTGCCCGAGGCGAGCAATTTTTCGGCGGCCTCACGGTGGCGCGCGGCGCGCTGGAACTGATAGATGACATCGCCGTCCCAATCGAGGCCGAGCCAGGATAGCCCGTCGAGAATGGCACTGATCGCCGCGCCGGTCGAGCGCTCGCGGTCGGTGTCCTCGATCCGCAGCAGCATTTTGCCGCCCGCGTGCCGTGCATAAAGCCAGTTGAACAGCGCTGTCCGGGCGCCGCCAATATGCAGAAAACCCGTCGGGGACGGTGCGAAGCGGGTGATCACCGGGTCTGGCATGGGTGCGATCTCGCGGTTCGAAATGGCCGTCACCGGCAAGGGCTTGCCTCGAAGCAGCCCGTGTAACACCGCCGACGCCGGCTTCGTTTTGGTTTTTTCGTTGCCCGAGCGTTCCATCGCTTGGCGCAACCGATGCCGCAGACTTGCTAAGGATTGGGCGTGCCTGAACCGCGGCGCATGGTGCTTGCAACGCCGAGCTTCCCGCCGGCTCATGATGCGAAAGCTCTGTCCGTAAAGCAAATAATCCCGGCCAGACTCTTAGAACGGGATGTCGTCGTCGATGATGTCCGCCGCGCGCGGGCCCGTGGCGGCGGGAGGGCGGTCCGACGGCTGCTCCATCGGCGAGGCGCGGCCGAACGAATTATTGGACGCCTCGAAGGCACCGCCGGCGTCGCCGCGGCCGCGGCTGTCCAGAAGGGTCAGTTCGCCGCGAAAGCGGGTCAGCACGACCTCCGTCGCCTTGCGCTGATTGCCGTCGCGATCGGCATATTCGCGGGTCTGCAATTGCCCTTCGAGATAGATCTTCGTGCCCTTCTTGCAATATTGCTCGGCGATCTTGCCCAAATTCTCGTTGAAGATCACGATATTGTGCCATTCGGTCCGCTCCTTGCGCTCGCCGGAGGCCTTGTCGCGCCAGGACTCGGACGTAGCGAGAGAGAAGCTGACGATAGGATCGCCGGCGCCCGTTCGCCGCACCTCAGGATCGCGGCCGAGATTACCGACGAGAATGACCTTGTTGACGCTTCCAGCCATGATTGTCTCCCCTATTGCAAAACGGCAAATATACTGTTTCCGGCGAACGGCTCCTTTGTCGCATATCCGCGGCGCCCTTGGCGCGGCTCACGGGATTTGGCCACGACACCACGACATTCCGGAGGTTTAAACGCTCTTTTTTGTTCTAGCACCGCAACAGGCGCGCGCAAGCCGCGAGAGTGAAAACCAGCCCGACTGAAGACGACGACGCAAACATGTCCCGCTTTCGCTAGCACAGCTTCCAAACTGCTGTCATAAAATAAAATACGATATTTCTTATTAAAGCCCTTTACAAAGGGTATTATGCACTTGACATAACGAAAAAGTTCGTGCATTGTTCGCGGAATAGGAGATTTCCATGTCCACGAACCTTACCGATCCGATCTTTCACGACGAAGACAAAGCCCGCGCTCATTTCGAGGCGATCCGCTGGCCCGATGGCAAGCCGATCTGCCCTCATTGCGGCGTTATCGGGCAGGCGACCCTCGTTCGGGGCAAATCGCATCGTTCCGGCATGTATCAGTGCAATGCGTGTAGAGAGCCGTTCACGGCCATGATCGGAACCGTTATGGAGTCGAGCCATATTCCCATGACAAAATGGGCGCTCGCCTTTCATTTGATGGCGTCGAGCAAGAAAGGCTATTCGGCGCACCAGCTTATGCGGACGCTTGGGCTCGGCTCCTATCGCACGGCTTGGTTCATGGCGCATCGCATTCGCGAAGCGATGTTTGTTCCCGATCCTGAACCATTTGGCGGGAAAGATAAAGTTGTTGAAGTCGATGAAACTTTCATCGGCAAGCCTGAGTCCATCTTCGTGAACGACAAGGGCTGGCAAAATAAGCGCGGTACTGCAACGAAGCGCAAGGTCGTCACATTGGTAGAACGCGGCGGGCGCGCGAAATCGTTCAAGGTAAAAGACCTCGACACCAAAACCATCAACAAGGTGCTGTTCAACCATATCATTCTCGACAGCCGACTGCATACAGATGAAGCGCAGCATTACAAGAAGCCAGGCAAGGAATTCACCAAACATGAGCGAGTCAATCATTCGGAAGGCGAATATATTCGTGGCGACGTGACGACAAACACGGTCGAGGGGTTCTTCGGTATCTTCAAGCGCGGCATGACTGGCGTCTATCAGCATTGCGGAGAAAATCATTTGCAGGCGTACTTAAACGAATTCGACTTTCGCTATTCGAACCGCCTCGCCCTTGGCGTTAACGACACGGAACGCACTCACCGCGCAATCAAGGGCGCGCATGGTAAACGGTTGACCTATCAACGCCCTCGTTCAGCGCAATCGGCTCGCGCGATTTAAAACATAACCGCGCCAAGATCAGGGCAATTTTGGCTTTGATTGAACAGCTTTTTTGATTCGCCTCTTTCGCTGCGCTATCGCACGCTTGCTTTTGCCGACATATTCCTTGAGCGGCTTAGGCGGCGTGTTGAGCGCGCGGCGGATTGCGGCGTCTCGGCGTCTCGCGATTTCCTTCTCGTCAAATTGATCGGAAGAATCACCATTCATTTTTCTGCGTTCGTTCCATCTATTCGTGTTGTTCCAATGCAATTCTTAGTTAGCCTCTCTGTAAATGGCTGCATATGGATATGATCACGATCAAGATTTCCATCAGCTGTTTCATCAACCGCTGTCGTAGCGCGAGCGAGCAATTTATCCGCAGTATCCCATAAAACGGCATTTATACCGGCACAGTAGGTTTCCATGTCTCGCGAGTTCATTCTCGGAACGGGATCGGGCTTATACAAAAGTCGCGCTGCTAAAAAGAATTTGGAATCGTGCATTCCTAAACCGCCAGTCAATCTTCTGATTCCGAAACAAGTATTCCAACTTGTACAGAGCAAATGCTGACGCGTAATATGGATCGAGTTTGTGTCCGTCAGCAAAAATAGTTCCCCCCACTTGTGCATCCAATACCTTGTAGCTTCGCGTCGTTCTGTGAGGCTCTCCAAGAAACATTGCAGCGAACGCTCTAATCACACTTTTTGGAACGATTACCCGAGTTTTCTCGCCTTGAAAACCATCATATTGACGGGAACGACGCTCATAAAACAGCTTGTGTTCTTCTGGGAACGCCTGGAGAATCGTTCAAGCTGCTTGGAAAATTCTGTGACCGCGAAGAATTGTTCTTTTTTTACCTCCGTCTGCCGGTTGGTAGCCTTGATAATTGATTCGATCACACCCTCATCTTGCGTCGAAATCAGCCTTAACGGGATCATCAAGCTTTCACTTATACTCTCCTGATTGCCGAATAGTTCATGACTGGTTTGGCAACCGTTCACAATCTGAAAATCTTCAATGTAGCATTTATGGCCAGTCACCTGAAGATTGCGCGCGATGATCGTAACACCATTGTTCATAAGAACAAATCGGTCTTTGTGATCTGATCGTATTGTATCGCGAATCTCCGCGTTTACATGACCTGGACTTTCTCCTTGCCAGTCACGCACGTTGTCGTAAAAAATACTTTTTATGATTTCTCCGTCTTCCTCAATAATTGATAGGAAAGAAGGTGCAGACACGAACCCTAGATACGCCTCTTTGACGCCGGCGACTTCTGGAAGCGATGTGCGATTGGGGAATTGAAATGCACGAGATATCGAATTTTTGGTCTGACTGTATAGCTGTTGGAGACCGTCGGCCCCAACCGGGATGAATATCACCTCTCGAAAAACGCCTAGTGCTGTAAGGTCCGCTACAACTTCCTTGCGCCTTGCTTCAAGCGTTTGATCATCAGTCCATCTACCGGTCGTCACATAATATAACCGACAAGCTGGCTTGGCACGCCTGAATTTGCTGCTTCGATCATAAATGGCACTCATCAGTGCCGCAGCTTCTTTAAGTTCATTACTTCTGGACAATTGGGGGGTGCCGCTAAAGAAATCAGCTACAGCAAATCCAAAATTGCCCATCTTGCCAGCTTCAAAACTTGCCCCTTGATCTGCCTGAACGAATATGAATGTGACATCCAAGTAACTGGCCTCGTCCAATTCATTAAAGGTGTCTATATCAGCAATAAGTGACCCGTTGATGATCACTGCTATCGCGTCGATTCCTATCCCGCCTGTTTTACCAAGCACTATGTCAGAAGTGTCAAACGTCTCGCCATACTGGCGACGCACAGTAACGAAGCTCGCGAAATGCTCAAAACGGTCCTCGTCAGGCAAAGTCAGGAGATCGTGCTCACGCGAAAACTCGTTGAGCAGCGAGGCAATAATCCGATCCATGAGGGTGCGCTCCGCCGAAAGGCTTATATTATGAGAGCTATCGCGCGCGCCGTCTATAGGCCGAGTGCTAGGCGAGTTATGCCACATTTTGCCTCATTATGTCAAGTGCATAATTGGGCCTTACAAACGCGCCAAGGTATGAGAACAGAAAGATAACATTTGACGAACATACGGGAACAAAAAAATGAAAAAGCCGGCATCGCTAGCACGCAGACTAAGCCGAGTTTCGACGGGGGAAAAAACTGCGAAGCCTATTGAAATCACGGAGATTGTCGAGGGCGCGCAATGCACCGCGACCTATATTGCCCAACTCACCGGAGAACTTGCGACCCTCGCCAATGGGGCGCGCTTCGCCAATTTGGCCCTTCTTCTCGCCAGGGCCCAGCTCGAAGCCGAGCTTTGGTCGTGTCAAGGCAACTGAAGACCGGGTAGTGTTTCAGTTTGAATAAGGCAACACTTCGAGCATGGCGGTGCGCTTCCGTGCGAGTGCTTCTTTTTCATTCGCGTCCATGATCCCAATGATATCTTCCCAGCCCATTAGTTTGTCAGTCAGGCCAGCGGCCATTGCGGGCGTCACACGAAGCGTTTTATGAATGCGCATCCAATTGTAATGCACGAAATAAAGCGCCAGCGCATGAATGTGGTTTTCAACCTTCTTGGAGAAAGCCTTGGTTAGGCGCGTGAACCTGCGCATTCCCATGCGCATGCTGAGATTTTGACGTTCAACGAACGAAGTTGAAATGTGCCTTGGGTCCGGCTTGCCCTCGATTGGCGTCTTCTTGATCCCGGTGCATTCGGGCGGGCTATAGCGGCCCTTTGCACTATCCGAAGTAGGCCCGTATAGCTTCACTAATTGCGCATAATCCACGTCACCGCCGAACGCGCCCTCAACCGCCTCAAGATATGATTTGTGACCGTCCGTCGTTAGCTGGACACGGTTGGCGAGCCTCGACCGAAGATCGTCCATAAACTCGATCGCATAGCCGCTATCGCGCCCGCCAACGAGCCACGACACGATCAATTTGCTATCTGCGCAAATTGCCGTCCATGTCCACGTATCACCAGCATCCGGCGGTGGCGCTTTTGTCTTTTTCTCCTTACAATGTGTGAATGCCCAAATTTCATCGCATTGGATGCGCTTGGCGACGACATCGCGCACGTGCTCGTCATGAAACGCCGCGCAAACGTCGCCAGCGTCCTCTAAGAGCTTCGAGACGGTATTGATCGACACATCGCACACGCGAGCGATCGACCGCATGGACGAACCTTCGCAGAGCATGGAAAGGATTTGAACGCGGGTGGCGATAGGGAGCTTGTTCATGAAATGAACTATATGCTTGCTTTTTGATTTTAGCAAGCATTATTTTCATTTTCATGAATCGCCCAAATCATCCGGCAAAGCTATGACGGCGCGGGATGCGAGATACACAGAATCGTTGATATCTTCCACATAAAGAAAGGGATGCGCTTTTTTTACGATATGCGCTTCAAGGTATTTGTCGATATATATCTTGAATTCATCGTTTTCTTCTTGGAAATCATATCCGAAGAACGATAGCGTTTCATCGGGTATGCCAGAAATATTTACCGCAAAGCGAGCCATATATCATTAAGCGGGTTCACACTCTCTATTAACCCGCTTTGTCGGGTGGAAAGTCGAAAGTGTTTTGTTGCGCTTCCCTTCAGGAGGAGTCGTAAGATCAGCGACGATTCCACGTTTCCCGAAATAGAAGTCAAGGGCACGATTCGCTGTTGCAGTTACTTTATCAGACGATTCTTCCTGGAAGCAAAAAAATGGTTGGCGTGCAGAAACAGCCAGCCACGTTCCATCGTCAACTCGACCAACGATAAAAAAATGCGATAGCCGCTTCTCGTCCATTAGCTCATTCCTCCCTACTTCCACCGTGTGGCCGCTGCCTTTTTCGCTATTTCCACCCTCTGTGCAGCTGTCGTATTGTGCATTCGTGTCTTTGCCCCTGCCTTTCCGCTGCGTATTCGCCCAGGAGATCGCATTGGTATGTCTTCGATTTCCCCGGTCGCGATCTTCGCTACCATAATGGCGCAGCCTATGGCGTCAGCCGGGCGTTTTTGGCCTTGTGGGCCTCTCGGCATGTGCTACCCTCGCGTTTAAATTGTATTAATGTATACCTATAGTTGCGCTACCCGTAAGGCTTACGGGTAGCGCAAAAACTCCCAACTGACAAGAGGGGGTTCCTGCGCCAGACACAACTCTCGCGAGAGTCAATCATAAATATTGATAAATCTCACTATTTCAAGATTGGCGGCAAGCAGCCCTAGCGAAAGCCGCTCGACGTTTTGTGACACATGTCACAAAAAATCTGCCCGGTATTAGCCGCCACAATCAAATTTATATTAGACACGGCCGAAGACCGGGTAGTGGTTGTTGGGTCATACTATTTTTCAGTCGCGAATCATCCTATTCTGGCGCACATGGTGACGCGCCATCTCATCCCCGAAGACATCGCGGCGGACTATGAAGTGCATGAGTGGCGGAATGCGACTGGCGTCCTGCAAACCGCTCACCTGAACGAACGGCAAGATATCATTGCCGCCCTACGGGCTTTCCAATTCCGGCGTAGCGATACTGAAAGGCGGCGGGGCCAAGAGTATCATCGCTCAGCGGATCGATAGCTTTACTTACGGCGCGTCAGTGGAAAGAGAAAAAGTTCGCGACCAAGATACGTGTGGACGCTGAAGAGTGGGATTCGCCAACGCACAAGGTCGATTGCTTCATGGGACACGTCGGCCTAGAAATCGAGTGGAACAACAAAGATCCGTTCTATGATCGCGATCTGAATAACTTTCGGCTTCTGTTCGATCTACGAGTGATCGAAGTGGGCGTGATCGTCACCCGCGCCAGCAATCTTCAGACGATCTTCAGATCCCTTGGGCCGAAAGTGGGAAATAAATATGGCGCGTCCACAACGCATATGGAAAAGCTGTTACCGAGAATAGAAGGCGGCGGAGGTGGTGGCTGCCCGATCCTCGCCTTCGGCATTACCAGCGCGAAATATGTCGAGGACAACGCGCCCATTGCTGAACAGGCGAGCGAGAATGGTGACGAAGACAGCGAGTGAAGATCTTGCCGTATTTTCAGCGAACCGGCGCTTTTCGACGGTGCTCGCCGACCCGCCTTGGCGCTTCCAGAACAGTACCGGCAAGGTCGCACCGGAACATCGTCGGCTGAGCCGCTATGGCACCTTGTCCCTCAATGAGATCAAGGCCCTTCCGGTCGCGACCATCACTGTCCCCACCTCACATCTATATCTTTGGGTTCCTAACGCCCTCTTGGCCGAAGGCTTGGCCGTCATGGCAGCATGGGGTTTTACTTACAAGTCGAACATTGTCTGGCATAAAATCCGGAAGGATGGCGGCCCCGATGGTCGCGGCGTCGGGTTCTATTTCCGGAACGTCACAGAGCTGGTTCTATTCGGGGTGCGCGGCAAGAACGCCAGAACGTTTGCGCCTGGGCGTAGTCAAGTGAATTTTATCGCGACCAGGAAGCGGGAGCATTCCCGCAAGCCGGATGAGCTTTATCCGATTATCGAGGCGTGTTCGCCCGGACCATATCTTGAGCTTTTCGCGCGTGGAGTGCGGCACCGCTGGCAAGTTTGGGGCAATCAGTCTGACGCTGATTACAGCCCGAATTGGCCGACCTATAAGAACAACAGCGCGGCCCTTATCGCCGCCGAATAAGCGGCTGATTTTCAAACTGTACCACTACTATTTTGCGGCATCGCTACCCGCTACGACAAACTCGCCGTCGCCGCACTCGCCGTTTACCGCTCTATCAGTTCATGCGCTACGGCGTGACATGGAAAAATCTCGCGCTATTTTATTCCACGCGAAGCCAACCAATTTGCAAGAGCGCGGGCGGATCCGATGGTGGCAGGACCGGAGATCGAACTGAAGTTCCTGTTCGCGGAGAGAGACTTAGCCAAAGTCAAGTCCCTGGTTGTGGCGGCCGCCGGTGCCCCGCAGGCGACTCACCAGAGGCTTCGCACGATCTATTTCGATACGCCGAACCAAGACCTTTGGAACCAAGGGTTCACCCTGCGAGTCCGGGCGATCGGGGAACGCCATGTTCAGACCGTCAAGCGGATTGCACCCTCCAGCCTCCAAAGAGATGAATGGGAAGAGGAAACCGGCCGGCCCGAGCTCGATCTTGGGCGTATAAAAAATACCCCCCTCGCGCGTCTCGCCGGAAAGGCTTCCATTCGCCGCGCGCTGAGACCGGCATTCGAAGTGGTTGTTGAACGCACGTCCTTCATGCTCGAAAGCGGCGCTGGCTGGATTGAAGCCTCCTTCGACCAAGGCGCGATCGAAGCGAACGGTGAAAAGCTTGGCGTCAACGAGCTAGAACTCGAATGGAAAAGCGACGACCGGTCCGCCCTGTTCAACCTTGCCCGCGTCTTTGTCTCACAGGCGCCGCTCTATCCAAGCCTTATAAGCAAAGCCGTGCGCGCTCATCTTCTTGCCGCGGGAGCCTGGGGCCGCGCGGCGAAAAGTTCTAAGCCGCGCCTTGACAAGGACATGACGTGCCGGCGGGCGTTCCAGGAAATCTGCCGGACCTGTCTGCACGATTTTCATTTGAATCTGCCGGCCTTGGAGAAGTTCGACAATGTCGAGGCGCTTCACCAAGGGCGTATCGCGATGAGACGCCTTCGTGCGGCCATGACGCTCTTTAAAACCGATGGTCCTCGATTTTGAATATCAAAGACTTCGCGACGAATTGAAGTGGCTGGCGGGTTTGTTTGGCGCGGCGCGGGACATGGATGTCCTGCGGGCAAACTTGCCGTCGCCGGGCCTGCAGGGTCAAGCGAGCATGCGGGCGGGAGAGCTCGCCGGCGCTTGCGACGCCAAGCGTCTTCGCGCGCATGAGGCAGTCGCCGAAGCCTTGAATGGCGAACGCGCGCGGACCTTGCAGCTCGCTCTCGCGGTGTGGATCGAGGACGGACAATGGCAAAGGCAGTCCTCCGGCATCGCAGAAGAACCAATACCAAGGTACGCCGGCGCCCGCCTGAGAAAACGCTGCGGAAAACTGGTGAAACAAGGCGCGGGCCTCGCAAAGCTTGCTTCCGGCGCCCGTCACCAAATTCGCATAGACGCAAAAAAGCTGCGCTACATGGCAGAATTCTTCGGCGACGTTCCAGGCGTCGCCAAGGATCATAAGCGCCTAAAAGAACTCATCAATTGCTGCGAAAAGCTTCAGGCGGCCCTCGGCGCGATTCGTGACGAGGAGGCCATGGCCGAATTCATGGAAAACGAGGTTTGGATGGGCGCCGACGCGGCCAATGGCCTGGCGAAGACAGCAATTTTGCCGGCCGGTCCGCCCCGCGACCGAAGGGCCGGATAGCCAAGGAACTCCAAAAGGAGGCGGTCCGCTCCTATTCGAAATTGGCCGCGCTCGAGCCGTTCTAAGGCCATGGCAAAGGCTTTGAGTCAGGGCCGCACAGGGGCCCAGCGCCAGAAAAGATGTTCATATAGGCCGCGCCGCAAACTCGCTCTGCGCCCTATTGACAGCGAGCCACGAACTGGCAATCTCGCGGATCATGTTGCACGGCGCAATTTTCCGACCGCCCAGAAAAGCTTAGGGTAAAATCCAACACTTGATGTGGAAAACGCGTCGCATCAATGCATCACCCCTACTGCCAGAAGGGCTGCGCATTTACGCGGTCGGCGATGTCCACGGCAGGGCGGATTTGCTCAAACAGTTGTTTTCACGGGTAGATGAGGATCTCAAGGAACACCCAATAGGCAAAACTATTCACATCTTCCTCGGCGACTATATCGACCGCGGGCAGAACTCCGCGGCCGTTTTGGATTTGTTGATCGAACGCGGCCGCACCCATCGCATGTCGTGCCTCAAGGGCAATCATGAACTCTTTCTTTCCGAATTTCTCGAAAATCCCGGCGTTCTCAAGCTTTGGGCGCAATATGGCGCCTTGCCGACGCTCGCCTCTTACGGCCTGACGCCGACAATAAATGCGGATCCCAAGGAACAGGCGGAGCTCTCCGCAAGCCTGAGTAACGCCATACCCAAAAGCCACGGTCAGTTTCTCGCTGGGCTAAAGCTCTGTTTCACCTGCGGAGATTTTTTCTTTGTGCATGCGGGAGTGCGGCCAGGCACGCCCCTGTCGCGCCAACGCGCGGAAGATCTGCTCTGGATAAGAGATGATTTTTTGTTGCACGAGGAGCCGTTCGAAAAAATTATCGTCCATGGCCACACCCCGGTTAGGGAACCAGACGTGCGGAACAACCGCATCAACATCGACACGGGCGCATATGCGACCGGCCGGTTGACATGTTTGAGGCTGGAACGCGATAAGATTGAATTCGTTTAGAAAATGATCCGGTCTGGCGGGACCGGATCATGTTCTAACTGACTGTTTCCGGAGGATTTTTGGTTTCCCTGTTCGCAAATCATGCTCCAGCCGTGTCGAACAGAATCGTTGACATTGGAGCCGTCCCCACCCGCCGTTTTACGCTCTCCCTGCAAGGCTAGGTCTCATGTTCTCATCGGCGCCCATTACTCTGCGCTCGGCGCTCGTGGTCTTTGGCACTGGTCTCGGGCTATCCGGCCTGTTGCTGAGGCCAAAGACCGCCGGCCTTCCATTCGGTCACAACGGCGCTGAGGCAGCCGCTGCGCGCCCGACCCGCGCGGTTCTTGCCGCGGAAATCGGCGTGATTAGGGGAGATCTTTGGGCCGAAGCCGCATTCACCGGCGCGCGCTTCATGGGAACCGATCGCTCGACGAGTCTCGACCGGGCCAATTCCGGACAATTCGCGCGGGCCAGAGCCAACGCGGAGACGACCTTAGAGCTCGCCCCCTGGTGCCTCGAACGCGCGGCAACCTCAAGAGCGCTCGCGGACAAGGGCCTCCAAGCATTCAAGAGTGATATTCGCGGGATTGGGCGGCAACGATGAAGAAGATCAGGGTTGAAAATCCCGTTGTCGAACTCGATGGCGACGAAATGGCGCGGATTATTTGGCATTATATACGCGACAAGCTCATCCATCCTTATCTCGACATCGAACTCGAATATTACGATCTCTCGATCGAAAACCGCGACGCGACGAACGATCGGATCACGGTGGAGGCCGCCAATGCCATCAAAAAACACGGCGCTGGCGTCAAATGCGCCACCATCACTCCGGACGAAGCCCGGATGGAAGAGTTCAAGCTGAAGCAAATGTGGAAATCGCCGAACGGCACGATCCGAAATATTCTCGGCGGCGTGATCTTCCGCGAGCCTATTATTTGCCAAAATGTCCCGCGCCTCGTGCCCGGCTGGACGCGGCCGATCGTCATCGGCCGCCACGCTTTCGGCGACCAATATAGCGCGACCGATTTCAAGGTTCCCTGCAAAGGCCGCCTCGTCGTCAGGTTCGAGGGCGACGATGGCACGATCATCGAACGAAAAGTGTACGACTATCCCGGTCCCGGCGTTTCCCTGGCGATGTATAACCTCGACGAGTCGATCCGCGATTTTGCCCGCGCTTCGATGAATTTCGGGCTCATGCGCGAATATCCGGTCTATCTCTCGACGAAGAATACGATTTTGAAATCCTATGATGGCCGGTTCAAGGATCTATTTCAGGAAATTTACGAAACCGAATTCAAAGGCGCGTTCGGCGAGGCTGGAATTACCTACGAACATCGCCTTATCGACGACATGGTCGCCTCTTCGCTCAAATGGTCCGGCGGCTATGTTTGGGCCTGCAAGAACTATGACGGCGATGTCCAGTCCGACATCGTCGCGCAGGGATTCGGATCGCTCGGCCTCATGACCTCGGTGCTGATGACTCCGGATGGCAAAACGGTCGAAGCCGAGGCCGCGCATGGCACGGTGACCCGGCATTACCGCGAACATCAAATAGGCAAGGAGACATCGACCAATTCGATCGCCTCGATCTTTGCCTGGACACGTGCATTGGCGCATCGTGCCAAGCTCGACGGCAATGCCGAACTGGCGAATTTCGCGCCGACCCTCGAAACGACTTGCGTCGCCACGGTGGAGGCCGGCTACATGACCAAGGACCTTGCCCTCCTTGTCGGCGCCGACCAGCGTTGGCTCTCAACGACTGGTTTCCTCGACAAGGTCGGTGAAAATTTGGGTGCCCGCATGAGCGAAGGATAGGGAAAGAGCGCGCCGGCGGGCGTCGGCTTTAGGCAGGCCGCGCCACACCCCGGCGATATCCGAAAACCCGCTCGGAGCGGGCGATCTCGTCCTTCGGACCCAAGAATAGGGGAACCGCAATGACCAACGATGACGATGAGACGATGAAAATTGCGATCGCAATAGGAGCAGTCCTATTGATAATATGGGCGATAAGAATGGCCATTATCGCCTTGAACCCGAACGTCCCTGCATAAGACGCCGGTCGCCGAGCGCTGACGGCAGAGAATGGCTCAACAAAGCCTTCCGCCAACGCCGCACAAGATCACTTTTGCGCCCCTTGAGATGTGGGGGAGCGCTTGTCATCCGGGCGACGCGCCAATATCGCCGGTTTCGGAGTGCCGGAGCATCCCGGCGATGGTTCGGTCTTGCCAATGCGCGTCCAAAGTGGCACTCTCAGCCTCGAAATCGGGTCCTTGGGTGGATACCGGTTTAACAAGGGAGGTAGAAAATGGCAAAGGAAGCTTGGGTACTCGTGGGAATCTTTTGTGTGGTTGTCCTAACGATGATAGGATTCGCGCTTGTCGGGCTACCAACGCCGCACGGCACGCCGGGATCGGCGTTCCCGCCCACCATAAACGGACAGTGACGTTACGCCCGCCGTAATGACATGAACATCGCGAAGGCCGAGTGCTGGCGGGCGCCGGTTTTGAATTACGATCCGGCAAGCGTGGGCGAGGCCGCGGCGGCGGAGTGGTGCGGCCGTCGTCGTCTCGCCCGTGCGGGCACGCCGGGTTGAGTTCGGATTTGTGGCGCGTGAAGAAATCCCCACCGGAAAGACTGAGTGAAAAAAACGCCTGTCGCGCCGCTTGACGCGCTTTGCCGGGGATGGCTGCCTCAAAATGAGCAACAATGCCGCCGAGCGCGCCATTCGGCCAAGCGCGCTCGGCGGCAAGAATTATTTTTTGCTGGTTCCGGGGCCGGAGGACGGCTCCCTCATAGAGACCGCCGCGCTCGAAAACGACCGTGTCCGTCGGATCGCTCCGCCATTTCGCGCGTCAGGTTGCCCGCACCAGAAAGCCGTGCGGGCGGCCGAAATAGCACGGCGAAGTTTCACCGCCGCTTGCCGCGGACCTCATAAATTCCGGTCCGGACTCTCACGCGTTCGTCAAGCGATCGCCAGACCGGACAGCTCGCTGGAGCGCGGCAGCCGGCTCGTTCTATTTCGTGCTCTTCGCGCCCGCTTCCTGGGAGCAGGCCGTTTGCTCCCTGGAATGCGAGTTCTCCCAGGTGGTGACCGACTGCGTCTCCGAGGCTCCCATCTTCTTGCTCATGCAGTCACAGTAGGCCGCGACGACGGCCGCGGTCTGACCCTCGCCCTGGTTGTCGGCCACGCATTGCTTGATCCTGGCGGCATCATCGGCGGCAAAGGCTGGCCCAACTCCCGGCGCCATCGTAAAGGCTGCGACGGCAATGAGGGCGATACGGCTGAATGTCATCGTTCTGCTCCAATTGTGATGCGAGACACCCCACTGGCGCTCGACTGAAATCGGGCGCATCCTTCGGCCTGAGAGCGCCTCCCTCGTCCCAGTCGAATGGCAGGACGACGTCGTAGGTGGCGGCCACAAGCGGGGATTCCTAGATGACTCCCGAATCGGCGTGAATATTAGCCGTTTTCCGGCTTCGCGGGAAGTCAGGCGCGACACGCCGGCACTCGGGCAGGCTGATCTGGCCATTCCCTGGTATTTGGACGCACTCCTCCCATTTGTTGCTCGTGCAGACCATCGAACCTCTCACGCCGGCGCTGGTGGCGGGCGCGGCCTTAGTTCCACAATCAGCCGCAAAGTCTCCTGGAACATTTGCCGTGGCATAGCAAGCTCATTTGGCGGGGCTTTCTCCTCTGGTCGTGAGCTTCCCCGTGAGGGTCAGATCTTGACAAAATCCGTCAAAAGTGGCAATCTCCAGTCTTAAACCGGTGATCGGGTCAATACCGGTTTAGTAAGGGAGTTGGAAAATGAGGACTGAAGCTAAGGTACTCATAGGACTTGTGTGTCTGACGATCGCAGTGGTCCTGGGAGTCTCGGTTATCGGGCTGCCAGCGTCTTGATCTCGCCGTCGGCACTGACATGGCCCAACACTAAATTGAAGGTGTGGGAGGGAGCCTTTGGCGCCCGCGCAGGTGCTGGTGCCGGTGACCTGTGGCTACGGCAAAGGTCACCGGCAAAGGCGCCTCCGGCCGGAGCGGCGGGGCAGGGCCAGGAGAGCGCCGGCGACGGGGAGGAAATCCCAAACGTGATTGTGGCTCCCTGCAAGTGGGCGCGAAATAGCGTCTGCCACGAGAGTTTTGAATTACGATCCGGCAAGCGTGGACGAGGCCGCAGTAGGTGACGACCACAAGCGGGATTCATAGATGTGGCGCGACGTTCATCGCGTGCCATCCAAAAGCCGCGCGGCGGCCGCCCGCGCCTCGTCGGTGATCGTCGCGCCGGCCAGCATACGGGCGATTTCCTCGCGCCGTGCTTCCTTTTCGAGAATTGAGACCCGCGTCGCGACGCGGCGGCCTCGACCGGCGGCAGCCTTGGCGATGCGGAAATGACCTCGCGCGCGGGCCGCGACTTGCGGCGCATGGGTCACCGCGAGCACCTGCACGCGAGCCGCGAGCCGCGCAAGCCGCTGGCCCATGGCATCGGCTACCGCGCCGCCGGCCCCCGTATCGATTTCATCAAACACAAGTGTCGGAGCCGAGCCTTGCTCGGCAAGAACCACTTTCAAGGCCAGCATGAAGCGAGCAAGCTCGCCGCCGGAGGCGATTTTCATCAAGGGGCCAGGCTTTGTTCCGGGATTGGTTTGCACCCAAAACTCGACTTGATCGTAGCCGTCCGGGCCTTCCGGCTCAATGCGGAATGCGGTTGTAAAATGGGCGCCTTCGAGCTTGAGGGGCGCGAGTTCGGCGGTCACATCGGCATCGAGCGCGGCGGCGGCTTTCTTGCGCGTCTCCGACAACGCCCGCGCCGCCGACGCATAGGCGGACTCCGCAGCCTCGGTCTCTCGCGTTAACTGTGAAAGCCTTGCCTCCCCGGCGTCGAGGGCGGCAAGCTCGGCCTCGAATTTTTCAGCCCGCGAGGCAAGGGCATCGACGGGAACCGCATATTTGCGTCCCGCGGCGCGCAAGGCGAACAGCCTTTCTTCAACCCGCTCCAATTCGCGCGGATCGAAATTAGCATCCCGCAACGCCTGATCAAGGGCTTGCCCTGCGAGATCGAGGGCGTTCAAGGCGGCATCGAGCGCCTCGGCGGCGGGCGCGATTAAGCCGGCCGCCTGAGTCTGACGCCGCTGGAGCCTGCGCAGCGCGGCGGAGAGAGCAGGCATTGGCGAATACTCGCCGGTCACCGTCGCGTGGACATCGCGCAGGTCGGCCGCGACCTTCTCGGCCTGCATCATGATGGAGCGGCGCTCGGCGAGCGCGGCCTCTTCGCCAGGTTCGGCGGCAAGCCCGCTCAACTCGGCGGAGGCGTGGCGCAGGTACGCAGCTTCCTCCCGCGCATTTTCGACCCGCGCCTGTTCGCGCGCGCGCGCGGCCTTGAGGCCCCGTGCCCTCGCATAGGCGGCGCGCACTTCGGCGGCCTCGACATTCAAGCCGCCAAAGGCATCGACCAGTTGGCGATGCGTGCCTGGGTTGACGAGCGCGCGGTCGTCGTGCTGGCCATGAATTTCGACCAGTTCGCGGGCGATCGCCCGCAATGCCTGCGTGGTCAGCCGCTGATCGTTGACGAAGGCGCGGCTGCGGCCATCCGCCAATTGCAGGCGCCGCAGAATAAGGCTGCCGGCGGTTTCGATGTCTTGTGCCTTCGCCGCGACCAACGCAGGGTGGTCCTCGGCAAGTTCGAAAGCCGCGCTGACTTGACCTTGCGCCACGCCGTGGCGGACCAAGCCGCCGTCGCCCCGAGCGCCGAGCGCCAACGAAAACGCATCGAGGAGAATCGATTTGCCAGCGCCGGTCTCGCCGGTCAAAATGGTAAGGCCACGGTCGAATGCGAGATCGAGCTTGTCGATCAAAACGATGTCGCGGATGGACAGTTGAACGAGCATGGGGTCGAGGGGCTCCCCGATACGCCTCCATATGGCGCGGCTCTTTCATGTTTTACGGCAACGGGAAAGAGTTTCAACTCATCGATTTAGCGCATTTCCTCGCCGTGCGGCGGCCTCCGGCCGCGCCTTAGCCGAGGCCCATTTTGTGGAAGGCCTTCGAGATCCAGGACCCCTGATCCTCATGCGGCTGCAGTCCACTTCCTTGGAGCAGCGCATAGGCATCCTTGTACCAGACCGACTCCGGGAAATTATGCCCTAAAACGGCCGCCGCGGTCTGTGCCTCGCCCGGAATGCCAAGCGCGAGATAAGCCTCGGTCAGCCGCAGCAAGGCTTCCTCGGCGTGGCGGGTCGTCTGATATTTGAACAAAACCTCGCGGAAGCGGTTGATCGCCGCCGCGTAATTATGCTGGTTGAGATAATAGCGTCCGACGAGCATTTCCTTGCCGGCAAGCTGGTCGCGCGCGACTTGAAGCTTGTAGCGCGCATCCTCGACATATTCCGACTTCGGGAATTTCTCGGTGATCAGGGCGAATATTTCAACAGCCTTTGCAGCCCGGTCCTGATCGCGGTTGATGTCCGGGATTTGATTGTAATAGGACATCCCCTCAAGATAATAGGCATAGGGGACGTCGGGGGACGACGGGAATAACCCAATGTAGCGTTTCGCGGAGGCAATGGCGTCGTCGTAACTGGCGTTTT
>Ga0185299_10001818_pt1 | contig 37164 bp, 31 predicted proteins | sample PaiPotPPA55metaG_FD_128002 | JGI IMG/M metagenome (GOLD analysis project Ga0185299, IMG submission 128002) | Iron sulfur acid spring bacterial and archeal communities from Banff, Canada, to study Microbial Dark Matter (Phase II) - Paint Pots PPA... ...
GCCTGACCGCATCCGCCGCAAAACACCAGCGGCTCCCTTCAAACGGCCCTATCAAAACTGCCCTGAAAGAAAGCTCGGGTAGAGCCCTGCTTCGCGCGGGGCAGCCCTGATAGGGTCCTAACGTTTCCAGGACTAATCCAGCGATGTTTCCAGAATACGACTTTGAAGGAGCTTCCTTCACGACGCGCAAAACACTGCTATCGTTTCCGGACGAATCGTGCGCCCATATTGCCGACGCCAGCGTTTGGGCGTGGCAACGTAGGTAGCTCCTGGCATCTGGGTGTGAACCAGCATCGCATTGAATGGTGAGTACATCCTGAATCGAGCGATGAAGTGGAGCAGGTCTGCATACGCCGTCCGCGTCGTGAACTGTCCTGCTATCAGGAAGAGTTCGTCCAGAGCCTTCAGCGATTCGACCGATTCGGATTGCGTAGGCTGGTCGTCAAACGGAATGTCGTCGTCATCCACGGCTCAACTCCTGCTGGCCCGTTTGCGAAAATGCGTCAAGAATGATTTTGTTGCGCCGTGGTCGGCCAATATACGATTGGCTGCATGAAGCAACCCCGGATTCGCGAAGTCTCGACGGACGGGAGGAATGCCGTCCTTGGCTTGGCTCTCGTTATTCTTGCATGGGTCTACTTTTTCTATCAGGATTCCATTTGGCAATTTTTGAAGTCGACATGGCCGATTCACGACGTGATCGGGGTTGCAATAGGCTCCATTCTTACGGCTTGCGTTCTTATTGCGATATCCAAGGCTGGCTTCTTGAAAAATGTAACCAGTCCAATCGTGGTAAATCTTTGGGTAATCGGCTTTTCTACTTCGCTCATCGGCACTGTTATCTGCGTAGTACTTGTCGCAGATAAGTTCCGCCCTGTGGGGACACTCGTTGAATATGTTTGCGGGTTTGTACTGCTGCTTTTTTTGGGTTTGATCGTCAAATCGGGGTTTTTCGCCCTTTGGCTTTTCATGCGCTACCTCGTCGATCATTACCGCCAAAAAGGGGACGATTGGATCAAATCAATGCAGTCTTGGCGCAAGCCCCATGTTGAGATCATCTCTCTCCTTTTGTGGGGCGTCCTCGGTCTTGGCATCCTGTGGGGCATCCGGGCTTGCAGCAAAGCGATCATCAAACCAAACGACCATTCTCCAGCCTATTACGATGCTAACCACTGAGTGGTGGCCGGTCACGGCTCCCAGGCGGTCGTACGATGCGACCCCGTGATACTCTTCGAACGCCAATCCTGAAGGAGCGGCGAGGAGGAATGATGTCCGCAGAGCAAGATTGTGAATCGGCTACACACAAGTGCGGTCAATGCGGCAAAGAGCATAACTTTGGGGAGTTCGCGGCTTCGCAAAGCCCCTGCTGCTCGGTTGTCTGCTATCCATTGCAGGGTGGACCAATATTCGCGCTAGGCGGCCTGTCTAATGATGGCGGGAACGAGACTATCGACTCGTACCTCAGTCGAGGAAATCCTCCAGGGGTCAAGAGATGACGGAACTGGCCACTTGATTTCTGGAGCGCGTGCGGAGTGCCAGGGCCGACGTGTGACCTACAGCCACGAAATCATTTATGCCGCAACAGGCGCGGTGCTTCGCACCGGAAGAATGTTGACGCTCCACCCCCTTTCGGGGGGACTGTCGGGAACCTGGGCGTTGCTCACTTCGAACGACTTTCGAACGGGTTTCGCATGGTGTCCTGCTATCGTTCGATTCCTGTCCTAGCTGTTTTGCCATAGGCATTTTTTGTGGCATTCATAAGCCGACAGGCTTAGGGATGGTGTCTACCTCTTCACTGCTCTTCGCGTAGTCCTGCCGCCGCTGCTGAAAGGCGTGGGCGTGGTACTCCGGTTCTCTTGAGAACGGAGGAGCAGACATGCTCCTCATGACTGGAAACACCCGCAGCGGAGGCGTCAGTCAGGGCCGACCAGAGGGAGCCGCGCCAGCGGTCGGAGCGCAGCGGAGAGCCTTGACGGACGCCGGAGCGGAGGGTAATGCAGCCTCGGATGCTTAGGACTTCGGGCCGTCCTCTTTTCTATAGCTGGCGAGCATATCCGCCGCGAACGCCCGCTTCCGCTTGGACACCTCAGTGAGATACCAATCCCATTTCTCCACGGGGAGCAACTCGCCTGTGACGAGTTGCGACTTGAACAGGTTCATGAGCAGCAGCCGGACGGCGACGATCTCCACCATTTCAGGGCTTGGCCTTTCGCCCTCCTGGTCACGCTGCACCTCGGCCGCGATGAGGTCACGGATGAACTCGCCCTGCGTTTGCTGGCGCTTCTCGACCAGCGCCTCAAACGCTCGAAGTTCGGCCTCGTTGAGTTTCGTGCCGACGTGGTTAAGTCGAAACTTCGCCCGCTTCGCGGCCTCCGCCTCCAAGTTCTCTTTTCCAAGGATCGCCATCGCCGTTGACCTCCAATTCCGCAGGGTTCCTCGCGGTTCCCGGCAGACACCCTCGTTCCTCTAAATGATGGATGCAGCGCGCGTTAACGCCGTTGGCCTCGAAGGTTCCCTAGCACCACCCTACAAGGGATGGAGTGTCAACATTCTTCCGGTGCGAAGCACCGCGCGCCTGAATGGGGGCATCCGGCGATTTAACATCAACTGAGAATACTGCATGGGTCACTAACGAGAAGCGCGGTTTCTGTTACTAAATTCGCCGCTTGCCGTCTCATCTATAGAGATACGCACGGTCTTTGAATGCTGGACAGGAGGCTAGATAAGTGAATCTGTCACGCACCGTTTTATGCTCGCTTATTGTTGTGCTCCTCAGCCTGCGCTGGGAAGGTACTCTTGTCGGCCAGGGGATAGATGCGAATAGTTTGCAAACGACGAGTCTTAAGCCAGGTATTGAAGGGATTCTAAACGCCTTTCAGCGTTCACCCATCGTCGGACTAGCAGATTGGCACGGACTCGCTCAGGAAGAAGATTTCTATGCTCAGCTCGTTAGCGACCCACGCTTTGCCAAAGAAGTCGGAAACATCGTAGTTGAGTTCGGAGGAGCCGCTCAGCAAGCGACCATAGATCACTACGTCGCGGGTGAGGACGTACCGTACGAAAAGCTCCGGGCAGTATGGACGGATACCGTTGGCTGGCTGCCTACTGTCACCAGCGTTGGCTACCTAAATGTGTTTGCGCAAATTCGAGAAGTAAATAAACGACTGCCTCATTCTGAGCAGATTCACGTGTGGCTCGGAGAGCCACCAATTGACTGGTCGAAAATTCAGACTTCAAGCGATCTAACCCAGATTGCACAGCGAGACCAGTATCCGGCAGCGTTGATCGAATCGGAGATACTGGCGAAACACAAGAAAGCTCTGGTTATTTATGGGGCAATCCACTTCAGTGGTCTCGACAAGTTGCGTTCCTTGGTTGAGCAAAACTACCCACAGTCGTTTTTCGTCGTGATGCCGTATCACGGCTACCCGCAGAAGACCGACTCGGCCGCTTTAGAACACAGTATCCAGTTATGGCACGAGCAAAGCGCGTCATCGATACCAAGTGTTGGACCCATGCTGCTTGTGGGAAAATCCTTCACCGCTGGAGCAGATGCGTTGCTTTATCTCGGACCAGCCATAAGCTTGACGCAATCGCCCGTGACACCTGATCTGTATCTTGATGAGAACTTCAGACGTGAGATCAATCGCAGGAGCATGATCCTCACCGGATCTCCTCTGCGAGTTGAAATCCCTGCCACTTCACCAACCTTTCTTTCCAAATAGGAAGTATCACAGGCCTGTGAAGTCGCCTTGTGTTTACTAATCCTGCTGCGGCGCAATCTCGACCGGTGTGAACAGGCCAATGCGCCCATCGAGAGCGTGCGAAAAAGTGGAAACGCCGGTCTACTGGAATCGCCAGAGAGCCGCGATTCTCAAATTCCTAAGGTTTCGGACAGGCTGCCACGGACACCACCGCGAAACCTCAGCGCCCTCAGCGTTAAAGCTTTTCCACCCAGACTGACTACAATCAAACCATGGGCAAGATTCACGTACTTTCCGACCAAGTCGCCAACCAAATCGCTGCTGGTGAAGTGGTCGAACGCCCCGCATCCGTAGTCAAAGAACTCCTCGAAAACTCCCTCGACGCCGGCGCCACCCGCATTCGTGTCGAGATCGAAGCCGGTGGCCGCAAGCTCATCCGCATCGTCGACAACGGCCACGGCATGGGCCGCGACGATGCGTTGCTCGCCTTCGAGCGCCATGCCACCTCCAAGCTGCGCTCGTCCGACGACCTGCTCTCCATCGCGACCCTCGGCTTTCGCGGCGAGGCGCTGCCCTCCATCGCCTCCGTCGCGCGCGTAACCCTCGAAACCCGTGCCACGGAAGATGAAGTTGGCACCATGCTCGAGATCGCCGGTGGCAATATGCTGCGTGTCGAAGACGCTGGCCTGCCGGCTGGAACGACCATCGCCGTGCGCGACCTGTTCTTCAATACGCCTGCGCGGCGCAAGTTTCTGCGCAGCGAGCAGACCGAACTCGGCCACGTCGCCGCGCTGGTGACGCACTACGCGCTTGCCCATCCCGGCAAACACTTTGAGCTGCACTCGGCGACGCAGGCTCTGCTGGTTGCGCCCGCCGTCGCCAACGCCGGAGAGCGGCTGTTTCAGATCTTCGGTCGCGAGACCTTCGAGCACCTCATCCCCGTCGCCGCGGAGCTCGACTTCGCCCGCGCCGGCCTGCCCGAGCCTCCGCCCTGGAGACGCGCCGAAGACTACGAGCCAGCCGAGCCTGGCTTTATTCGCCTCTCCGGCTTCGTCTCCAAGCCGGAGCTGCAGAAGCTCAATCGCAACTCGATCTATGTCTTCGCCAACGGGCGCCTCATCCGCGACCGCCTCATCCTGCACGCCTTTACCGAGGCCTATCGCAACATCATTCCGCCGACGTCGTTCCCTGTGGTTCTGCTCTTTCTCGAGATGCCGCCGCAGGAGGTCGACGTGAATGTACACCCAGCCAAGACCGAGGTGCGTTTCCGCCAGGGCAGCTTCGTACATGACTTCGTGCGCGACTCCGTGCGTACGGCGCTGATGAACGCTCGCCCTGCCGCGAGCTTCTTCGCCGCGCTGAACTCTGTGCCCACCGCAGCCTCGTCCCTGATGGTCGATGTCAGTCCGCTGCCGGGAATCGATCAGCCCGTCTTTACGCCGAACGGGGATATGCAGGGGCTGGTCGCCGAAAGCGAGCCTGCCATCGAGCCCGGCGATATCGCCTCCTTCGATCTGCGTCCGCGTGTCGTTCCTGAGTCGCCGGGCCGTCTGAGCTTTGAAGGCTCGGGAATGTCGATAGGCTACGACGAGCCTACGAGCCAGAGCATGGAAGCCTCCTTCGGCTCAATCGACGAGCCACAGCCGACCCTGAACTCGCTCGCCTCCCTCAAGCCGCTCGGCCAGCTTCGCGATTCCTTCATCCTCGCCACCAACGAAGAGGGCTTGTGGATCGTCGACCAGCATGTGGCCCACGAACGCGTGCTGTTTGAGAAGATCTTGCGCGAGCGCAAGGTCGAGCAGGTGCAGCGGCAGCGTCTGCTGATGCCCGTCCTGATCGAACTCCTGCCCGAGCAGATGGTCACCTTCGCGGCCATCGCCGAAGAGCTGGAGCGCAATGGTTTTGAGGCTGAGCCCTTCGGCCCGCGCACCCTGGCGGTAAAAGCCACGCCCGTAGGCCTGGAAGGCCGCGAGCTGGAGCGGATGCTGGAAGAGGTGCTCGCCGTGACCGAGCGGGAGCAGCAAGCCGAAAACGAGGAGGCGCGGCGCACCCGAATCGCCGCTTCCATCGCCTGCCACGCGGCTATCAAGGTCAATATGCCCCTGGAGCCGGCCAAAATCGACTGGTTACTCTCAGAACTTGGAAAAACTGAGCATCCAACGAGCTGTCCGCATGGCCGACCCATCGCTTTGCGGTATTCTTTAAAAGACATTCAGCGGGCGTTCCAGCGTATCTAGGCTTCCCATGCCGGATTCAGCTGTAGCGTTTAGCCCGCTCCTGCCGATTTCGTGTTCCGGCTTCGCAGTTTTCCCGATCGGTTTTCTCGATCTGTAGTCTAGGCCTCCGCATGACGGAGGTCTCTGCTGTGTGCGGTAGTCTCGCCGCCAGCACAAAGGGGTACGTCTTTTGAGTTCATCACCTGAGTTCAACGCGGAGCAGCTTACCGCTGCTCGTGCAAAAGTATGGCATCAAACCGGTGAGCCTTTGCTCACACTGGACGCCATACGTGAGTGGCTGGCTACGGCTGGCCTCGTTCTGTTTACGCCGCGTTCGCTGCAACTGCCGACGCCCGCCCCGTCCTTTGTCGAAGCCACCCTCGGCTCGGCCAACGTTGGGCCGACCCCCTCGCAGATTGAGGCCGCACGGTCTCTGCTCGTAAGGCTCGTCTCCGAAGGCAATGCGCTGCCCCTGAACCTGCTCGGCATTCCGGGCGAGCTTCCGGACTTCGTCGTCTCGGCACAGGTCTTCAGCTACATCTTCACCATGCGTGGCGACAAGGCCTGGAAGCTGCCACCCTCGACCTCCGGAGCCGTCAAAGTCTCTCCGCTTGGCCTGCGCGTCTATGAGGTGCTCACCGAGCGCGGTGCCCTGACCGCCGCTGAACTCGCCCAGGAACTCGGCCGCGAGGTCACGGAAGGCGCCATTCTGCGCACCCTCAACGAGCTCTGGTCGCTGCTGCGTGTGATTCCGCTGCCGCAGCAGGGCGAGGCCTCCACGCTCTGGGAGCTCACCACGCGGCGCTTTACCAAGGCCATCAAGGCGGGCATCAATGCCGGCCAGCCTAAGGCGCTCTCCGCGTTGATCTCGCTCTATCTCGCACAATCCTTGCTGGCCACCGAGGACGAGGTCGAAACCTTCCTCTCGCCGCTGGCGGCACGCTCGCGCATTCGCGAGGTGCTGCACGCGCTGACCTCCTCGCGCCAGCTCGAAACCATCGTGCTCGAAGGCAAGTCGCTGCTGCATATCCCAGGCACGCTGCCCGAGTTCCCGGCCATCGAGAAGCCGGAGCCGACCGAAGAGGAGCTTGCCGCTGCTGCAACCGCAGCAACCAGCCTCGAAGGCGAAGGCCGCATCAAGCGGTTCACGCCCAGCGCAGACCGCAAGCCTCGCAGTGACTTCAAGGGCAAGCCCGCACGCAGCTTCGGAGCAAAGCCCAGTTTCGGAGCCAAGCCCGACCGCGAACGCCGCCCCTTCCGCCGCGATGCTTCTTCCCCTGCAGGCGACAAGCCAAGCTTTACCCGTCCGTGGTCAGAAGATCGTAAGCCTCGCGCCCCTCGCGCTGAGGGCGATAACGCCGCTCCGAAGCGTCCGTATGTGCGTCGTGAAGGCGCCGCTCCCGGAGGCTTCGCCAAGCGTGAAGGCTTCTCCGACCGCGGCCCGGCTCGCAAGAGCTTCGGTGATAAACCGGCCTTCCGCAAGAGCGGTGAAGGTTTTGCTGCCAAGCCGCGTTTCGCGGCGAAGGACGGAGAGCGTAAGCCCTACGTGCGTCGTGAAGAGTCAGCTTCGGGCGACCGTCCGAAGCGCACCTATGGCGATAAGCCTGCCGGTCGCGACTCGTTTGCGAAGTTCCGCAAGCCTGAGAGCGGCGACCGTAAGCCCTTCCGCCGTGACGAAGGCGACGCTCCTCGTGCGGCGTTCAAGCCGCGCCCCACGGGCGATCGCCCCTTCTCCAAGCCATCCTTTGATCGTGGCGCAAGCAGACCTGGTGGCTTCGCCGCGAAGCGTCCTTACGTACGTCGTGACGATGCAGCTGGCGAGCGCCCGTCGCGCCCAGCTCGCCCGTCCTATGGCGGCAGCGACAGCACCCCACGTCCTCCGAAGCGTCCGTATGTTCGCCGCGAAGAAGGTGAAGGCGCTGCTTCCCGGCCTGCTTTCAAGCCGAGCTTCCGTCCTCGTCCTACCGGCGACCGGCCCTTCTCCAAGCCGCGCTTCGATCGTGGCGATAGCAAACCCGGTGGTTTCGCCGGCAAACCCGGCGGCTTCGCTCCCAAGCGTCCCTATGTTCGTCGCGAGGAATCAGCCAGCGAGCGTCCTGCGCGTCCCTCCTACGACGGCGGCGGCGACAGCACGCCGCGCACGCCGAAGCGGCCTTTCCCGCGTAAAGAAGGGGATCTGGCCGGCCGCCCTGTGCGTCCGTGGCCCGAGGCGAAATCGGAGCGTAGTGACAGCAGACCTCCCCGCAAGACAGGCGGCTTTGGCCGCAAGCCCGGTGGCTTCAGCAAGCGTCCGGACAGCCGGAGTGGTAAAGTTCCATTCGGCGGCAAGCCGGGCTTCGGCAAGCGTCCAGCAGGTGCAGGCGGTTTCAAGCCTGCCGCTCGTAAGCCGGAGTCTGAGGAGTAGCAATGAGCGAAGGCACGATCCCGCCTGTCATCCCGGCACGCGAGCATCCAGTCATCGCGATAGATGGCCCCGCCGGCGCGGGGAAGAGCACGATGGCTGCGCACCTCGCACGCCGTTTTGGCTTCCTCAACCTGGAAACCGGGGCCATGTATCGTGCGCTCGCGTTCAAGGCCATCGATAACGACCTCGACTTCTCAGACGAGGCCGCCCTGGTCGAACTGGCTGAAAACACGCGCATTGCCCTCGAGCCTCAGCTGGAAGGCAATCGCGTTATATTGGATGGCGTGGATGTTTCGCGTCGCGTTCGCGAGCCCGACGTTACGGTCGCCGCCTCCAGGGTCTCCGTGCATCCGCGGTTGCGGGCCTGGATGGTCGATCAGCAGCGTCTGATGGGCCGGCGGGGTGGCGTGGTGATGGAAGGCCGCGACATCGGCACGGTCGTCTTTCCTGATGCCGAGGTGAAGATCTTCCTCGACGCTGCTCCCGAAGTCCGTGGCAACCGCCGCTACCGCCAGAGCGGTCCGGCGGAGACGAAGTTCACCGATCAGGCCAAGGCCACCGAAGAGGCGATGGTCCGCGAACTCAAAGAGCGCGACGAGCGCGATCGCACCCGGGCCGAGTCCCCATTAAGGCCCGCAGACGACGCCGTTATCCTCGATTCGACCTCGATGACGCTCGATGAGGTGCTCGTTGCGGCGGAAAAGATCGTTCGCGACCACGTTACAGAGGCGCAATTGCACTAGTTTTGGTGCAAAATAGGGCCTCTTGAAATTTTTAAGTGGAAATTTTGTTTGCCGTGCTAACATTTCCCCATCGTTTGAAACAGATTGGCTTTCTGCATCAGATTCACCGCCGAGGCCCCATTTGGATTCAGCGTCAAAGTCAATCACACAAGGATTTACAGCTATGGAACAGGGAACAGTGAAGTGGTTTAACGACGCCAAGGGTTTCGGCTTTATCAGCCGTCAGAACGGTGAGGATGTGTTCGTGCATTACTCGGCCATCAACTCCAATGGATTCAAGAGTCTGCAGGAGGGGCAGGCGGTTCAATTCAACGTAGTGAAGGGGCCTAAGGGCTGGCAGGCTTCCGACGTTCAGCCTCTCTAAGCTTCGGCTTATAGTCGTTGTGTCGGGAGAATAATCCCATCAACTTTGCGGATAAGGGCGGCTTCGGCTGCCCTTTTCCCATTTAACGACCTTAAAAACCATTTTTAAGGCCCCATTCGACCAAATCGCAGTCGAATGCTGAAGTTTTCAACAGGCTGCGCCATATTTCAGGGCTTGGGCGCTGTACTCGGATCTGGGGTTGGAGCTGGGGCGGAGTCGGCAGGCAGCGGCTGGCCATCCGGCCCGATGACCCCATTGCTTCCAAGAATGGTCGTAGTAGCCCGAAACTTGCGGTAATCCGATGTGACCACATGGATATGTCCATTGAAGCCGGCGAAGAGGAGGACGCGGATCTTGCCTCGACCGTCCAGCTGCACCGGCAGCCAGGCCTCTCCATTCACCTTTTGTGCCCGAAAACTGAAGTTCGATCCCTTTTGGACATCTGCGACGAGTCCGCCGCCTATCTTGAAATCGTTCAGGAAGTGCCCTTCACCCCGAACCATAGTTCGATCGGCCTCGTCGATCCAAACCGTTCCTACCAGGTCGCGGATGACGCCCTCAGCCCTATTGCGTGTCTTTGCGTTTGGGTCTCCTGCGTAATCGACGACGATCGTCGGCCTTCCGTCGAGCATCTCCCGCCGTGGATTCGAGAAAGTGCCAAGCTCCAGAACGCGCGAAGCCGAAATCTCCGCATCGCCGCGTGAGTTGGTCGTCTCTCCCTTACCCTCTGCCTTTTCGCGGCGTTCCCGGTCCTTGGCAACTTCCTTATTGATCCGCTCGTCTTCTTTCTTCTTTTCGTTGTCGCTTAGCGGCTTGCCGTCACGAGCTACGATGCGATCTACGCGAACACTATTGATGGTCAGGCTCTCGGCATCAAGGACAGTTGTTTTCTTTACATTGCCCTTGCCGTCGAGTTCCTGCTCCTCCTGATGCACATGGTAGGTATAGTCCTTCTGCTGTGCTTCGACGGTCTTCTGGTTCCGCTCAGCTTCGAGCAGGAGCTTGCGGACATCCGGCAACGGTTTTTCCGGCGACTCCGCTGCAGTCTGCGATGGAACTGCCGTTGGATCGTTTGGCAATGTGGGCTGTTGTGCTGTAGCGAAGCACCCGGTGAGCAGTATCGTCGCGAAGATTGCAGAAATCCGAGCCATATTTTGAATATACGTTTCTTCCTATGAGCCAGCTCGCAGGATGCAGCTCCGACCGGGTAGCATCGGAGTGTGGGTCAAACGAATCCAGTAGATTCAACGGGCACTGCGCCTCAGGATCAAAATCCGCTGCGCAAGAGCGCCAGCGCCTTTGCACCGCTGCAAATCGCGCTCTTTCGCGACCGTTGGATCGCGTCGACGGTGTCGAGCGTAGGCACGTGGATGCAGGACACCGCCGGCACATGGCTGATGACGGCGCTAACAGCCTCGCCACTGCTGATTGCGCTGATGCAGACCGCCGCGAGCCTGCCGGTGCTGTTCCTCGGTCTGCTCGCAGGTGCGACTGCTGATATCTATGAGCGCCGCCGCCTGCTGATCTTCTGGCAGTGCTGGATGCTGGGCAGCGTTGCGATTCTTGCCGTGCTTACCTTTGTCGGAATAGTTTCTCCGGTCACACTATTGCTGCTGACGTTCATGCTCAACATCGGTTCGGCAATGAACAACCCTGCCTGGCAGGCGATCGTTCCGGAACTGGTACCGCGCGAAGACATTCCCAGCGCCGTTACGCTCAATGCGGCGAGCAACAACATCGCACGTGCTCTCGGGCCTGCGTTGGGCGGCCTGATGATCGCAGCCTTCATGCGCGCGGATACCGGTGCAGGTTGGGTCTTTGCCTTGAACTCCGCCTCGTTTGCCGGAGTCATCTGGATTCTGTGGCGATGGAAGCGCACGCCGCTCTTCAAGAGCGCGCTTCCGTCCGAACGCATTGCCGGTTCTGTGCGCTCGGGTCTACGCTATCTGCGCTATGCGCCCAGCCTGCAAGGGCCACTGATTCGTGCCTTTACCTTCACCTTCTTTGTCAGTGCGGTGTGGTCGCTGCTGGCGCTGGTCGCCAAGCGCGATATGCGCAGCCACGGGGCCATGGGTTATGGCATCCTCAATGGCTGTCTTGGAGTGGGTGCTATCTTCGGCGCAACATCCCTGGCGCGGATTCGCCGTCATATCGATGCAGACAAGCTGCTGGCGTGTACTGGGATCTACTACGTCGCAACCTTGCTGATCCTGGCCTTCGTCCATATTCCAGCAGTCGCCATTGCTACGCTCATCGGCGCTGGCTTTGCATGGACGACGACGATGTCTACGCTGAATGTCTCGGTACAGCTCTCGGTTCCGGGATGGGTCTATGCCCGCGCACTCGGCACGTACCTGATGACGTTTCAGGGCGGAATGGCTTTGGGCAGCGTGGTGTGGGGCGTGATTGCGCAACGTAGTTCGACGAAGGTATCGCTCATCTGTTCGGCGATCGGGCTTGCCGCATCGATCCCTTTCACATCGCGTATTCACATTCTTAAGGGCGAGTTGCCGGACCTGACGCCATACAAGTGGAAGCGGTCATTGCCTGCCTTAGCGACGACACCCGATCCCGACGATGGGCCAGTGCGCATCTCGATCGACTACCGTATTCCACCGGAAAACTACGCGGAGTTCACGCATGTCATCCATTCGCTCGAAGCTGTGCGCCTGCGCGCGGGAGCTGTACGTTGGGGAATCTATCGCGATGCTGCAGATCCTGAGCACCTGAACGAGACCTTCATCATGGAAAGCTGGCTCGACTATCTGCGGTCACGCGAGCGCATGACTGCTGCCGACCAGGTCATCCGCGAGCAAGTGTATGCCTTGCATCGTGGCGATGCGACACCAAAGGTTACGCATCAGATATGGGCGAGAGAAGTGGGCGAGCACGCGGAGCACCCAGCAATCTAATGAGAGGACGACTGAACGTAGCAGTGGCAAAGCATGAGCCCTTCTAGAGCTCAATGCCGTGCCATTTGTCTACAACCCTGTCCATCTGATCTGTCTTGTGTGGAGTGAGTACATCTATCGTGATTTCACTCTAACGTTGAGACAGTCCACCGCTCTTAGCCAACTTCGCAGCTACGAACCGTGCCCTAACGCCAGATCGATCAGCGTCTTCTCTTCCATCTCATGTGCCTTTGCAGAACCTGTCGCGGGGCTTGCACTGGCTGTTCGCTTCACGGTCAGAACGGGCCGATCTCCTGCCACGCGTTTCAGTCTTGGCAGAACGAATGATAGAGCACCCATGTTCGCCGGCTCTTCCTGCACCCAGACGATTTCAGCTGCGCCAGGATGCTGCTCGAGCGCGGCTCGCAATTCAGCTTCGGGCCACGGATAGAGCTGCTCGATGAAGATGATACCGACGCTCATGTCGCCACGTTTCGCACGTTCGACACGCAGATTGTGGCCGATTTTGCCGGTGCAGACCAGCAGACGGCGCGGGGTCTGCACTTCATTGTCTGGCAGCACATTTTGAAAGAAGTCCTTGCCCAGATCCTCGATGCTCGACATTGCATCCGGGTGACGCAGCATCGACTTCGGTGTGAATACGACGAGCGGCTTGCGCCACAAACGAAGAGACTGGCGGCGCAACAGATGGAAGTACTGCGCAGCGGTGGAGGGCTGGGCTATCTGAATATTGTTCTGTGCAGCAAGCTGCAGGTAGCGTTCGATGCGTGCGCTGGAGTGTTCCGGTCCCTGGCCTTCGTAGCCGTGCGGCAGCAGCAGTACCAGGCCGCAGAGCAGACCCCACTTCGCTTCACCGGCTGCGAGGAATTGGTCGATGATGATCTGCGCCCCGTTCGCGAAATCTCCAAACTGCGCCTCCCATAGAACCAGAGCCTCAGGAAAATCACGCGAGAAGCCATACTCATAGCCGAGGCAGGCAGCTTCGGAGAGCATGGAGTTGTAGACCTCCCATCGACCTTGATTGGGTGCGATGTTGTTGAGCGGAGAGTAGCGCACCTCGGTTTCGATGTCGATGAGCACCGAGTGCCGCTGGTTGAACGTGCCACGTTGCGAGTCTTGTCCCGTAAGCCGAACCGGCGTGCCCGATTTGAGAAGAGAGGCATACGCCAGCAACTCAGCCATGCCATAGTCGAACGGCTTCTTGCCCGCGCCCATCTCCACGCGCTGAGCTAACAACTTTTCAACCTTCGGATGAACGTGAAAGCCCTCAGGAACCGTAGTAAGTGCGGTTGTGAGCGAGGCGATCTCCGCGGCATCAAGGCCGGTGCGAGGTGGCGGGACGGAGCGCAGCGCACCGCCATAGTACGGCGCCCAATAATCCGGCAGCGTGTGCATCTTCGGCTTATGGTCAGCGTGAGTCGCGGCCTTCTGGTCTTCCAGAAACTCCTGCTGGACTGCGGTGATCTCTGCACTTGGATCGACGCCGATCTTTTCGGCATAGAGCTTGTAGAGTTGCGGATGGTCCTTGATGATCGCGTAGCGGCGTGGCTGGGTAACAGTTGGGTCGTCGACTTCGCTGTGACCGTGGCGGCGGTAGCCGATGAGATCGACGACGACATCGGAGCCGAACGTGTGACGATAGTTCGCAGCCAGCTCGGCGATACGCGCGACCGCTTCGGGGTCCTCGGCGTTGACGTGGAAGATTGGAATCGGTAGCCGCTTGGCGAGATCGCTGGCGAAACGCGAGGAGTTGGATTCCTCTGGCAGTGCCGTGAACCCGAGCAAATTATTGACGATGACCTGGATCGTTCCGCCGACGTTATAGCCGTGCAGCGAGGCGAGGTTCAACGTTTCGGCCCAGATGCCTTGGCCTGCAAAGGCTGCGTCACCGTGGATGATGAGCGGCAGCACCTGTTGACGGCCGTCTTTGCCGATTCTCTCCTGATATGCACGTGCGCGGCCCATGATGACTGGGTCGACGGCTTCAAGATGGCTTGGGTTCGATGCGAGGTGCAGATGGATGCTCTTGCCGTTGGGCGTGATGAAGTCGCCGGTTGCACCTGTGTGGTACTTCACATCGCCACCGCCCATAGTGCTGCGCGGGTCGACGTCTTCGAACTTGGTGAAGACCTCTTCCGAGGCGCGGCCTATAGTGTTCACCATGACGTTCAAGCGACCGCGATGACTCATCGCGAAGACCGAGCGCGTGACGCCGTTATCAGCTGAAGTCGTGAAGACCTGATCGAGGAAGGGGACAAGAACAGTCAGCCCTTCGAGTGAAAAACGTTTCGTCCCGAGATAGCGCTGCTGGATTACCTGTTCGAAGATGTCGGCGCGGATGAGGCCGGTGAGAATACGCGCTGTGTCATGAGCGGTGTAGTCGCGCTCAAGTTGTTCCTGTATCCATGCGCGCTTCTCGGGCGAAGGAATGTGCATGAACTCCGCGCCAATGGAGCCGCAGTAGTAGCGGCGAGCTTCTTCGGAGTCCGCACCATCGGGCGCTGGTGTGGGAAAGGGCTCAGGCGGAAGGTACTGGCCAAGTGGATCTAGTGATGCCTGCAGATAGCCCCAGCGGCGGAAGATGTCGAAGGTAGCTTCGCGCGTGGCGCTATCGTTATTGGTGGTTGTGGGCTTGGTGGGAGGCTTCGTTTGTGTGAGCGTCTTCGTCGGCATGACACTATCTATGCTAGACCTTTCGATACAGCGTTTGGAATGATTGTTCGATATTCGCTCAGTAATGCCGTAATACGAACCTGACAGGAATACGCTGTTGGCGCTGATTTCGGGGTGTAATTCGCTACACTCGCTGTAACTTGCTCACGATTTTCCATCCCGAGCTGCACCCGCTGTTCGAAGCGTTGGGCTATGCGGGTGGGTTTGCGGTGTACCGCTGGAGCCGCGCACGGCACGGAGATGCGCTGAGCGATGAGCGCAGATGGATCGTAATAGCTGCTGCAGCCATAGGAGCGCTGGCGGGAAGCCGCTTGCTGGGGCTGGCCGAGCAGGCTCCGCAGATGGGATTGCATTGGAGCGATGTGCTGCGGCCTGGCGGCAAGACGATTGTTGGTGGGTTGCTGGGTGGATGGATTGCGGTCGAGATAGCAAAAGGCATCACCGGTGTGAAATCGCGGACGGGTGATCTTTTTGCGGTGCCGCTGTGCGTGGGGATTGCGATTGGCAGGATCGGGTGCTTCTTTGCGGGGCTCGCGGATGACACCTATGGCACGCCGACCTCGCTGCCGTGGGGCGTGGACTTTGGCGATGGCGTTCGGCGGCATCCCACACAGCTGTATGAGTTCTGTTTTCTTGTCCTGCTGGCATGGGTGCTGTGGCGGTGGAATAAAAGACCGCATGTTGAGGGGCAGGTGTTCCGAGGGTTTCTGGCGGCGTATCTTGGTTGGCGGTTGGTGATCGACTTTATTAAGCCACAGCCATTGGTTGAGGGTATGAATCTGATCCAATGGGCGTGTGTGGCAGGGCTGATGGTGTTGGTTATAGGCGAGTGGACGCGCAATCGGGAGGTGCAGAGTGTTTGAACCAGCTGAGAGGCCACAAGAAATGTATGTCGGGTTGAAGATCCTGGTTGGTTCCGTGGTTTTGCTTTTGCTCAGTCTTGGACTGTGCGGAATCGCGCACGGCACAAGCCTGAGCACGATCGGGTTTTACGGTTTTCTTCTTTCCGTGCTTGGGCTGTTTGTGGGGCTTGTCGTGACAGTAGTTGAGGTCATCATTAGGGCATATCGAAAGGACCAGTGATGAGGCTGCCGTGGACGAACAAGACGGGTATGGCTAAGGCGACGGCGATCTTGGCGACGATGTTAATCGTCTCATTTGGGTTGTGCGGAGCGAACTTCGTCTCTGTAGTGGTGTTTGTCCCGTTTGGCGGAGGCGCGGGTGCGTCGAGTTGGCGGAACAGTTTGGGAAGCGTGTTCAGCGTCATGGGAGTGCTCGAACTGGTTGGGATCGCTGTGGGGATCATTGGGCTGGTGATCATCGGGCTGACGTATGCAATACGTAGCTTACGAAGACCTTCGCCAGTCGAGCTAGACGATAAGGATGGTGAGTAATGGCGAAGACGCGGGACTATCTGTTCTATGACACAGCCGTTTCGATCTGCACGACCTGCTATCGGCGCATTGACGCGAAGATTGTCTTCGAAGACGGCAATGTCTTCATGTTGAAGCGTTGTCCGGAGCATGGATTTGAACGTGTGCTGATGGCCGATGATGTGGACTACTACCGGCGCTGCCGCGAGGTGTTTCTAAAGCCGCCAGAGATGCCGGACCACTACAACACGCCGGTGAAGTACGGCTGCCCCTATGACTGTGGGTTGTGCCCGGACCACGAGCAGCACTCGTGCCTGTCGTTGATCGAGATATGTGATGCGTGCAACCTAAGTTGCCCGATCTGCTATGCGGAAAGCGGGCCGCATCGCACAACCTACCGTTCGATGGAACAGATTGAAGCGATGCTCGACCTGGTGGTGGCGAACGAGTTGGAGCCGGATGTGGTGCAGATTTCTGGTGGGGAGCCGACAATCCATCCACAGTTTTTTGAGGTGCTCGATGCCGCGAAGCGAAGGCCAATCAAGCATCTGATGGTGAACACGAACGGCATTCGGATCGCCCAGGAGGACGGCTTCGCCGAGAGGCTTGCGGGTTACATGCCTCAGTTCGAGCTCTATCTACAGTTCGACTCGCTACGGCGCGATCCCCTCATGCAGTTGCGCGGTGCGGATCTGCGGTCTATTCGTGAGAAGGCCTTGGAAAGGCTTAACAGACTGAACGTATCGACGACGTTGGTGGTCACGGTGGAACGGGGCGTGAACGACGATGAGATGGGCGGCATCGTCGATTTTGCATTGCAGCAAAAGTGCATACGCGGTGTGACGTTCCAACCCGTGCAGCAGGCTGGACGGTTGGCTGGATATGATTCGGCCCGTCATCGGCTGACATTGAGCGAAGTGCGCCGGCGCATCCTGGAGCAGACCAGTGCATTCAGGCCGGAAGACCTCATCCCTGTGCCTTGTCACCCGGACAGCCTGGCGATGGCCTATGCCATGAAGCTCGGCGGCAAGGTGGTTCCGCTGACCGGGATGATCGATCCGCAAGTGCTCATTGACGGGGGGCGGAACACCATCATCTATGAACGAGATGAGGCTGTTCGAAATCACATCTTCAAGCTGTTTGCGACGAACCATTCACCGCAGTCGCAGGCGACAACGCTGCGCGAGTTGTTGTGCTGCCTTCCACAGGTGATTGCTCCGAAAAGTCTGGGTTATGACAATCTATTTCGTGTTTTGATCGTGCAGTTCATCGATGCGCAGAGCTTTGATCTACGTTCGATCAAAAAGACGTGCATCCACATTGCACACCCGGATGCCAAACGCCTGATTCCGTTTGATACCTACAACATGTTCTATCGCGATGGATTGGAGGAGAGCCGGTTGCAGCCGCTGCGGGACAGAGTGCTGGCTTCGGTATAGTCGGCCGCTGCGAATAGCCGTTAAACCCGTTTTGTGCTCTGCATGATAGTCTGCGGGGCATGTCCGAACACGATCGCCACAGGCACAGCAACCAGCAGCATGACCATTTAGACAACCACAATCAACAGGACCACAATCAACAGCATGGCGGCCAACACCATTCTGGAAACCAGCAGCATAGCGGACATGGGTTCGATCTGGCGGGAGCCGCATTGGATGAGATGCACGCCGTTGGTTTCAAGCCGGAGTTCGGCGCAGGCGTGGCCGAAGAGGTCTCGGCCATTCAAGAAGAGTTACAGACGCTGAAACCCGCAGCGGGTGTCGAGGATCTTCGTGCTCTGGGGTGGTCCTCCATCGACAACGATACGTCGAAGGATCTTGATCAAATTGAGGTAGCCGAGCGTGTAGCCGGGGGAATCAAGCTGCGGGTGGCGATCGGCGACGTAGCCGCAGTGGTCGAAAAGGGATCACCCATCGACAAGCATGCGCAGGAGCAGACGCAGACCATCTATACCGCAGTAAAGAACTTTCCCATGCTGCCGTTGGAGTTGTCGACTGGATTGACGTCGCTGAACGAAAACGGTGACCGTCAGACGGTGATGATGACCTTTACGGTGGGGCCAGATGGGCAGCTATTAGACGAGACGGTGACACGCGCACTGGTAAGGAACCGTGCGCAGTTGGCGTACTCGCGCGTAGGGCCGTGGCTGGAAAACACGGCGGCGGGCAAGGTGGACAACGATGTGATGTCGTTGCGGTCGGACAGCGCACGGGAGCATGATGAGGCGCAGTTGGACTCGGGGACGCTACCGGCAAACTGGCTGGTCGAGCAACTCAAACTTCAAGATGAAGCCGCGCAGGCGCTGCATACGGCTCGTGTGAAGAACGGCGCTCTTGAATTTCACAAGGCCGAGGCCGATCCGGTCGTCGTCGATGGACGCGTGATCGACGTGCATGAGGCTATTCAGAATCGCGCGATGAACCTGATCGAAGACCTGATGGTCGCGGCTAACGGCGTGATGGCGCGGGCGTTGCGCAAAGGCGGCCGCTCAGGACTGCAGCGTGTGGTTGTCGTTCCGAAGCGGTGGGATCGCATTGTGGCTCTTGCAGCGGACCACGGGACGACGCTGCCTGCGAACCCTGATTCCGTGCAGTTGAATAACTTTTTGGAGGATCGGCGAAAGAACGATCTAATTCACTATCCCGACCTTGCCGTTGCCGTCATCAAGCTGATGGGGCCGGGTGAGTACATGCTGATGCGTCCGGACGATGATCCTACAGGACACTTTGGGCTTGCAGCACGAGACTACACGCACTCGACGGCACCGAACCGGCGCTTCCCGGACCTTGTGACGCAGCGCGTGCTGCATGCGATGGCCAGCAACGAGCCCGCACCCTACAGCGATGCAGAACTCATTGCTATCGCCCAGCATTGCAACGATGCGGATAAGGCGCTGCGCAAGATCGAACGCGATATGCAGAAGCGCGTGGCCGCAGTGGCGATGTTATCTCGCATTGGTGAGGTGTTTCCTGGAGTGGTTACGGGTGCTAGCGACAAGGGTGTGTATGTGCGCGTGATTCGGCCACCGTTCGAAGGCCGCGTGGTGCAAGGCGGGGATGGATTGGACGTTGGCGACAAGGTAAATGTGAAGCTGATTCACACCGATCCTGAGCGGGCGTTTATTGACTTTGCGAAGGTGTCGGGAAGATAGAGAGACATGCAAAAACAAGAGAGGCTCGCTGGTTGGCGAGCCTCTCTTGTCGTGGGGTGAGCTTGCTAGAACAGCAGCTTCAGCCCAAGCTGGATCTGGCGGCTGGTGTTGGCCGTTGCAGAGATGACGCCAGGAGAGCCAAGAGCGGGTGCGGTGGTCTGGTTGGCGAGCGTGCCCTGGGTTGGGCCAGCGGAGTAGACGACTTCGTTTGGCAGTTGCAGGTTGGTGTGGTTCAGGATGTTGAAGAACTCAGCGCGGAACTGCAAACGTGTCCTCTCGGTGAGCTGTGTGGATTTAAGCAGGGAGAGGTCCCAGTCTACGTAGCCGGGGCCTATGAGGCTGTCGCGGCCTGCGTTGCCGACGTAGCCTGCGGCGGGGGCGGAGTAGGCATTGGGGTTGAAGAACTGTGCGACGCGTTCTGCTGTAGTTCCTTTGGCATAGAGCGAACCATTAAAGCTGGAGTTGAGGTTTGGGCGGACGGGGTTGCGCGAGTCGCCTGAGCCGGTTGGGTTATAGCCGAGCTGCGGCGAGAACGGGAAGCCGGTTTGCAGGTTTGCGATGGTGGAGAGCGACCATCCGGAGATGATCTGGCCGGTCACAGGATTGGACTTGCTGGACTTGGCGAAAAATGTTTTTCCGTTGCCGAAGGGAAGCTCGTAGGTGCCGTTGAAGGCGGCCAGGTGGTGAATGTCCGTGGCAGCGGGGCCGTAGTCGAGGTGTGGAAGCGAAGGCACTTCGACGAAGGCGGGTGTGTTGGCTGAGACCGAGGTGTTCCAGGCCGAGCCGTCATCGAGGTTCTTGGACCACGTGTAGTTGGCGCGGAATTGAATGCCGTGTGAGAGGTCGTGGCGGAAGTCGACGATGAGGGCGTTGTAGTTGCCCGAGCCGCCGGCCCACCACGAGGTCGAGTTGGCGAGCGCGGGGTTGGCCTTGATCGGAGCCGCAGGAGAGGCCGCTGTTCCGGAGGCGGGATAGAAGATGGCGCCGTTCTGATTGATGAAGGCAGGCTCATTCAAGTCGCCAGAGAGAATCTGATGGTAGCTATGCGATCCGTTATAGCCGACTGTGAGCGAGGTCCCCGGCGCAAGTTGTTGTTCGATCTTCAGGGAGTAGGAGAGCAGCGCTGGTGTCGCGATGTTGGGATCCACTGTAGAGGGTGATACCAGGGCTGTGCCGCCTGTGGGCGTCGCAACGGTGGTGGCAGTACCGCTGTACGAGTACACGGTGTTGAAGGGAGCAGCCTGATCGAGGCGGTAGTCGAGAGCATCGAGCAGCGAGTGGTGCAGGCCAACCGAAGCGCGGACGCTGGTCTTGCCGTCGCCGAAGACGTTCCAGGCGACGCCGAGACGAGGCTCCGGCAGGAAGAGCGCATGGTTGTCGTTGATGGCATTGGACTGCACGGTGGGGTTGGTGTTGATGACTCCGTCGGTAAAGGTGTAGACGCCGGCGCGGCCCTGCGACTCGCTCCAACCGGTCGAGGACTCGCTACGGAAGCCGGCGCGAACTTCGACGCGGGGCGTGATGTGGAAGGTGTCTTCGAGGTAAGCGTCGGCGAAGAGTGTGCGCCAGCCGAGTTCGGTGGGTTGGGGAGCGTAGGTGAAGGTTTTGATCGCTCCATTCAGGAAGGTGGTGAGGGAGGCGAAGGAAGCCTGGCCGAACTGATCCTGAGCGAGGTTGTCGTTGGACTGTAGACGCTGCAACCAGACACCGGCCTCGATCTGATGCTTGCCGATGGTGTAGAAGATGTGATCGTCGAAGGTGAAGAGATTGCGTGTGATCGCGTTGTTGGCGCCGACGTTGGCGCCTGCACCGGTGATCGATGAGGCTCCGTTCGAGGCCGTGGAACCGGAGATGACGACAGCCCCGGTGGGCTTGCCGGTGATGAAGGTGGGTGTCACTGCCTGAATGGCAGAGGGAACGGAGCCGAGGAAGAGGAAGCTGGCACGTGAGTATCCGACGCGAACCGTATTCAGCAGGCGCGGGGAGAAGACGTGCTGTTCCTGCACGCTTAGCACCTGCTCGCGCAGCGCCTCATCGACGACCGAGTAGGGATTGGAGGTAGGCGTGTGATCGGCGGAGTCATCGACGGTGTAGACGGCAAAGAGCAGATCGTTCGGCGTCAGGTTGGCGTCGAAGCGGGTGGTGCCGAAGTCTTCGCGGATGTGTTGCGGCGCGGTGCCTATGTATTGACCGATGCCTGTGGGCAGACCATTGGTGAGGACTTCAGGACCGTTCTGTACGGGCCAGAGGTTTAGCAGTTGTGCGGAGATAGGGCTGACCTTCGTCGCGGTTTCGACGCCCTTGGAGTTGGGGACGAAGCCGAGACGGGCCTGGTTGTCGGGCACGAGTGTGACCAGTGAAAGGCCGAGGTTCTGGCGGAAGCCTTCATAGTTGCCGAAGAGGAAGAACTTGTCCTTCTTGATCGGACCACCGAGTGCCGCGCCGTAGTTGTTGCGCTGGAACTCGGGAATGCGGGGGCCGTCGAAGTAGTTGCGGGCGTCGAAGAAGCTGTTGCGCAGGAACTCGTAGACGTCGCCGTGGAGCTTGTTGGTGCCGCTGGTGGTGACGATGGAGATCTGAGCGCCGTCACGCTTGCCGTAGGAGGCGGAGTAGGTGTCGGAGACGACATTGAACTCGCGGATGCCGTCGATGCCGAGCAACTGGCCGGAGGTGCCGCCGGGTGTGACGTTGATCAGCGATGCGCCGGTGTACTCGATGCCGTTGAGGAGGAAGAGATTGTCCTGTGGGCGGCGGCCGGAGACTGCAAACATGCTGCCGACCGAAGAGTTCGAGGTGCCAACGCCACCGGAGCGCTGGTTGGTGTAGTTCACGGTACCGGGGTTCAGCGTGATGAGCTGGTCGTAGGAGCGGCCGTTGAGTGGGAGTTCTTTGACCTGGCGCGAGTCGACCAGGCCGGAGGTCTGCTCGGTGGAGAGGTTGACCGCAGGCGGTGTGTCTTCGACGCTAACGCTCTCGCTGCCGGAGATGGAGAGCTTCAGAGTGAGGTCGAGTGACTGGCCGACAGTGAGTGCGACGTCGACGCGCTTGTACGGAGCGAAGCCGGGGACCTCGGTGCTGATGGTGTAGCGGCCGACGGGGATGGATGGCGCGGAGAAGGTTCCGGCATTGCTGGTCGTGAGCGCGCGCTGGGTGCCGGTGTCGTCGTTGTGGACGAGCACGTGAGCGTTCGGAACCACGGCTCCTGTGGGGTCGGTGACCGTGCCGGCGATCGTGCCGCCGACGACTTGAGCTCGCGCGGTGAGGGCGAGGAGGAAGAGGAACAGCGCCGTGATCAAGGTGCGCTTGTGAGAGTGATTGAGGCGAAAGGCTTGCATGGGGCTCCTGAAAGAGTTGTGAGGGACGCGCCTGCTTCGGGTGTAGTGTGCAGGGTCGCTTTTTGTTGAGGTTGAAAGAGAGAAAAGGTGTGTCTGGTTCTCGCAAGTACTACTGGCGACAACGACAGCTACACGTTTGCTCGGCGGCTTTCTGCTCGGCAGATTTCTGCCTAGAAGCTTGGGGGCCGTGGGGGGAAAGCAGGTCTTTTACCGCAGCGGAAAAGGTAACTAGATAGGACTTACGCAGGAACCTCGAAGCGGCATATTTCGCCAGCGCAAACGAGATATACCGGGCTTTCAGCCCTTGATCTATTGTTGGATCCGTTACCTGGGGCTTAGACGCAAAGCGCGCCACGAACATTTGCATCGCGCTCTGCGTCAGGGGCTTGCGCCCCAGGCTGGGATATACCGCCCCGTTGGGGCTAGGTATCGTGCCACTTTGCGAATTTTGCGTAAGCCCTAGTAGAAAGTTAGAGACTCGATTGAAGGCAGCGGCGATCATCGCATGCCTCCGTGGCGATAGACCGCGAAGACCATCCCTAGCGTAACCAGCGCGATGAAGATCTCGCCGAGCACGCCGACGAGGATGGGCCGCCAGCCCTGATTGACGAGGTCGCGCAACTGCGTACGCAGGCCGACTCCGGCGAAGGCGGGAAGAAACGCCCACTGCGAGAGGTTGCCGAGCGACTTGAGCTGCGGCGCGGTGAAGAAGCCTGCGGTGGCCAGGATGGAGATCGCGACGAAGCCAAGGATGAACTTGGGAAACTTCTGCCAGAGGAAGAGCGCTTTGCGTTCGACGCGGCTGGCCTGGCCCTTCGACGCCCAGTAGACCGCGTAGCCCAGAACGACGAAGCCGATGAAGGCGGAGCGGGCGGTCTTGGCGAGGATGGCGAAGCGGCCGGCTTCGTCTCCGTAAAGTGCGCCGGTGACGGTGGCCTCGGCGGTGTTGTCGACGGCGAGGCCGGTCCAGATGCCGTAGCTCTGCTGCCCGAGGTGCAGCGCGTGTCCGATAGCGGGGAAGGTGAAGAGCGCCAGCGCGCCGAGGGTAAGGATGGCGGCGATGGCGGTGGAGGTGTCCTCTTCTTCGGGCTCGATGGCGCCCTGTGCGGCCATGATCGCGGTAACGCCGCAGATGGAGCTGCCGATGGCGAGCAGCGAGGTGAGCTTGGGGGGCAGCTTGAAGATCTTGCCCAGCAGCGTCATCACGGTGAGCGAGAAGATCAGCTCGAAGAAGACGAGGACCAGCGACATGCCGCCGATGTGCAGAACATCGCGGAGAACGAACTTGGCGCCGACGAGGACGATGCCGAGCTTCAGCCAGAGCTCGTAGGTGGCGATGCCGGGGCGGAAGATGCTGGGCAGGGACGTCGTGTTGGAGATGAGGAGGCCGAGGATGATGGCCCAGAGGACGTACTCAATGCGCGGAAAAGGGATGTGGTGCGCTGCCTGAAGCCAGGCTCCCATGGCCTCCAGGCCCTTGCCAGCGATGCCGATACCGAAGAGCAGCAGCGTTCCCGGCACCAGCGCGAGAATCTGGCGCGGATGCAGGGTGCGGTCGGTGGTGGGGGGCATCGATATGGTTTGAGTGGACAAGTTGATGGTGGCGAGAGAAGAGAGATCAGGAAAGCAGGGCCGCGGTTACCAGGTGATGTGGTGAATGATGTTGAGCCGGATGAGGGCGGCGAAGGTCAGGGCGATCACGATGGCGACGACATCGACGTTGAAGGCGAGCTTGGAGTGTGCGGCGGCTTTGAGCGGGGTGATGCCGGACTGGGTAGCTGGCTTCATGGGAGTTCCTAATGGGGGGTGGCTGGGATTGTTGGGGTGTCGTGGGCCCAGAAACAGAAAACCCACGCTGTGCTCAGGGAGCTGTGCGTGGGTGGTTTGAGCCTGGGGCGAAGGCTTTGAGCCGCTTCGCTTAGAGCAAACAGACACCGGCGCGACAGCGCGGCATGCGACAACACATGCAACAGAAGGCGGCGGTGTGGATTTGCTTCATCAGGTGTTGAGTTTAAGGGGATGGGGGTGTGGTGTCAAGGTTTTAGGGTGGTTTTTGGCGTTAGGGGAGGCGGTTTTGGCGGATATCTGTGTACCTGCTCCAATCTCGTCATTTCGACCGAAGGCAGACCTTTCGCCGTCTATACGAGATTTTTACGAAAGGCTATCCTCGGACCAACTTATCGCTGGTTCAACTTCTGAGTTGCCGACGATCTGAGGGCTAAGTGGCGAGAGCGTTTCCCGATACTAAGCCTCGGAGCACAGCTAAAACGAACGATCAATGAGCGCTAAGGCCCGTCATTCGTCGCGCAATAGCCGTTGCATGGGTTGAACCAGTCGCGTCTGGATTTCAATTCCATCGTTCCTGTTGCGTTACCCTCCGCTCCGGAGGCAAATCCTCACGCGCTATTCAGCATCTCGTGTCCGTTATTTTGAACGTACCCGAATGCGGGACGCTCGTTCTGCATGGAATTTGGCTTAAGGCTTTGTTCGTGTCCGCGCCAAAGTACGCTACCTGACGAGAATGCCAAGAATTGCTCTTGGCCATGTTCAGCTCCGCTTTTAAACGCGGTAGTCCGACGAGAATAATCGGCTGGGTCAATGCTATTGCTACTGTGAAATCTCCAGGTCCTTAAATATTTTAGTTAAGCCAACGTCCCGGGGACTAATGATGTGATTCTGTGCCCCATTCGGAATCAAGATCACCCTTGGGAAATTCTGCACAAAAAAAGCCGCGTTTGGGCCGGCTTCCATGATTGGTCGGGGGTTTGAATTCACAGGGTCGCCGGAGAACCGGAATTCAATATTCAACAGCGAAAAGTGAACGTCAGGCTCGCGCGGGAAATTGGGGTCGATCGACTCACCGGCTCGATGGAATTGACTGAATTTCCAACTCAGTGTTTGTCCAGCTAAATCCACTCTACTGAAAGCCAGGAGGTCACGCCCGAACCGTAGCGGATTCTCACAAGTCACCAGTTCGACGAATACATGCTTATGGAAGTCCGCCCATAGCTGCATTGACCGTTTCGTGGGCCACTTTGATTCGGGGTGGGTGGCCAAATCGTCATGCAGGTTCCGCGTTTCCGAATCGGGGATCGAATCGTAGCTGATATTGGGATCCTCAGAAGAAGACGTCCCGTCGGTAAAGTCGAACATCATTCCAGCATCGACCAGAGCATTCTTCGCAACCTCTTCTCCCATGGCGTTTCCAGGCATCTGTCCGTTCTCCAATCTGACGACCTCATCAGCAGGAATGCGAGTTGGATCGCCAATTGATAGGTCACTCGGAGACGAACCACTTGTAATCCTCTTGAGGTAAGCAGCGAATGCCGGTTGGTCCATTAAGTATTCAACCTGATACAGAATAGTGATCGGCTCGAGGGGGTAGAACGACCGGATCGACTGCAATTGGAGCTGTTTTTGCTCCTGCGCAAGCTTGTGTTCAGAATCCAAGGTCAGGTTTAGCCCGGTAGAAATTCCAGTCAATGTTCGCGCGGAATTCTCTTGATCCACAAGAGTCCGGCCCAGTCCGGACGAAATATTGGACAGCGTGCGGGACGACTCTTTCTGTCCAGCCAAAGAACTATCAAGGACAGTCTTGAGGGTCTCTGTGCCTTTCAGTTGAGTTTCAATCTGCGTGCGAATACCGTCCGTTTTCCCGAGTTCATCTACGAGGTTCGTGGTGATTCCTTGAATTCTGGCGTTGTCAGCATCACTCTTGATTCGGTCTTGCCGGTCCTTGTTAACGTCTGCAAAGAGTGAAAGAGCAGTAGCGACTCCGAGCAACGTGATGCCGACATACCCCTTAGGGGGGAGTTGATGAGTCTTTTGTCCATGTCTCGTGCGGTGGAAGTCGTTCAATGTTGCGTAAAGACCATAGTATGCCGCAAAGACAGTGCTCAGATATTTGACTATTTGGGGCCAGTTATCCTTCACAGAATGCCAAAAGTGCATTGCGCCTCTCCTTGGCGAGGGAATGGGAGCTTCTACCGAAAGGTTTTCGGGCCAAGATAACAGGTTTTCTTCATCGCATCCAGATCCTGGGAGCATCGGCTCGTTCAGGTTGTAAATCATTCGCAACACAGAACAGCACAAAATGAGAAGTTAGTTTGCGGGCATTGTGCAGTGTTGAAGAGTCGACTTAGGTTATCGAGGATCATCGTTCCCCCTTCCTGCACCTTCCCCTTTTATTGCTTGCGATACTTCGGTGACTAGAAGAGCGTCTGCCGGGACTATATATATATACTTGTGCCTTACCGAGTTCAAAAGCCATACATCATTGTCAACGGACAAAGACTCGTCAGCCCCACGGCGGTCCCACAACCGATGCCGTTCTGCGATAGCTGCAACGATCTAGCAGCTACTCGTGCAAGTCTTTATACCGAACTTGCCGCCAACAAATGGTGGAAGTGGTTTTCCTATCCTCGGTTTTCATGCCAACCGGAAGCGTTCATGGGTTGTGAGAGGCATCCTGTCAAACCAGAAATTCGTTTTCTCGACGGGCGATCCGAACCATTCATCCGGCTTCCATTGACGAGATGGCAGCGGTTAACCGAAAAGGATGCCCTTCTCGTGGCGGCTGTTCTTGCCTTGTTCTTTGCCGCCATCGTTGAGCTGTTCGTTCGCCTGATTCGCCGTTAGTGGCATGGTAACGGTATTCTCATGGCACTTCCTGGACGGCACTTTTTATCCGATGTTGGCGCATTTGGCCGGGAGTGCAAAATTCGGTTGCTGGCCACAAGGGCATTTGTAAGGACGGATTTTCTGAACCGGACCCCACCCTAAACCTCGGTCACGCCTCACAGACTTGCAACTATGGTTCGCAGGGTCGCCGTCGTTTGCTGTTCTGCGCGGGAGAAGAGTAAAACATTTGAACAAATGGCAAAAGAAATATTCGACCTTCTCGCGCAATACGGGCTCAAGAAACCCGCCGATTTGGAAAAGGTATTCCGCCTTACGCCGAAGGATGCTCACAGTCTCCACGAGAGGTTGTGGGAGTTGTTGTTCCGTCTCCAGTACGGGAGTATTCCGGCTAACCGAGATGCGCAGTCATTCCGATTCGTTGCGAGTCGTCATCTGAGGGGTGATACCTGTCCCTCTTGTCGCGGCCAGAAGATAGAATTTCTTGGAAGATTTGCGGCCCTATACTCCGACGTTGTCATTGTTCCCCTCTCATTAGATAGACCTTCGCGGTCTGGCAGTCTTGATTTTGTCAAATTGGATCTCAGAGATGCGGCCGAATCTCTGATCTTGCTCCGGCCGCTCATCCTAGCCGGAATCGTTCGACCTGCGGTGATGACCACTCGCAATTGCTGTGATTTTCACGCTGACAATTTGAAGGAATTCTCCGAGCTTACGCACTGGATCGCGGAAGACATAGCGTCTGATAGCCTCGGCAAGTTCCACATGTATTACAAACCGCCGCTCGAACAGGGCGGCGATTGCGAGCTTCATATCGAGGGTCCGAAAGATTACTTTGAACACGGCGCAATGGTTTGGCGGCTATCCAGCCCCCCGACTTGGGTCGCGAAGAGCTGGCGACGGGAAGGCGATGGCAGGCTTATAGTCCCTCCGCAGAAGCTTCGTAGGTCCGGGATAATACAACGCATATTTGAGCAGGTCGCAAATGATACTACCTTCCATTTCGCCTACGGGAGCGTTTGGAAGGCCAAATATCTGACAGATCTGCCTGGAGAGGCTGAACTTCTTCGCGGACTCGGGGACAATGGGCCGTCCGCTCAGCAACACAGCGCAACCGCTCTAATTTCTGCGATGACCCACGCATTGCCCTTTGTGGGCGACCTTGCTATTCCGGAAATTCTTAAAATGCGCTCTGAAATATTTGAGCCGTTTGAGCAGTATCGTTGGGCTTTAACCGCGATAATTCGAGAGCATGGCACGCAGCGCTTGAAGAGCCGAGAGGCAACAGATATCTGCGCCACAGAGTTAGCACCCCAAATAGCTAGGCTTGAGAACAAGATCGCGGTTGAGAGGCGAGGGTTCAAGAACAAGGTGGTCGCCACTTCCAGCATCGTCGGAATAATAGTCACGCTTGGTCTGTTTGGGCTCATGCAACCTTCGATAGAATGCGGGCTCTTCGGGGGAGCCCTCACCGCGCTGACCGGAATGCTTGCGGAATCTCGGTCCCCGCTACCCAAGGTAGCCACCGATGACCTATATTTCTTGCTCCGAATGAAACGGGCTGGGAGGCGAGGCGGCTATCTTGGCCCTTAATAACCTCATGAAACGCGGATTGACCCTGCTCGTTGGTGAACGCGTAGTCTCCGAACGGTGCATCAGGCCAAAGTTCGTACCGCTAAGTCAGCTTATGGGAAGCGATCTGTAGCTCCCGAGTGATGAGCAATTTGGGCGTTGCCCTCCCCGATCGCTTCAGTCAGCTCGACCATCCAGAAGAAGCGTTGAACCGGATGCAGAAACGATAACCCCAGAAGTTATGAGCTACGTCGATGCATTGCATCCCTTCGTGCCGCGTTGGGGAGATGCGTGCCGATAATCAGGTTGTTTTGCCTCAGCCAAGGAAGGCAATTCAGTCGTTGCGGCTGCGCCTTCACTCCGGCCTGCGGCAGCGAGGTGTGGGGCTTTGGTTCGGGTGTTGTTGGCAGGGTTGAAACCCTGCCCTTCCGGTTCTTGCCATGGGGAGTGGTTGCGCGGTGAGAGTGGGAGCGTGATGGCTTTATCGTCGTGCGGAGTGGAGAGAGCCGCAGGCGTCTTTCGTGCGCATGAGCCGTTGTGCAGGCGCAGGCAAAATGCAGGGATCTCTCCGCTACGGCGCAAAAGCGCGCCTCCGGTCGAGATGACAGTGTTGGGGGTGGGATGAAAGACGAGGGCTGCTTAGGGCGTGGGGTAAGTGACGAGATGCATATTTAGCAGGACTCACTCGCTTGCTCAATGCTGTGCATTGCTTCGGGGTACTTTGAGCGCAGCAGTGTTAGATGGTCTCGTGTTGCCTCAGCTACTACTCCCGAACCATACTTCTCCACCAACGCGGCGACCGCTTGCTTTAAAGCGCTCACCTGATTCGTGGCAGCCAGAATGACGGCGCGGGTCTTCAGTTGTGGGTACTCGAATCCGCCAGAATGCTTCAGGAGTTCAGCTTCCGTAGTCATTGTCCTCGTTGCCGGAAAGACAAACACCTGCAAAAGGTTTTGGAGGTACCCGGCCGTCTGTTGCAGGCTGTCCTCGTCCCGGAGGGTCCACTGCTGGATATTTTTGTCGGGACCGAAATGTTCAGCTCGCCATTGCCAGTCGCATGAATAATACGGCGGTGCTTTATCTGCAGGCTTGCTCGCAATTCCCAGCCAGCGCTTCGAGCAAGCGGCCACATTGATATAGAAAGTGGTCTCATCACGGTCTGCCCAGCGGCTCTTCTGGAAGTTGAGGATTACCCAGCATTCGGCTGATTCCAGAATGAAGTTCTGACTGGAAGCGCGGAACTTCTCTTCCTTGAAGAGAGGACGGAGTTCCTTGAGCAATTTCCTAAACAGCTTCTCTGTTTCCGCTGACAATGAGACTCCTTCTCCTGAACATTCTTATACTCTGTCATCTCGACCGGCGTCCTTCGTGCGCATGAGCAATCGTGCGGGTGCGGGCAAAATACAGGGGTCTCTCCACTACGGCGCAAAAAGCGCGCCTCCGGTCGAGATGACAGTGTTGGGGTGGTTGAGATGAAAGACGAGGCCTACGGTAGCGATGTGTGGGCTTTGGTTCGGGTGTTGTTGGCAGGGTTGAAACCGTGCCCTTCCGGTCCTTGCCATGGCGGAGTGGTTGCACGGTGCGAGAACAGAAGCAGATTCCCTACGGGAATGACAGAAAGAAAAGCAAGCGCAGGACTCTCGCCAAGAGGGAGAGGCTCGTAGGTGTCCTTTGTGCGCGTGAGTCATTGTGCAGGCGCAGGCAAAATGCAGGGATCTCTCCACTACGGCGCAAAAGCGCGCCTCCGGTCGAGATGACAGTGTTGGGGTGGGGTGGATGAAAGACGAGGCCTGCGGCAGCGAGGTGTGGGGCTTTGGTTCGGGTGTTGTTGGCAGGGTTGAAACCGTGCCCTTCTGGTCCTTGCCATGGCCGAGTAGTTGCACGGTGCGCGCGGGAGTTTGATGGCTTTATCGTTACCGATCGATATGACGAAGACATGGAATACAGAGATAGACGGCACCGTCTGCCTCTGTACGTCAGTTCGTATGCCAGACCAAAAATGCCTCGGATGGAGCAGGGAACTGAATTTAGTGGCCTGCCAGCCTGGGCAGGTTCCAGTGCCGCCAGATGCTGACCATGCGGAGCAGGAAACATACGGAGATTCCACAGATGGCGACGGGCGTTCGAGGAAGCTTTAGCCGAAGGCCGATCACGACGACCGCGGCTCCGGCGAGGGCCGCTGTGGCATAGACGTCGGCTCGGAGGACGGTCGGTACCTGGGCAAGCAGGACATCGCGCACCGTACCTCCTCCAACGCCGGTGATGCCGCCCATAAGGATGGCGAGGAAAGGAGGGGTCTTATAATTCAGGGCCTTTTCCGCGCCTGCTACGGCGAATAGGGCCAATCCGGCGGCATCGAGCATGGTCAGGACAGACGCTGGAATTTCGAGCACAAGCGAGTGCAGAAAAAAGGCTACGATCGCTCCGAGAAAAGCGATAGCTCCGTAACGCCAGTCACGGATAGAGTTGGGCGGAATGGCCCCGATGAGCACATCGCGGATGATTCCGCCGCCGAGCGCCGTGACGAAGGCCAGAACCAAAGCGCCGAGCAGGTCGAGGTTGCCTCTAGCCGCCGCCACGCCGCCCTCGATGGCGAAGACCAACGTGCCCAGAAAATCGACCGCCAGAAGAAGTGTGTCCGATGTAGGCCTGAGCAAAGCGGGATAGGACAGAACGCGACGGATCGTGGTCATAACGGGTCTCGTTTGAAGATTAGCTCAATCGGCTTCTTCGTACTCAATATTCACGCTCAACCTGTCGTTCCCGAGAATGCTCGCGAATTCTGACGCGTTCGACCTGGGCAAGGATCGATAAGTCGTCTTGTGGGAGGTGATCTGTAGCTCCCGAGTGACGAGCAATTCGGACGTTGCGCTGCACGGTGCGAGCAGGAGTTTGATGGCTTTATTGTTGTGCGGGGTGGAGAGGGCTACAGGCGTTTTTCGCGTACATGAGACATCGTGCAGGCGCGGAAAAAATGCAGGGATCTCTCCACTACGGCGCAAAAGCGCGCCTTCGGTCGAGATGACAGTGTTGGGATAGGGGTGGATGAAAGACGAGGCCTGCGGCAGCGAGGTGTGGGTCTTTGGTTTGGGTGTTATTGGCAGAGTTGAAACCCTGCGCTTCCGGTCCTTGCCATGGCGGAGCGGTTGCATGGTGCGAGCGGGAATTTGATGGCATGTCCTGAAGCCACGGATGCATGGGGCGAAAGGGGCAGGCTGTAGGGGTCGCGTAAGAATCTTCGGGGTCCTTCGGCTGCGTGGCTCGCAAAGTGCGCGAGCTACTTCGCTCAGGATGACGAATTTGAGGTGTTACTAAAAACAAAACGCATTGAGCATAAGCTTCTCTAGCCCCGTACGGGCCCTTGGTTCGGGAGCTATTGGCAGGGTTGAAACTGTGCCCTTCCGGTCCTTGCCATGGCAGAGTGGTTGCATGGTGCGAGCGGGGATTTTATGGCTTTATCTTCATGAGTCGGATGGCGAGGGATCTGTGGCTGCCCACTCCTACGCAAAGAGCGCGCATGAATGGGCACCCGGCTGACCTTTCGATACTTGACCTGCTTTCAGTGCCTGTCTACTATGAATTTGCTTCGCGCTTCTGTCCTGTTATTCCCTGGGCACGGCCCGAGGCACTCTGCCATTTCTCACGACGCAAGTTACGCGATTTAGACCAGCGATTTATCTCATGCCTGGAGCACACCGCCTATGCGTTCGATCTTTCCCTGTCCCTCCATCCGTCTGGCTGCGACAAGGTCAGTAAGTTATTCCACCCTTCCGTCTGGATGATTCATACCCCTTAACAATCTCTTCATACGTCTTTTGGCCTTCGCCAATCGTAAACACGGATGTTTACCGTGGCTTCATTGTCAATGAAGTTGGAACTTCCAACTTAGAATGCCAGTCTGCAACCGGAGAGGACCGTCCAATGAGCACCACGCAGTACACGACAGCGCAGATTATGATGACCCTGGCCCAGCTCGCGTCAACATCGCCGAACGAGCGCCCATCCGGGGAAGCCCTTGAGCTGCAGGAGATGCGGATTTTCAACGCGATCAACAGCCAGCTCTCGAACGCGGCCCTGGCCACCACCGCCGAATGGCAGGCGGTATGGGTGGGCCTTACACAGGACCGTGCCAACCTGGCCTATATTGCCCAGAACACCTCGCAGAATGCCTTCGCCGTCTGCATCCGAGGAACGCTATTCAACTCACTGATCGACCTGGCTGAAGACCTCAACGTCGGATCAGTTGCCCAGTTCACAGCCGGACCCGCATATGGTTCGCCGGTGCTTGTCTCGCAAGGAGCGATGCAGGCTTTTACTGAGATCACCAATGCCTATTACATTCCCGACAGCACGCCTGACGGCACGAACCTGCTCCAGGCGCTGGTGACACTGCTTGGGAGCGCCCCTGCGAATCCAACCCTCTACATCACCGGACACAGTCTCGGCGGCGCAATGGCGACGATGGTTGCTCTTTATCTGGCGGCCCAGACGTGGACCAATCCACCCGCCTTTAGCGTCTACACCTTTGCCGCGCCTACTGCGGGGCTACTGGAGTTTGCCGAGTATTACGACTCCGTCTTCGCAACCAACTCGTTTCGCTACTATAACGTCTGGGATCTGGTGCCCAACGCATGGGTGGTGACACAGGACGTGGACTATGGCTTGGACTATGTCCTGGGAAACTTCTACCCCTCAATGGTTTCAACCCCCACCGGACCCGGCCCGGCGCAGAGTATTGCGATCAACCAACTCATCGGCCAGTTCATGAATGCTCCGGGGGCCAACACATACGTGCAGACCAACCAAACCAACGGCTCGATATCGCTCAATGACGCACCAACCTATGGAACTGAAAACTCGGGCACGTATGATCCATCCTGTGTAGACCCCACGACCACGGGCTTTCTCGGCCAAGTCAATTACCAGCACAATAGCTACCTGACCTTCCTCAACAACAACAACGGCCAGACACCCCTTCCGCCTCCAGCGCCTGTCCCTCCGTCGTTGGCCCCTGTCGTGGCTCTTGCCACCACTCCTATAAGCCCCATCGCGCCAAATACTGGCCCATCCTCTGGAGGCACGAAAGTCACCATCACCGGCGCCAACTTTACCCCGGACTGCATGGTTGACTTTGGAACCATACCGGTACCGCAGCCGAGCGTTACGTATGTCTCATCCACAGAGCTCACCGCAGTCTCGCCGGCGTTTGTGGGAACAGTAGATATACGCGTTACAAATAACTTCGGCACTTCCGCCGCAACGCCGGCTGACCAGTTCACCGCGCCTCCGCCGACATCAGCGCCCGCAGTCACAGCCGTTACCCCCGCCAGCGGTCCAGCTGAGGCAGGCTACACAGTCACCCTTACAGGGACAGGCTTCACCTCGAACTGCAGTGTCTTTTTCGGAGATACGCAGGTACCGGTAGACCAGGTTGCCATCGTATCTCTGACAGAAATCATCGCCGCTCCGCCAACCTCGGGGAGCGGGACAGTTGCCGTAACCGTCACCACGACAGGCTCCGTTGGAAGCTCGTCGACGCCTACATTTGAATATGGCCCTCCGGTTGTAACAGGTGTCAGCCCGAACTTCGGCCTTTACGGGCAGGAGGCCAACAACCCCACTGTCACGATAACCGGAGTAGGTTTTGGCTCTGCGCAAGGCACGGTTCAGTTCGGAGCCAAGCCGGCAACTGTCGTGGCAGGCTCCTGGACCGATACACAGGTTATAGCCACGCCTTCTTTTTATGGAGTCATGGGAGGCGCTGTCAGCCAGACAGTCGATGTGACCGTGACCAATTCCTCCAGTCAAACCTCGGCAGCCGTTCCGGCAGACGAGTACACCTACTTCAACCAGAAAATGCTTTCCAGCTGAGGATGTGCGAAGCGCTATTGCAACTGCGCGAGCCATACTGTTCTGTCAAAACAACTCTGATCTTGCTCGCGGTGATCCACGACTGTGAATCCCTGTTCTCCAAGTAGTCGCCGATACTCGGCGGCGTCCAAACTCGCGTGGTATAGCGGGTCGCCTTCCAACTGCCCGACGACTTCTCCGTGCGACGGTCCGGATGTAAACATTAGCGCGGCCCCAGATGCAGCATGGTGCCGAAATATCGAGAACATGTTCCGCTGAGCGCCATGGTCTAGATGGAAAAAGCTATCCCAGGCGAGGATGCCATGGAAGGTCTTTGACAGGCTGAGCGTCCTCATATCTGCCACAAGTGCGTGCTGGTTCGGCAGACGGGCCTGAAACATTCGCACCATAGCAGCCGAAGAATCAATACCCGTTATCGCGTGTCCGCACTCATTGAGATACCGGGCGATGGGTTCTCCCGCACCGCAGCCGCAATCGAGAACCGATCCGGCAGACGGAATAAGCGCGCGGAAGCGATCTAGCCACGGCTTCTCGTATAAAGTGCTCTCGAGCAAGCGAGCTTGAACCCAGGCCTCAGCGCGGCGTTCATAGAGAGAGATGATGCTTTCAGACTCGGTGCTCACACGGCTAGGATATCGCGATGGTGTAAGGCTTGATCATGATTTGCACTCCAACTCGAATTGGATGCCTTGTGCAACTTTCGTATCGAGTACTCTGATAGGAAAGAAGAATGAGTACAGAGGCCTCTTTCCAGGATTCCAGTATCAGCAGGCAGCGGCCACATTTTGCCGTGCTCGACGGAATGCGCGGCATTGCCGCAATCTGTGTGGTGATCTTTCACTTCTCAGAGATGGTGATCTGGGACTATAGCAAGCTCTGGATCGGTCACGGCTTTCTTGCGGTGGACTTCTTCTTTTGCCTCTCTGGTTTTGTGCTCGGCTACGCGTATGACGACCGTATCGCCAAGATGGGTCTTTGGAGCTTTTTGAAGGCACGACTTGTGAGGCTGCAGCCCATGGTGGTCTTCGGGAGTGTGCTTGGTCTTATAGCCTTTTATGCCAATCCTTTCGGGATCACGCCGGGCTACGGGCCAGCCAGGATGGCGCTCCTCTTCGTGGCTTCGGTTCTCTTGATTCCCTATGGCGCCATGGAGGAACGCGGCCGCAACCTGTTCAGCCTGAATGCGCCTTCGTGGTCTTTGTTCTGGGAGTACGTCGCGAATCTTGTCTTCGGCGTAGTCCTGTATCGAGCCGGGCGAAAGGTGCTGGTGGCGCTCACACTCTTGTCGGCAGCATGGCTTTGCTGGACAGCTCACCGTGCAGGCAGTCTGTCGGGCGGTTGGAGCGCGCGCAACTTCTGGGATGGCGGGGCTCGCGTGGCGTTCTCGTTCTGCGCCGGATTGCTTGTCTATCGATCGAAGTGGCGCCCACGTACGGGTCTCGGATTCGTGGGCCTGGGTCTGTTGCTTTTTCTCGCGCTGGTGATGCCCTACGCCCGAGGGGCATGGGTGAGAGAAGCCGCTGTCGTTATCCTCTACTTCCCGCTGCTTGTTGCCATGGGCGCCGGCGCAGTGGCCGGACCGAAGATGGAATGGCTTTGCCGCTTCTCCGGCGAGCTTTCTTATCCGTTGTATATGACCCACTACGCTGTGATCTGGATCTGGGGAGATCTAGCTAGCAAGCACAACCTTGCCTCTCGCGGGTTCGGGACTGCAGTCGCTTTCGGTGTTCTCGGTATGATTGCTGTCGCCTGGACGGTCTTGAAGCTGTATGACGAGCCGCTTCGTTCCTACTTGCGGACCAGGGTTTGATGACGGGGCCAGGACTCGAGGAGGCCGGACACACCAAGGGCCACCCTTGGGGCGGCCCGTCTGCGCAAACTACGGTATGTTGATCGGGTTTGCTTAGTTATTGTTGTGCCAGTCTGCATTGGTGCGGTCGCGCAGGCCGATGAGGGAAGGAACGAGAACGGTGAGAGCAAAGACGGCAACTTCAGCGGCGAGATACATGGTGAGTCTCCTTATTGGGTGAGGGGTTGGAGTTGGGGGTTATGTTCCGTTTGCGATTACAGCGAGCGCCAGTTGGCATTGCTGCTGGCACGAAGTCCGATGAAGGACGGAACGAATACGGTGAGGGCGAGGATGGTGGTCGTGATAGCGAAGTACATGGGTAGATCTCCTTTGTCGCGCACGGGGGCAGCGACCGCGTA
>Ga0185299_10001820_pt1 | contig 37089 bp, 32 predicted proteins | sample PaiPotPPA55metaG_FD_128002 | JGI IMG/M metagenome (GOLD analysis project Ga0185299, IMG submission 128002) | Iron sulfur acid spring bacterial and archeal communities from Banff, Canada, to study Microbial Dark Matter (Phase II) - Paint Pots PPA... ...
TGTAGCCAGCGGGCACGGCCACCACGAGCGTGACCGCAACGACGCAGAGCCCGATCAGAGCGGTATTCGACAGCCACTGGAGGAACAGCGTGTCCTCGAACAGATATCTGAGGTGCTCGAGGGTCGGCGGAGCGTTGAACCAGTAGGGGTTGGATTGGAGGTTATAGAGATCGCCGTCGGTCTTGAAGGTCGTGATCAGCATCCAATAGAACGGAAAGGCGGCAAACATCACGAGTGCGATCACCGCCGCATAGAACGAGCTTTCCCCAGCGAGCTTTCTGGCGAGCCGGATCATCAAATCTCTCGCCGACGCAGCACGCGCAACAAGAAGATTACCGCGATCAGCAGAAAGGGAAACAAAAACAGGCAGATCACCGCGCCGTGGGCGACATCACCCGATAAGATGCCAACCTGGAAGGCGAGCGAGCCCAATACCTGCGTGCCGTTGATGGGACCGCCCCTGGTGAGCAGGTAGACGACGCTGAGATCGGTGAACGTGAATACTGTGCCAAAGATCAGGGCGATCACGATGATCGGCGCGATGATGGGCAGAATGATCTGGTAGTTGCGCCGCCAGAAGCCGGCACCGTCAACGGTTGCGGCGTCGAGGATGTCCTGCGGCACCGAGGTAAATCCGGCGATGAAAATTACCACCCCGAACGGGAACAGCCGCCAGGCATGGACGACAGTGACGGCGATCATCGCGAGATCCTGCTGGCCCAGCCACTGCAAGCGATGCGCGGGATCGATGAGGCCGATCGCGACCAGTGTCCAATTGATCACGCTGTAGAGCGAATCGAACATCCATTGCCAGGCGAGCGTAGCAAGCGAGACCGGCACCGCCCACGGCAGCACGACAAGCGCGCGGGCGATGCCCCGGCCTGGGAATTCCTGCACCAGCAGCATGGCGGCAAATTTGCCAAGCAGAAGGCCGATAACCTGGGCCCCGATCGTGAACACAAAGGTATTGATCAGCGTGCGCCGGAAGATGTCGCTATCGATGACGTCAACGAAGTTTCTCCACCCGACGAATCGATAGTTCGGATCGAAAATCGTGTAGGCGCTGACGCTGTAATAGATGGCGAGAAAGAACGGCAGCGCGACCAGAACGAAGACATAGATAATCGCTGGAGCGATGAAAAGCGGGCCGACCACCTCCGGCCGGTCGAGCAGGAACCGGGACCTCGGCCTGGGGGCGACAACCGCGATCGCGGTCATGGCGAAAGCTCCGGCTGCTGGGTCTTGCGCCCATCCCGATCGAAATAGCGCAGCTCCTTCTCTCGCACCGCGAACTTGTGCCACGCGCCGGTCGAAATGCCGTCGAGCGTTGCATGGGCCGGCAACTTGGCCGTCACTTCGCGTTTTGCCGCTCTGCCGTCGAGCGCGCCGTACAAGATGTGCTCCGAGCCGAGGTATTCCACGCGATCGATGCGGAAGGGAAACTCGACGACCGGAGCGCCGTTGAGCAGCTCCTTGGGCAAGAAATTCTCGGGGCGAAAGCCCATCGACCCGCCGTCGCGCTCGATCAGGTTCATGGGGGGCGTGCCGAGAAAGCTCGCCACGAACTCGTCCGCCGGATGCTCGTAGATTTCGGCCGGGGTACCCACCTGGCGCAATCTGCCGTGATCGATCACCGCGATGCGATCACCCATCCCCATGGCTTCAACCTGATCGTGAGTCACATAGATGGTGGCGGTGCGCACTGTGCGCTGGAACTGCTTGAGCTCGCTGCGGGCGCTGGCCCGCAGCTTTGCATCGAGGTTCGACAGCGGCTCATCCAGCAGGAACACCGTCGGGTCGCGCACCAGCGCGCGCGCGAGCGCGACCCGCTGGCGCTCGCCGCCGGAAAGCTGGCGCGGTCGCCGCTGGGCAAGGTGATCGATACCGAGCAGACCCGCTGCCCACTCGACCTTGCGTTTGATCTCCTCGCGCGGCGTACCCTGGGTTCGCAGCGGGAAGGCGATGTTGTTCCAGACTGTCAGGTGCGGATAGAGTCCGTAGCTCTGAAACACCATGGCGATGCCGCGCGCGCGGGGCGGTACGTCGTTGACCACCTGACCGTCGATCAGGATCTCCCCTGTGGTGGGCTTCTCCAAACCCGCGATGATTCGCAGGAGCGTGGTCTTGCCGCACCCCGACGGCCCGAGCAGCACCATGAACTCGCCATCGCGCGCCGCCAGGCTGATGCCATCGACGGCGCGGACCTCGCCGAACTGCTTGACGATTTCACGAATCGAAACCGCAGCCACCTCGACCTCCGTTGCGCGTGCGGCGATGCAGACGGGCCGCGCGCCGGTTCATCATCTCGTCGGCGGTTGACGGGAAGTCGGCGCTCCGTTTGAGGTTGCGGCAGGCGCCAGCCGGTCAGGCGCCCGACCGCAAGCCTTTTCGCCTAAGAGCGCGTCGCCCACTTGCTGTAGATGAGCTTAATCTCCTTTGTCCCCCACTTGACGGCGTCCTCCGGTGTCATCTTGTCAGTTGCGGCATTCGCCATCATGTCGGGGATGATGAAATTGTCTGCCACCTCGTCGGCAGCAGGGGTCGAGGGCCCCGGATAACCGAACACCACGCACCACTCGTCAGCCGTCTCCAGCACCTTGAGCTTGTCCGGCGGATGCGAGCTCGGATCGTTCGACAGAATCGGCATCGGCTTTGGCACCAGATTGGCAAACAGCGGATGATCGTATCCGGTCGACGCCTTGAAGGCCTCCGCATAGTTGTCGGCGTAATGTTTTAGGAATTCGACGGCAGTCTCCTTGTTGCGCGCGAATTTCCAGATGATGTACGAGTTCGGCGCCCCCGCGGCCAGTCGACGAACTGTCCCGGCCGGCGTCTTCCAGACTTGGATCTTGTCCGCCAGCTGCGGATTGGATTTCTGGATCGATCTGTATGCCGAGATCGGATTGTGGATCCAGGAGCCGCGGCCGGACGCCAGGAAGCGATTATTGCCGGCGTCGTCCCACGACAGGACCTCGGGATCCATCGCCTCCTTGTAGAGCGCGCGGACGAATTTCACGACCTCCAGCGTCTCCTTGGAATCGAGCATCACCCGCTTGCCGGTCTCGTCGCAATCGGAGGCGCCGTGGCTCCACAGCATGCTGCGGTAGGAGTTGTTCGGATCGACGCAGTGCGACAGCGCAATGCCGACCGGATAACCCTTCTGCTTGAGCTTTGCTCCGCCGACGCGAATGTCCTCCCACGTATCCGGCGTCATCCCGATTTCGTCCCATAGGTCCTTGCGGTAGAGGCCGGGAAAGTCGATGAAATAATCCGGAAACGCGCTCCAGGTCTTGCTGTCTTCGTTCCAGGCGATCTGCCGGCCCATCGGCAACACCTTGCCGTGCTTTGCTTCGAGCTCCTGGATCAGCGACGTCATGTCGTAGGCGTGCTTGGCATAGAGGTGCGGGCCGCCCGAGCCGTTGAAGCCGAAGAGGTCATGTCCCGCACCAGCCGCGACCTCCGCTGCGGCGCGTGCCGGCAGCTCGAGATGCGGGATATGGTCCACGCTGACCGCGACACCGTTCTTCTTGCCCCAATCCTTCGCGAATCCATCGATCCACTTATCGTATTCGGGAATAAAGTGGCTCCATTGAAGGATTTTCAACGTCTTGGTTTCGGCAAGGGCGGTCGACACGAACGGCGCCGAGAGCGTCGGCGCCAGGCCGGCAACCCCTGCAACGAGGCCGGATGTCTTCAGGAAATGTCGTCGCGTGACGGAACGGTTCTGTTTGTTTCCTCCGCATTCCATTGTAGAGCTCCTGCTTTGGTTGATGTCCTTGACTCCCGTGATTGCGTTCGCCAATTGCCAGGCCGCAGCCTGCTCGATGCACCGGCGGGGTCATCCTCGATTCCCGTCCGGCCGAGGGCTTGATGCGCGCTTGCACGATGTGACACGGTACCGGCTCGCGGCGGGTTACGCGCAATAGGCGGGATCAGGTCAATGCCGCCAACTCGACGCTCATTGCGCGCCGCAACTCCGGCGCATGTGCCAACCATTCGAGAAGCGCATTATGGATATGCGCCGGGGGCATGACGATTGTCAACCTGCGCGATGCCGCTGAGGGAGGAATGAGAAAATGGCTACAAACGGCGGGTTTCCCAGCTTTCTTGCCGGCGTTCGTGTTCTGGACCTGACCCAGTTCGAGGCCGGCCCATCCTGTACCGAGGCGCTCGCCTGGCTCGGTGCCGAGGTCGTCAAAGTGGAAAACCCGCAGGGCGGCGAAGCCGGCCGCTCGTTGTTAGGCCGGCAGTCCGGCCCGAGCGAGAGCCAGAACCGGGACTCCTGGTATTTCCTGTTGTTCAACGCCAACAAGAAATCCATCACCGTCAACCTCAAATCCGAGCGTGGGCTCGATCTCGTCAAGAGCATGGCGAAACGCGCCGATGTCATGGTGGAGAATTTCGCGCCCGGCGCCATTGAGCGGCTGGGGCTCGGCTACGACGTGGTGCACGCTGTCAATCCGAGCATCGTCTACGCGCGGGTGAAGGGCTTCGGCACCGGCGGACCCTACGAGAACAACCTCGCCTTCGACATGATCGCGCAAGCGACCGGCGGCGTCATGAGCATTACCGGAGAGCCCGACGGGCCGCCGCTAAAGCCCGGCGCGACGCTCGGCGATACCGGGACCGGCATGTTGCTTGCCATCAGCATTTTGGCGGCCCTCTACCGGCGCCGCGACACCGGGCAAGGCGAGCGCATCGAGATCGCCATGCAGGACGCCATGCTGCAATACATCCGCGTGGCGCTATCCAACCAGGCGACCTACGGCGTGGCGGCCAAGCGCAATGGCTCCAAGGTGATATCCGGCTTCGCGGTGCCGAGCGGCATCTATCCGTGCAAGCCGGGCGGGCCGAACGACTACCTCTATGTCTATACCAGCCGCACCAATCCAGTGCATTGGCGGCGGTTGCTCGAAGTGATCGGACGCAAGGATCTGATCGGCGATCCGCGCTTCGACACCGCAGCGGCGCGCCTCAAGCACGAGCCCGAGGTCGATGCGATGATCGCCGCCTGGACGCGCCAGCACGACAAGCGCGAGGCGATGCGCGTGCTCGGCGGCGCCGGCGTGCCGGCCGGGGCCATCTTCGATACCATGGAGCTGACCGAGGAGGCGGATTTCGAACGGCGCGGCATCATGCAGACGATGGAGCACCCGATCGCCGGCCCGTTCAAGATGCCGGGCTGGCCGGTGCGCTTCGGCGGGCGCACGCCGGACCTCAAGCCGTCGCCGCTGCTTGGACAACACACAAGTGACGTTTTGAGCGAATGGCTTGGTCTTGACGCAGACCAGATTGACCAACTCGGCAAAGACAAGATCGTCTAGCTACGGCGTGTGCTAAATCAGCTATGCCAGCGGAACTGCTGCTGCTTGCGGGCGGAGCCCTGCGAGATCACGACGTTGACGAGGGCGGGGCCGCTGAAGCTCATCGCCTCGTCGAGGGCGCCGCGCAGGTCCTTCGGATCCTCGACGAAGAAGCCCTTGCCGCCGAAGGCCTCCATCACCCTGTCATAGCGGGCGCCGTAAATCAGCGCGCTGGGCTTCATGTTGAACATCGGGTTTTCCGGGATCTCCGGCATGCCGGGGCCGATGCCGCCATTGTTCAAGACGACGATCTTGGCAGGGAAGTTGTAGCGGACCAACGTCTCCATCTCCATGCCCGAAAAGCCGATCGCCGAGTCCCCCGAGAGGTGGATGACCGGCTGGTCGGGATGCACGATGCAGGCGGCGATGGCCTGGCCGAGGCCGACCCCCATCGTCCCGTAGGTGCCGGCGTTGAGGCAGGAACGGGCGTTGAAGCTCGGTAATTGGGTGAGGCCGATATCCATCGTGCCGGCGCCCTCGGCGCTGAGGATCGCGTTCTTTGGCATCCAGGCGGCGACGTCGCGCAAGGCCCGGAAATAATTGGCCGGCGCCTCATCGTCGTGGATCTGCGGTCGGATCTGCGCCGCGTTCTCCGCCGCCTTCTGGGTAATTATCTGCCGCCACGGCGTGTCCTTCGGATAGAACCACTGGCGGCCGGCGAGCCCCTGGTTGAGCTGCCCGACGATTGCCTTGCCGTCACCGACCAGCGCCACTTCCGTCGGCTTGTTATGGCCGATCTCCTCGGGCGCAATGTCGAGCTGGATGACCTTGACGTCCTTCGCATAGCGCGGCGGCTGGCCGAAATGAAGGATCCAGTTGAACCGCGCGCCCATCAAGAAGACGACGTCTGCGTTCTGCAGCGCCAGCGTACGCGCCGCCGCGACGGAGAGCGGATGGTCGTCCGGCATCACGCCCTTGCCCATCGGCGAACGCAGGAACGGCAGTTGCGTGCGCTCGATGAAATCGCGGACTTCGTCCTCGGCGCGCGACCACGCCATGCCCTTGCCGACGAGAACGAGCGGCCGCTCGGCCGTTTCGAGCAGGTTCAGCGCAGCCTCGATGTTCTCCATCGGCGCCACCATGCGCGGCGGGTCGGGCGCGCGCTCGACCTGGACGACTTTGTCGACGTCGCATTTGCCGGTGATGATGTCGTCGGGCACGTCGAGATAGGTGGCGCCGGGGCGGCCATAGATCGCGTTCCGGGTTGCCATCTCCACATAATAGGGGATGCGCTGGACGCTCTCGATGCCGTGCGCGAATTTGCAGAACGGCGAGGCGATCAGCACCTGGCGCTCTTCCTGAAAAGCGCCCATGCCGCCGCGATAGGTCTCCGAGGCGCCGCCGAGCAGGATCATTGGCCAGCAATTTTGCTGGGCATTGGCGAGGCCGGCGAGACCGTGCACCACGCCTGGGCCGGTCACGACGATGCAGGCGCCGGGGCGGCCGGTCAGATAGCCGTAGGCTTGCGCCGCGTAGGAGGCGGCTTGCTCGTTGCGCATGCCGATATAGGCAACGCCTTCCTTCTGCGCGGCTGCGGCGATCGGGGTGACCGGAAACCCGACGACCCCGAACAGGTGATCGATGCCCTGCTGTTTGAGGCTCCTCGCTATCAGGGTAGCGCCGTCGACTTCGCTCATGCTTTGCTCCTTGTGACCGACTTCAGCCGCGAGATTACGCATTGATGGCAGCGCCGCAAAAGGGGTTTGCCAGCGCGACACCTCGCCGTGGAGACTCACTTACAGTTTGTGCCAGGAAGGCTAATTCAGGCGCTCGCCGATCTTGGCGAGCCCCGCATTGGCGCAGGCTTCGTCCTTGTCGCCGCCCGGCGCGCCGCCAACACCGATGCCGCCGATGACCTCGTTGCCGGCCTTGATCGGGACCCCGCCGCCCGCGATCACCATGTGGGCGTCGTAGAGGGTGGGGTTGAACGCCCCCGGCGTCGCGATCGCCTTGGCCATCTCTATTGTCGTGATCCGTCGTACGGCTGCCGTATAGGCTTTGCGCGGGGTCAGCTCGCGGGTCAACGCATTCGCCCCGTCGCCGACCAGAACCACTTTGAGATTGCCAGCGCGGTCCACGATCGCTGCTGTAACGCTATAGCCCTGCGCCTTGCATGAAGCGATTGCCGCCTCTGCGGCTTCGACCGCGAGCGTGAGCGGAAGAACCTTGAAGGTCTCGGTTGGCAGTGGATCAGCCCCTGCAATGCCGAGGGGGCTCAGCGTCGAAAGGCTGACAATAACGGCGATTGCATGGAAGTTGATCATTGGGTCTCTCCTCAATCTCCCCCGGCGCAGTGGCAGAATATCCGTTCGGAGAGCATCCGTCAGCGGGGTCTCCTTGAGAATGCGGCCGGCATGTATCCGGTGGCCCCGTATAGCGGCAGTGGGTACGTCCGCACCGCCTTGTGTTTAGAATGCACGCCGTCCCCATCCAAATGAGTGCGATGATCCAGATGACGGCTCGAACCGGCACCGGGATGAACAGACCAGCAAGCATCGCGGCCTGCGGAATCCACCACGCCAATAAGTTGGTGCCCGGGCTGCGCAGCCAGTCGCGTGAGCTTTGGACCGCGCTTGCCATGCGGGATTACCTGTACTGCATCACAAACTACGCTGTCATTCCGGGGCGTCGGCAAGTCGGTTTCACCGACTTGCCGACGAGCCCGGAAGCCATAACCCCAGCCGGCAGTTGCTCGCTCGCCGTCGCAACCGGACGGCCTGTGGTTATGGATTCCGGGCTCCGCTCGCACTCGGACGGCGCGAAACGCCGATCCGAGCACTCGCGGCGCCGGAATGACGGGCTAGAGTAGTTTGTGATGCAGTACGGTTACCCCGCGCGGCAGGAAGCCGGGCCGATCTCGACCGAACGCTCTGCCTGAATAGGGGGACACGGTATCGAGCCATAGGAACAGAACACACAACAATCGCCCTGCTTCGGCCGCAGTGTCGCGCCGCAGCCGGTGCACACATAGAAAACCCGGCAGGCGTCGATCGGCATGGTTTCCGATTTTGCGCTGGTGCAGTGCGGGCAGGTGATGATCGATTCAAGAATCATGGCACGCACGGCATCAACTTCCGGGCGTAGAGGGATATCCCGCGTCTGTGGTCGCGCGAGTGAGGGCAGACACGTCAGTCCTGCCGTCGTCGTATGTCACGATGGCCGTCTTGTCCTTGTACGAGACAACTGCCTTGCTCACACCTGGCACGGCTTCAAGGCTCTTCCGAACGATCAACGGGCAGTCGGCGCAATACATATTCTTCACGGCCAATGTAATAGTCCTCTCAGCGGCCAATGCCGTGGATGAGACAAGAACGCTGATAGCAATCGCGGCGGAGACGAGCAGCTTGGTCATAAGGATTCTCCGTTCACGAGTCGAGGAACAGGGGTGCAAAGAGATCGAATCCGAGCGCGGCAACGACAAGGATCGTTGCGAGAGCGAGCCCGGTCTTGACCAGCCGGTTCGGCAGCGGGCGCGCGCAAACCGCGCCCTCAGCGCAGGCAAGCTTCGAGGAGCGATAGACGAGCCAATAGCCGTAGCCGAGAAAGCATATCGTCGCCGCGATAAAGTAGGGCTGATAGGGTGCGAGCTGCGTGAAGTTGCCGATCCACGCCCCGCTCACGCCGAGGCCGAACAAAACAAGCGGCAAGATGCAGCATGACGAGGCCGCGAGCGCCCCGATGAGGCCGCCCGCTGCCATCAGCCTTTGCCTGTGCCGCAGATCGGCAAGGTTGGTTTCTTGGTTGATCGTCATGGGCTATAGGATGCATCCTGTAGTGACTACAGGATCAAGGGCTATTTCATGCGTACCATCACGTCTTCGCGAGCCGAAAACCTACCCATTGGCCAGCTGTCGAAGCAGAGCGGCGTGAACATCGAGACAATCCGCTACTATGAGCGGGTCGAGATGCTGGCCCCGCCGCCGCGCACGGCCAGCGGCCGTCGCGTTTACGACGCAACGGGCCTCCGTATCCTGGTCTTCATACGGCGAGCTCGCGAGTTGGGGTTTTCGCTTGATGAAATCCGAGCCCTGCTTCGGCTCGGGGGGCCTGAAAAAGCCTCCTGCCGCGAGGTCCGTGAGATAGCTGCGCATCATCTCGACGACATCCGAGCAAAGCTCAGTGACTTAAAAAAACTCGAACGCCTGCTGGCCAAGACCGTGGCCCGATGTTCAGGCAAAACGGCACCTGATTGCCCGGTGTTGGACATTCTCGATATCCAGCGCTCGAAATAGGGGCGCAGGACCGGTTTGGGTCAAAAGCGCCCGAATGCCAGCCCGCCCGACCGCCGGTTATTTCCGCAGCCCGCCGAATCCGAACGCGCGCGCCGACGCATCCCGCGACGCGTTCTCTTTTTCCCGAACCTGCGCTGGGGACTCTGCATTCCGCCAAGCCCCATAGATGGCCTCCAGAGCCACAGACGTCCTCTTCAGGCGGTGACCAGGGCTCCCGGCCAACCGCCGTACAAGAACTGGGATTGTGCCCACCTCATGGGAACTGAACTGGCTGCCTGGGTGAGTTGCCGTGCGCGGTGCGCACCCGATACATCATGCGAACGACCACGATGTCGCCCGGACTGCCCGGTTGGTATTGCCACGTATTGGTCACGTTATCCTTGCTGTCGGTCGACCTTGACGGGAATCGTGAATGAGAACGTCGACCCCGCGCCCTGCTTCGAATCGACCCAAATTTTCCCTCCGTGCATCTCGATAATTCGCTTGGAGATCGTCAGTCCCAGCCCGGTGCCGCCCTTCCTGCGCGTGATCGAATTGTCGGCCTGCTGGAATTCCTGAAACAGCTTGGCTTGGTCGGCGGTGGAAATGCCCGGGCCGGTATCGCGCACCGCGACATTGAAGGATCCGTTGCCCCCGCTGGCCTTTATGACCACTTCGCCTGTATCGGTGAACTTGATCGCGTTTCCGACCAAGTTGAGAAGAACCTGTGTGAGCCGGCGCTCGTCTCCGCGTCCCACCGTCAGATCAGGCGACACCTCGATCTTCAACGCGACTTTCTTCTCGGCAGCCAGCGGCTCGACGGCACTGTAGACGCTGTGCACAACATCTCGCAGCGAGTAGTCGGCAAGCGTGAGCGTGAGCTGGCCGGCCTCGATCTTTGAGAGATCGAGAACGTCATTGATCAAACCAAGGAGATGCCTGCCGTTCTTTTCGATGCGTTCCAGCACGGCACGCATCTTCTCCGGCGTCTCGCCGTAAACGTTGTCGATGATCAGCTCGGTGTAGCCGAGGATGGCATTGAGCGGCGTGCGCAGCTCGTGGCTCATATTGGCCAGGAATTGCGACTTGTGCTTGCTCGCTTCCGCGAGCTGGCGGCTCTTGTCCTGAATCTCGTCGAACAATCGGACGTTCTCCATCGCAATCACCGCCTGGTCGGCAAACGTCGTGACCAGCTCGATCTGCTTGTCGGTGAATGGCCGCACTTCGTTTCGAGCCAACATCAGCACGCCTGTGGGCGCTCCCTCGCGCAGCAGTGGAACGCCGAGCAGAGTGCGAAAGCCTCCGAGTTGCTGGGCGTCAAAGAAAAGATAATCCTGGTCGGAGAGCACGTCCGGGATATGCACGGGTCTGCTCTCGATTATGACGCGGCCGCTCACTGTTCCGCGGCTAGGTGCAAGAGGATGGGTTGCGATGTATTCCAGGTACTCGGGCGAGAAGCCGTAGCTCGCGACCCGATCATAAGGTCCGCCCGCTATCGGACGGCGTATGGAGGCTCTATCGGCCTCGCAAAGTCGCGCCGCTGACTCGACAAGCGTATCAAGCAACACCTGAAGATTGAACGTCGAGCGGCTAATGATCTTGAGACCGTCGGCTATCGCCGTCTGATGCTCCAGCGACTCGCGCAGTTGCGCTTCACGACGCTTGAGCTCGCTGATGTCGGTGTAAATCCCGGCGATGCCGCCGTCCTGGGTTCGGCGTTCGCTTATTTTCATCCAGCGACCGTCGCCCAGCTGGTATTCATTCGGCCCGGATGGGTTTCGATGCAAAGCCATCCGCCGCCGCTTCCAGGCGGTGGCGCCATCGGGTCCAAACACGACGAGATTGCCTGCAATGACCTTGTCGCAGAGCTCGCTGAAGCTCACGCCCTCGCGCACCGAATCTTCATGGGGATGATAGAGAGAGCGGAAATAGCTGTTGCAAAGCACCAGTCGGTCGTGATGATCGTATAACGCGAAGCCCTCGGATACGGCTTCGATCGCCTCGGTCAAGCGGCTGCGTGACTTTGCGACCTCGTCGCGCGCGGCGGCCAGATTATCGACCAGGTCGGAGAGTTCGCGTTCGCGAGCGCGCAAGTCGGTAATGTCGGTGAAAACCGACACGGTTCCGCCGTCGGCGGTCCGGTGATCGCTGATCCGGAGGAAAACATCCCCTTCGAGGTGCTGCTCACGAAAGCCGCCCCGGCGCCGCGCCTGATGCACCTGGGCAATCCATTCCGCGAATGACGATGACTTGGCCGCCGGGAACATGCCGCGCTCGAAGCCGGCGCAAACGATATCGTCGAAGCGTGCACCGGGAACGATCAAGTCCTCGATTCCCCTGAAATAGCTGTGCCACACGCCGTTGCACAGGATCATCCGGTCCTCGGAGTCAAACAGGACAAAACCTTCCGAAATGCTCTCGACTGCGTCAGTGAGACGCCGCTGCGCCTGTTCAACCTGCTCGATCAGCCTTTTGCGTTCCGTGATATCGCCGGTTGCCCCAGCCATGCGATAGGCGCGCCCATTATCATCGCGCACAGCGAAGCCATGCTGGCGCGCCCATCGCCATTCACCGGAACGACTCTTGTAGCGCACCTCGCAATCGAAACGCTCGCTGTGACCCTTCAGGTGCTCGATGAGACTTTGTCGATAGCGATCACGGTCATCGGGATGAAGCAGGGCTATCCAGTGCTCCGGTTTCAAGAGCGCATCTTCGTCGACTTGGATGGCTTCCCTCACTCTCGGCGAGAAATAGATCTCATTATCGCGAATGTTCCAGTCGTACATACCCTCGCCGACTGCCTTGATCGCGAGCGCATAACGCTCTTCGCTCTCGCTGAGAGCGCGCTTCGTTTCCACTTGGTCGGTAATGTCGGCAATAGCGCCGATCAACCGCAGCACGCGGCCATCGGCATTTCGAATCGCGCTGGCTCGATCGCTCACCCAGCGCCATTCTCCACCCTTGCTGAGAGTGCGGTATTCGCAGAAGAAATGCGGCACCGTTCCTTTGAAATAGCGGACCGTCTCCTCGCGATAGCGGTCGCGGTCCTCGGGGTGGACGCGATCGAGCCAACGCGCCGACGTCAACTCGCCTTTTTCGAACCCGAGCAAATCGTTCAACCGGGCCGAAATTTCAAGCTGGTTGGTCTCAACCGACCATTCGTAGATCCCCTCCGCGATCGCCTCGATGACCAGTCGGTATCGGTCTTCCGCGCTCGGTGTTTGCGTGGCGAGAGATCGCGGGGTCGCCTTCGAGCGCCGGGTATTATCGGAAGTCCTGCTTCTAGGCATTTGGTCGGTGTGCTGTATCTCTGCCGCGCAACGTTAGCACCCAGCATGTCACCTGTGAATTACAAGCAACCAACCTACACGACCTGAGCCGGCTGCCGGTCGACCTTGACGGGAATAGTGAATGAGAAGGTTGATCCCGCGCCATGTTTCGCCGGCTTGATCTACCACGTGGCGTAGGTGGTGAGCCGGAAGCCTTTCTCGGGCTCGAAGCGCTCGACTGCCTGAGTGAACCGGACGACATCGCGAAAGGCTTCACGGTCGCAGTCTCGAACTGCAATGCGACAGCCTCGAGACCGGATCGACCGTCTGACGAACCATCATGGACCCGTTCCCGTCGCTGAAAGCCTCAAGGAGACAGAATCACGATTCGCGGATAAATCACGAGGATTTTTCAACAGCATCGACCCACACTAGACTCTGGGTGCCTACATATACTGAATTCCCGAGTAGTCTACGTGAGGGCAAGCAGCGAGATCCCGGTTGTAGCGAGCGCCGCTGTCCAAATGAGGTCAACGTTTATCCAGGCGCTGCGCAGAATACTGAGGCCCACCCACTCGTAAATTACCACGGCGATCAAGCCTGATACCGCCAGCATGATGCCGGTATGAACGCCAACGGCCGCGATTGTTGTAGGCGCTGATCCTCGGGCCGTGATCTCACCTATGGGCGAGGCGGCAAGGCAAAGCGGCATCAGTGCCGGTAGTATCATTAACCCAGCGCCGTGGGCGCTCGCCATGAGGAAAGACCAAAGCACGAGGCCTGCGGCGCCGGCTCGCATGCCGATGCGCACCCGGTGACGATGGCCATACAGGTAATGATAGATCGCCCAGCCGATGAGCAAGAGCCCCGAGCTGATCCTGATCGCGCGCGTATCAATGACCACGCCGGCACTCAAGACTGCCGCCGCCACAATGGCGATCGACAACGCATGGCCGAGCGCTATTGGCGCCAATGCCAACAGAACCGTGGCTCGGCTCATGCGGTGCAGGCCGAGCGCCACGGCGAAGAGCCAGCCCATGGCCGGGTTGAGACCGTGGAAAGCTCCGAGCCCGGCCAGCACCAGCCAGGGCCAGAGCTCTTTCATCCAGGTCTCGCTCCGCGATGGACCACGCTTGGCCTGCTGTGCAGATGCTCACGGATAGCAATAGGAGTCCGACGAGCAGTCGCCGCCTTCGAGCCGGACTTGGTGCGGTCGATGCGACTTCGACCACTCAACGAAGAACTTCTCGTCGAAAGCGATGCCCCCATTCGGCTTGGCGTCGAGCTTTACCATCCAGCCCTGGATGCCGTCGGGATAGAACTGCTCGTCGATGGCGCCGTAGAGCGAGTTGGTGAAGTAGACTCGGCGCCCGTCGCGGCTGATCTCGACCATTTGCGGGCCGCCGTTCAGGGTGCCGTTCTTGGCCCCAGGATGTGTGGCGCGGGAGACGATGCCGCCGATCCTGACCTTGCCCGTGAGCTTCGGCTTCATGGGATCGGAGACGTCGTATTGTTGCAGATCTCCCGTGCCCCAGCAGGCGACGTACAGAAACTTGTCATCCATGGACAGATCGATGTCTGTGACCAGCGGCGGCACTGCCTTGAAGCCCTTCAGCATCGGCGGCAGCTGATCCGGATCAGCCGGCTCGGCCGGAATATCGATGATCTTTTTCACGGCCCATTTGGCGCTGTCACGGTGCCACATCCAAATCGAAGACGACAGGTCCTCTAGACTGATGACGCAGTTGACGAAGCCATAGGCCCTTATGGGATCGTGCGCAGGGCGGAGCTCGAAGATCAGCTGGTATTTCGCGCCGAGATCGATGATCTGTTGGTGCTTGCGTTGGTGCAGGTCCCAGAAATGCAGATTTCGACCGTACTTGGCGCCCAATAGTACCTCCGGAATGAGACCCTTCTCGAAGGTTTTGGGCAGGCCCCATTCGCTGGTTATGAGCGTGTCATGGCCGAGATGCCACCAGGCGTCGTAGGCGAGCTGCTGCGGCCCACGGTCTATCTCCCATTGGCCGCGCACGTCGAACGTCTCGTGGTCCATCAGGAAAATGCCGCCGGGGGCCTCACCCTCCGCATTCCCAAGCGCCACGACATAGATGCCCTCAGGGCCGCAGTGGATCGTGTGCGGGCGCGTATAGCCGGCCTTCTCCGCCACCTCCTCGGGCTCGATCACCCTGACGATCTCCGGTTTCCTCGGGTCGGGCTTGGTATCGAGGATGTGAATACGGGATGACCTCAGGCCGGGCACGACTAGATAGCGCCGCTCGACATGCGGGTGGGGTGCATTCGGGCAGAGACAGGACGAGCAGGCGTTCCAGCCGAAGTGGTGCAGCTCATCGCCCACATTGGGCATCGCCACTGTGTTGAGGATCGTCGAGTAGCTCTTTGAGTTTGGATCGAGGTCGACGACGGCAATGCCATCGGGCGCCTTTCGTGTGGGGTCGAAGGCCGCGACATAGGCCAGCGTCTCGGCAGGAGCCTTCATGGCCATGCGGGGCGAGGGATAAAAGGTCGGATCGGGTTTCCAAGTTGCCATTTGAAACGCTCCTAACTCGTGTTCGTGTTCTGTCGAACCACAGGAACCAACGACAGCTAGGCTCCGTCGGCTGAAGCATCAGTTGGGCTGTGCAAGGCGCTAGGGCAAAGACCGTCGGAAAGGAGCAAGCATCGCGACTCGCTGCCGATGACGTCTGTATTCGTCGCCAAAGAGACTGATCAAATCGCGCTCCTCTACCCCTGCTTGAGTCAGAACACTTGGCGTAGATGTGTCAAGTTTCATGCGGTGCAGTTGCCCATGATGCTGCTCCTTTTTCATTCGAAGCGAATTTAGGTCCGCTCGAGACCAGGCGCTCATCCATTTCGAGCCACGACTATCCGCTGCGCGGCATTTTGTGGTATCGTGCCGCTTTCGCGGGTCATGTGCCATGTCTGTTCAGGGATGCGGTCCCCCGCCACCGAAACTCGCGGTGCTACCCCGTGGCGTGCGCCGCGCGTGCGAAGCAATGCGCGCAGAGCCCGGACGAGACCTCAGTCTCGTCAGACTTGCGGTCGTTGCGGGCAGCAGTGCGCGGACGCTGCAACGTCAGTTCCGCGAGTTTCTCGGCAAGTCTCCGTTCGATGTCCTTCGCGATATTCGGTTCGAGGCAGCACGCCGGGAGCTGCTAAGAGCGCCTGGAAATGCAACCGTCGCCGCGATCGCCACTCGCTGCGGCTTTAGCCACCTTGGACGTTTTGCCGCCCAGTATCGACAACGCTACAACGAAAGTCCGTCGGCGACGCTGTGCAGGTGCCGAAGCGACCTTTCCGGGAATGCGCCTTCGTCGCCGATCCCAACCGGGGTTGAGCGACCCGCGGTCGCGGTGATTCCCTTTACCTTAATTGGCGATGAGGCGAGGGCCGCCGCCGGCATGGCCGAGGAAATCATCGTTGCGCTGCTGCGAATCCGTTGGATCCGTGTCGTTGCCCTCGGCAAGGCCCGGTACCAGCTTCGCGGCAAGGTTTGGGGTGACTATCGCGGGCGCCTGCGCGTCACGGTCGTGCTCATCGACACGATGACCGGCTCTTATCTCTGGGCCGACCGCTGGGAGGGCGAACGCAACGAAGCGTTCGAGTTCCAGGACCGTCTGGCAATGCGCCTCAGCGATGCGATTCAGTCGACGTTGCGCGGTGCAGAAATCGAACGAGCCACTCGACAGGATCCGGCACAACTCAATGCGTGGGGACTGACAATGCGGGCGCTGCCGCTCGTGCTGTCAGGGGCGGCAGCCAAGCAAGGAATGGCGCTGGAGTTTCTTGAGCGGGCGATAGAGCTTGCGCCGGACGACCCATTACCGATGTCGCTCGCAGCTTGGTGCCACGGATTGAGAGGCTGTGTTCATCTGGCGCCTCGACGCGAGGATGAGAAAAAGCTGGCGCGCGAACTTGCCGCTCGTGCCGCCGCTCTGAACGCCGGGGATGCAATGTCGGAGGCACTGCTCGCCTCCGGATACGCGATGGCTCATGACCTCTCTCTTGCCGCCGTCCACGTCAATCGTGCGCTCGCCATTGACGGTGGGTCGGCTTGGGCTTGGGGACGCGGTGGCCTGATTAGCCTTTATCGTGGCAAGTCAACAGAGGCGATCGAGCACCTGTGGATCGCGCGCGCTCTCGCCCCTGCCGATCCAATGAACTCTTTCTTCTCCGCAGGCATCGCCACCGCACATCTTCAGGAGGCTCGCTATGACGATGCGATCCGCTGGTTCACGCGTGGGATCGCGGAGAGACCAACGGCCGTTTGGATGAAGCACCTCCTAGCCTCCGCCTATGCCCACGCGGGTCGCCGCGAGGAGGCGCGGCAGACGCTCCTCGAATGGACCAGCGTCTACCCCGAGGGGACAATTGCGGAAATTAGATCGGGTCTGCCGTTTTGCTCTGATTTATTGGACCGCATCGCTGAGGGCCTCGAGAGTGCTGGGATTCACCACTAGAATTCTTGATCGAGAACTTTGTAGACCGATTGGGTCAAGTTTTTAGGCTGCAAGTTTTGCAGTTGCTGCGCGCGCGCCGCGAGCGACCAGACACACAGCTGCTGAAACAGCCATCAACCGCTGCAGGGGCTATAGCGCCCGTTGGCCAGATCGCTTTCGAAATGCCGGGTGATCCCGCGTGATGTGGCCTTAGACCTCGGCAGGGCGACATCACCTCGGAGCTGCTGAGGACCGCGCAGGAATACCGCGACGTAGCGCGGGAGCGGTTTCCGCAGTGCACGCCGCCATCATACCTCATGCCGCCTCAAGCAGACGAGGCCGGGCCGATCTCGCCCGAACGCTCTGCCTGAATAGGGGGACACGGTATCGAGCCATAGGAACAGAACACACAACAACCGCCCTGCTTCGGCCGCAGTGTCGCGCCGCAGCCGGTGCACACATAGAAAACCCGGCAAGCGTCGATCGGCATGGTTTCAGAGTCGGGATCAGCACATAATCGGCTTTGGCCAGCCAAGCGGTGAGTCCGACCGCTCCGAGCACGATAGCGAGCAACGGCGTTGCACAGCAGATCGCGGCGAGCGCGCCGCCAATGACGCCGGTCGTGATGAGGTCGCGGTCACGCACGGCATCAACTTCCGGGCGCAGAGGGATATTCCGCGTCTGTGGTCGCGCGAATGAGGGCAGACACGTCGGTCCTGCCGTCGTCGTATGTCACGATGGCCGTCTTGTCCTTGTACGAGACAACTGCCTTGCTCACTCCTGGCACGGCTTCAGAGATCGAATCCGAGCGCGGCAACGACAAGGATCGTTGCGAGAGCGAGCCCGGTCTTGACGAGCCGGTTCGGCAACGGGCGCGCGCAAACTTCGCCGTCAGCGCAGGCGAGCTTCGAGGATCGATAAACGAGCCAATAGCCGTAGCCGAGAAAGCATATCGTCGCCGCGATAAAGTAGGGCTGATAGGGTGCGAGCTGGGTGAAGTTGCCGATCCACGCCCCGCTCACACCGAGGCTGAACAAAACAAGCGGCAAGATGCAGCATGACGAGGCCGCGAGCGCCCCGATGAGGCCGCCCGCTGCCATCAGCCTTTGCCTGTGCCGCAGATCGGCAAGGTTGGTTTCTTGGTTGATCGTCATGGGCTATGGGATGCATCCTGTAGTGACTACAGGATCAAGGGCTATTTCATGCGTACCATCACGTCTTCGCGAGCCGAGAACCTACCCATTGGCCAGCTGTCGAAGCAGAGCAGCGTGAACATCGAGACAATCCGCTACTATGAGCGGGTCAAGATGCTGGCCCCACCGCCGCGCACGGCCAGCGGCCGTCGCGTCTACGACGCAACGGGCCTCCGTATCCTGGTCTTCATACGGCGAGCTCGCGAGTTGGGGTTTTCGCTTGATGAAATCCGAGCCCTGCTTCGGCTTGGGGGGCCTGAAAAAGCCTCCTGCCGCGAGGTCCGTGAGATAGCTGCGCATCATCTCGACGACATCCGAGCGAAGCTCAGTGACTTAAAAAAACTCGAACGCCTGCTGGCCAAGACCGTGGCCCGATGTTCAGGCAAAACGGCACCTGATTGCCCGGTGTTGGACATTCTCGATATCCAGCGCTCGAAATAGGGACGTCAGCCAAGCCGGACCGGCATCGATGGGTGCGCGCACTGCCAACTATGCTAGAAGCTCTGCGATGGATGAGATGCTCGCCGCGCCCGTGCCCTCCCCGCAAGTGATTGCGATGCCGGAGCCCGTGGGCGACCTCATCGCCCATGCGCTCGCCGAGATCGGGGTCACGACCGTGTTCGGCGTGATCTCCATTCACAACATGCCGATCCTCGATGCGATCGCGCGGCACAATCGCATCCGCTTCGTGCCCGCGCGCAGCGAGGCCGGCGCGATGAACATGGCCGACGCCTACGCCCGCGTGGCGCGCTCCCTCGGCGTGGTCATCACCAGCACCGGGACGGCGGCAGGCAATGCCGCGGGCGCGCAAGTCGAGGCGCTCACCGCCGGCTCGCCGGTTCTGCACATCACGTCTCAGATCGATCGGCCGTACATGGATCGCGATCGCGCCGCCATCCACGACGTCGCCCGTCAGGCGGATATGCTGCGGGCGATCTCCAAGGCCTATTTCCGCGTATGGGAGGGCCGCACCGCGGTTCCCATGATCGAAGCGGCCGCGCACGCGGCGCTCACCGCCCCACGCGGTCCGGTCTCGCTGGAAGTGCCCATCGACGTGCAGCGGGAGAAAGTCCTGCGCCCGCGGCACATCGGTCTCGGACCCATCGTTGCGCCGCCCGCGGATCCTTCGCTGCTCGATCGGCTGGCCGCGCTCGTTCGCGCCGCCGAGCGGCCGATGCTCTGGCTCGGCGGCGGCGCGCGGGCTGCGGGCGCCGCCGCGCTCGATCTCGCGGAACGCGGCTTTGCCGTGGTGAGCAGCACCAACGGCCGCGCGGTGGTGCCGGAGGCGCATCGGCACACGCTTGGCGCCTACAACATGACTGCGCAAGCGCAGGCGATCTACGATCGCGCCGACCTGATGATCGTGGTCGGCTCGCGGCTGCGCGGCAACGAGACCCGCAACAATACCGCCCGCCTGCCGCGACCGCTCGTTCAGATCGATGCGGATCCGGCACAGGCCGGGCGCAATTATGCCGTCGATCTGTTCATTCCCGCCGATGCCGACCTCGCTCTGCTGGAGCTGGCCCGGCGGCTACCCGCCACCCTGAACGTCGATCCCAAGTTTCTCGACGAGGTCGCCGCGGCGCGCGTGCAATCCGAGCGAAAGCTGGCGGCCACGCTGGGTCCCTACCGCGTCGTCGCCGATGCGCTGCAACGTCGCGTCGCCTCGGGTCGACATCCCTTCGTGCGCGATGTGACGCTCTCCAACAGCACGTTCGGCAACCGCTACGTGCATCTCGCGGCTCCCCACCTCGGCGTTCATGCCTTGGGCGGCGGGATTGGGCAGGGCTTGGCCATGGCGATCGGCGCCGCGGCCGCGGGCTGCCCGGCGAAGACGGTGGCGCTCGTTGGCGACGGCGGTCTCATGGTCAATCTGGGCGAGCTCGCGACCGCGGTGGACGCCGGGTCGGACATCGTTTTCATTCTGATGAACGACCGCGGCTATGGCGTGATCCGCAACATCCAGGATGCGCAGTTCGGCGGCCGCCGCCATTACGCCGACCTCCACACCCCCGACTTTGCGCAGCTCGCCGCATCCTTCGGCCTGCCGCATCAGCGTGTCGCTCGGATCGAGGAGTTCGAGCCGGCGCTCGATCGTGCGTTGTCGGCGGCTGGCCCGCAGCTCGTTGAGGTCGATATGACCGCCATCGGTCCGTTCGCGGAAAGCTTTGCCGGACCGCCCGCCGGGGCGGCGGGAAGCGCATGAGCATCCGAGCGAGGCTCGCGCAGCCGTTGCGGCGCGGCGAGATCGAAGACTTGCGCGGGCTGCGCATCGAGGAGCCGCTCGAGATCGAAGCTGCATTGCTGCCCAATGTGGATTTTACCGGCACCACCTTCGCCGCGCCGCTGACGCTGCGGGGAGCCGTCTTTCAGGGACTGGCATGGTTCAAGGATTGCAGCTTCGATGCGCCGGTGAATTTCGCCGACGCAAGATTTCTCAGCGACGCTCGCTTTGACCATGCCCACTTTCATCGGGTCGCGACCTTCTCCGGGACCGAGTTCCAGGGCGTGGCCTGTTTCGATCGCGCCGAGTTCGCCGATGCCGCCTTTCTCGATCGCATGACCTGCTACGGCAATCTGTCGCTCGATCGCACGCGCTTTGCCGGGCCGGCATCGCTTCAGGACACCGAATGCTTCGGCGGGCTCTGGGGCAATGGGACGGTGTTCGCGACCCGCGCCGATATCCGCGGCATGGAGGTGCACGGCCGCACCTGGGTGGTCGGCGCCGCGGTCGCAGGGGAGGCTCCATCGACGAGCAATCAGCTCGGCGCAATCCACCGCTACGGCTATCTTTGGAGTTGAGGATCATGAGCACATCCCGAGCGCGTATTCGCGTCGTCAACCCGAACTCGAACGAGACGGTCACGCGCAATCTCGACACGGCGCTCGAGCCGTTCCGTTTCGACAGTGGTCCCGAGATCGTTTGCTCGACGCTCCCCGAAGGTCCCTACGGGATCGAGACCCAGGCTGACGTCGAAAGCGTGGTGATGCCGCTGCGCCGGCTGGTGGAGGCCGACAATGCCTCCGATGCCTTCGTGATCGCCTGCTACAGCGATCCCGGCCTGCATGTCTGTCGTGAAGGCACTTCGCGCCCGGTGTTTGGCATCGCCGAATGCGGCGTGCTCGCGGCGCTCGCCCGCGCCGGCCGGTTCGGCGTCATCGCCATCGGCCAGCGCTCGATCCCGCGGCACATGCGCTATCTGCGCCAGATGGCGCTCACCGAGCGGCTCGCCGGCGAGCGTCCCCTGGAGATGTCCGTGGCCGAGACGGCGAGCGGGGAGAAGACGCTCGCGCGCATGATCGCGGTCGGCCGCGCGCTCAAGGACGAGGACGGCGCCGAGGCGCTGGTCATGGGGTGTGCGGGGATGGCGCGCCATCGTGCGCCGCTGGAAGCCGCCCTGGGCATTCCCGTGATCGACCCGACCCAGGCCGCGGTCACCATGGCGCTCGGCGCGCTGCTGACCTCGACCTCGCCTGGTAGGATGAGTTAGCCGCAGATGTCGGCAGCCGGCATCTGCGGCGTAACCCACCGTCAATCCGGATGAAAGCAGGCAGGGCGTACAACGCCTCGCGCCTCTCTCTTCGCGTCAATAAAATCGTGCCGCCGTGCCCACGCGGCAAGAGCACGGCAGATGATCCTCCAGGCCGGGATTTGAATCGCGCTTCCATTTTATGGTTTGCTGCCTAAGCTGACTGCGGTAGGCGAGGTCGTACATGTCGTGGCATTGGGGAGTGTTCGTGATTGCGTGGATCGTGTGCACGGTCCTGCTCATGCTCGTGCGCGGGGCAACGAGCAGAGCCAATTCCTATCAGGCCAACCCCGGCGCAGGAATCATCGGCTCGATCCTGGGGGCGGGCGTGGCGGCGGCGATAGTGACCGTTGTTGCCGGCATGCTTTTTTAGGTTGTACCAGGATTGCGAGATACAACCGTCTGGCTCTTGCATATGTAACCGGACTCAAGTACAGAGCGATATCCTCCAGCAGTGCGGGTATGCCCGGCCGGAAAGTCGCGCCGGGCTTTTTGATGGCGCCTTGGGGCCAACAAGCCGCGTCAGCAACAGCAAACGCAGCAAGCTCCTAAGCAGGGTTTTATCGACTGGCCAACAGATGCGTCGGGGATGCGGCGTCAGCTTTCACCAGCAACGGACATAGCGTCTGACCGGCTGTGGTAGCTAAGTGCCATTAGCGGAAGTACCTTGCGGATGATGCGCTGACCGCTCCGGTCAGGGAATACGCAGGGCTTCACCACACTTCGGTTGAGATCGTTCGATGCGTCGAAGCTCGCCGCTTTTGACGACGTAGGCGACCAGGAGCCGTGCGTTGCTAGATCCCGTATTCACGGCCGCGTGGGGGTCTGCGCCCTCGCTAAATGACTGACCTGCCGTATAGGTCGTCTTGACGCAATCCTTGTTGTAGAAGTCGATGCTGCCCTCTTTCATGGTGATCAGAAGGAGACCCGGGTGGCTATGCCAGCCCGTATAGCCGCCAGGTCCGATAACCAGATCCTGGAAATACATTTCAGATTGCCCATTGTCCTCAAGCGCGACGGCCCACTGGGCGCCCACTTTTATTTTCTCTTTGAGGGAGCTGATGGTTCGACCCTGCGCAAGCAGCACATTTGACACGACGCCGGAGGGTTCGGTTGCTCTTCCGGAGCTGGCAGATACAAGCGCGACGATCGCGACGATCGGCATCCATTTCTCGAATTGCATGGTGAGCCTTTCCTCGGGTCGGGGAGCGGTCCTCTTGTTTGCGCCGCCCGGCGCGCAACTTTCTCGAAAGACTAGCGGTCAGGCGCTTGATCTGTCCAATGCATTTGTAGTTTCATGATCGATGCAAAATTTGGATCATACAAAATGAACCTGCGCCACCTGCGGACCTTTGTCGCCGTTGCGGACGCCGGGGGCGTTCGCCGGGCAGCGACCCGGGTCAATCTCAGCCAACCCGCCACCTCGCGCCAGATTCACGCACTGGAGGCCGAACTGGGTGTCCGGCTGTTCGATCGGATCGGGCGCCGCGTTCAATTGACATCCGAGGGCGAGGACCTGCTTCAGCGCAGTCGACGCCTCTTGAGCGACGCCGAGGCCATCGGCGAGCGGGCGCGCGCCCTCAAATCCGGACAGACCGGCGTGCTCCGGGTCGGCGCCACGCCGCAATTGATCGAGAGCATGATGGTGGCTTTCCTCGCGCAGTATCAGCGACGCCATCCTGGCGTCGAGATCCAGCTCACGGAGGATGGCGGCATCCGGCTGCCGACGCGGCTGGAGCGAGGCGACGTACACCTCGCCACTATACCGGAAGGCGATGAGCGCTTTGATAGCCGGTTGCTCTATCCGATCTACGTACTGGCCGTAATGGCCAGGGACCATCGATTGAGGCGGCGCGCCGTGCTCGATGTCGTGGACCTTGCCGGCGACCCCTTACTGCTGCTCACTCGCGCCTTCGCCTCTCGGGAATGGTTCTACTCTGCCTGCCAGGCTGCGCGCATCAGGCCGCGCGTATGCTTCGATAGCGCCGCGCCGCAGACGCTCATCGCCCTGGCGGCAGGCGGCCATGGCATTGCCGTGCTTCCCCAGGGGGTGCTGATCCCTCGCGCAAAGGTTCATGCTGTTCCACTTGTCCATCGGGGGGGTGCCAATGGGCAGATGGCAAACGGTCGCCTGGGATCCGCAGCGGTTTCTGGCTCCCTATGCCCACCAATTTATTGTGGAACTTGTGGCGTACAGTCGACGCAATTATCCCAACCGCGGTCTCACGCGGCGAGCGCCAGCCATGCCGCGGCCCAAGGAATCGACCAAGTGATCCTAACTGGGCACGTCGGCATTGGGTCAAAAGCCGCGCCCTAGCCAGCCGCGCCATGTCTCCTTCCACCGGCAGCGGACGTTAGTCCGCGCGAGCATCCGTTGGTCAAGCCGTCCAACTCTGCTTGGTGGTCGTGTCTCAGCGAAGGGGTGCACCACAGTGCGATTCCCTGTTATTTCCCTGTTCGGCCCTGTTTTTTCCGGCAGAAATCCCGGTTGTGCTTGATTTTCTTGCAGTTTTTCCAAATCGCCCGCCCCCTTTACAGGGATTTACAGGGCGCGCTTGCGCAGGTTGCCGAATGGAGATGCGAAGCGGAGGTGCCTGCGCAGGCGGGGCGGAAGCTCCAGCCCGGCGATGAAGGGATCAGGCTACGGTGCGCGGGGCGACGAGCAGAGCCAATTCCTATCAGGCCAACCCCGGCGCAGGAATCATCGGCTCGATCCTGGGAGCGGGCGTGGCGGCGGCGATAGTGACCGTTGTTGCCGGCATGCTTTTTTAGATTGTACCAGGACTGCGAGATACAACAGTCGGGGCTCTTGCACATGTAACCGGACTCAAGTACGAAGCGCCCCGACGCAGAAGCTTGGCAGAGCGGTTTTCCGATCCAGCACCATGGCTGCGGCCCAACTTGTCACCAAAATGGTGACATGGTATCAACCCGACGATGCAGGTGATCGCCCGCCGGACGCTGAAGCAGTTCTGGGAGCGCCACCGGCGGGCGGAAGGACCGATCCGCATCTGGTTCGCGGTCGTCAGCAAGGCGCGCTGGAAAAGTCCAAACGATGTCAAACAACAGCTCGGCACGAATGTCGACTTCATTGCCGACGACCGCTTGATTTTCGATCTCGGCGGCAACAAGTACCGGCTGATCGTCCACGTGTCCTACAAGTTTGGCCGGGTGCTCGTGAAATTCATTGGAACCCATGCGGAATACGATCGCATCGATCCGGAGACTGTGTCGTGGCGAAAATAGGTACAGCCAGAAACCGCCTCTACAAACGGCAAATCCGTCCGCTTCGGTCGGAGGCCGACTACGACGCCGCGCTCGCGGAGATCGAATGCTGCTTCGACCGGGAGCCGAAGCCTGGCACGCCAGCGGCAGACCGCTTCGATCTGCTCGCGCTCGTGATCGAGGATTATGAAAACAGGCGCTGGCCGATCGAACCGCCCGATCCGATCGAGGCGATCCGTTGGCGGATGGAAACAGCGGGCTACACCCAGGCCGACCTCGGACGGCTCATTGGCTCGCGTCAGCGTGCCTCCGACATCCTATCGCGCAAGCGTCGGCTCACCATGCGGATGGCATGGCGGCTGCATCATGAGTGGGGCATCCCGGCCGAAGCATTGATCCGACCCCAAACGCGGCGGCGGCGCGGATACCAGATCGCAGCGGAATAGCGGGATTCCTGTTATTTCCCTGTTCGGCCCTGTTTTTTCCGGCAGAAATCCCGGTTGTGCTTGATTTTCTTGCAGTTTTTCCAAATCGCCCGCCCCCTTTACAGGGATTTACAGGGCACGCTTGCGCAGGTTGCCGGTGGAGATGCCAAGCGGAGGTGCCTCCGCGCAGGCGGGGCGGGAACTCCAGCCCGGCGATGAAGGGATCAGGCTACGGTGGCAAGATAACGCCGGTCTGGCTGCTGATGCGGCCGTAGTGCTCGCCGGTGGCTCTTGAAGTCGAAGATCGTCGCTTTCCCGAAGACGGTGGCGTCGAGATCGCAGTCCGCGACGATGAGTTCGTCCTCCTCGCCTCGCGCTTCGATCACGATTCCCCGTCGGGATTGGGAGCGGGCGTGGCGGCGGCGATAGTGACCGTTGTTACCGGCATGCTTTTTTAGGTTGTACCAGGACCGCGAGATACAACCGTCTGGCTCTTGCACATGTAACCGGACTCAAGTACAAAACGATATCCTCCAGCAGTGCGGGTATGCCCGGCCGGAAAGTCGCGCCGGGCTTTTTGATGGCGCCTTGGGGCCAACAAGCCGCGTCAGCAAACGCAGCAAGTTCCTAAGCAGGGTTTTATCGATTGGCCAACAGATGCGTCGGGGATGCGGCGTCAGCTTTCACCAGCAGCGGACATAGCGTCTCACCGGCTGTGGTAGCTAAGTGCCACAACCCGACTCATGCAGTGCAGCAGAACCACGGGGACCTCCGCTCGTCACATAATATCGATATGCATAGATTGCTGGTACTCGGTGCTGGGCGGCAAGACCGACAATGGTTTCACGATTCGCCGAAGTGATTGTGCCGCCCATTACGACTAGACCGCTGTTGGATTCCTGAGCAATCGCGTGGATGACGTTTTGAATGTCTGTCGCGCTTGATACTGGGGCGGCGGCATATTGGAGGTGAAGTGACGGGGCAAGGTGCTCCGCTGTCCGGGCAAATTCAGCATTAGGATTACTGCGATCGAACATCGCCGTGACGCGAATTACGCCCGGAGCAATCTCCTTAAGCAGCTCCAACCACTTCCCGGCCATGGTTGGTTCAAAATTGGAAAATCCAGTGATATTGCCGCCCGGCCGTGCCAAGCTCGCGACGAGGCCGCTCGCTACAGGGTCGAACACATTAGTAAACACGACTGGTAAGGTCTTCGTTTGCCGCGCTAATGCGATGACGGCAGGCGCGCTATTGGCTACGATCGCGTCCGGCATCATGCCGATTAACTCGGCCGCATAGGCCCGCCGACGGTCGTCGTCGCCTGCCCCAAAGCGAAGGTCCATCTTGATGTTGCGGCCTTCGATCCAGCCAAGTTCCTGAAGTTGCCGTGTGAATGCCTCGATGCGGGCGCGTGATTCTGGATCGGCCTCACTGAAACCTCCGAAGAAAATCCCTATTCGTCTGACGCGGTCCGACGACTGCGCGCGCACCACGAGCGGCCAAGCAGCCGCACTGCCGAGCGCGGCTATCAATTCCCGCCGTCCGATCGCGATTGGCACGTACCCCTCTCTGTGTGAGGGCTGCTTATTGAAAGGAACAATACCACGTCGCGAGTAAGGGTGTTCACGTTCGTGAGGAGCGGGCGATGCCGGTGCTGCGCCGCAACCGCAATGACCGCTCGGGGTCAAAAGCCGCGCCCCAGCCAGCCGCGCCATGTCTCCTTCCGCCGGCAGCGGACATTAGTCCGCGCGAGCATCCGTTGGTCGAGCCGTCCAACTGTGCTTAGTGGTCGTGTCTCAGCCAAGCGGTGCACCCCAAGGCGCGATTCCCTGTTATTTCCCTGTTCGGCCCTGTTTTTTCCGGCAGAAATCCCGGTTGTGGTTGATTTTCTTGCAGTTTTTCCAAATCGCCCGCCCCCTTTACAGGGATTTACAGGCGCGCTTGCGCAGGTTGCCGGATGGAGATGCCAAGCGGAGGTGCCTCCGCGCAGGCGGGGCGGAAGCTCCAGCCCGGCGATGAAGGGCTGAGGCTACGGTGGCAGAATTACGCCGGTCTGGCTGCTGATGCGGCCGTAGTGCTCGATGCGCCGGTGGCTCTCGAAGTCGAAGATCGTCTCTTTCCCGAAGACGGTGGCGTCGAGATCGCAATCCGCGACGATGAGCTCGTCCTCCTCGCCGCGCGCTTCGATCACGATCTCCCCGTCGGGATTGACGATCACGCTGCCCGCGATCAGGGGATGGCCGTCCTCGGAGCCGCACTTGGCAACCGCCACCACCCAGGTCGAATTCTGGTAGGCGCCCGCCTGCAACGTCAGGCGATTGTGGAACATGCGCTTTTCCACGCCCTCATCGAGCTTCTGCGAATTGGCGGAGGGCGTGTTGTAGCCGAGCATGATCAGCTCGACTCCTTGCAGGCCCATCACCCGGTAGGTCTCGGGCCAGCGGCGGTCGTTGCAGATGCACATGCCGAGAATGCCGCCCATGGTCCGCCACACCGGAAAGCCCAGGTCGCCCGGCTCGAAATAGCGCTTCTCCAGATGCTGGAAAGCGCGCTCGGGATCATGCTCCGCGTGCCCGGGCAGGTGCACCTTGCGGTACTTGCCGACCAGTCTTCCGTCGCGATCGACCAGGATGCTGGTGTTGAAGTGATGGCCGTCGGGGGTGAGCTCGGCATAGCCGAGCGAGAGCCCGATCCGGTACTTCGCCGCCTGCTCGAGCAGCGCACGCGTCGCGGCGCTCGGCATCTCGCGCTCGAACCAGGCGTCGACCTCGGCCTGGTCGGTGATGTACCAGCGCGGAAAGAAGGTGGTGAGCGCAAGCTCGGGATAGACGATGAGGTCGCATCTCTCGGCCTTGGCCTGCTCGAGCAGGTCGAGCATGCGGCGCACGACCACCTCCCTGCTGTCGGCCTTGTGGATCGGGCCCATCTGGGCGCCCCCAACCCGAATGACTCGTCCCATCGCTTCCTCCTGCCTCAACCGATCACGCCGCGATCCTGCGCTCGAGGCGGCTCACCAGGCGCACCACCGGCCACAGTAGGAGCAGATAGATCGCGGCGGCGAGCACGAGCGGCGAGCTGTTGAAGGTCACGGATCGCGCCATGTCGGCGGAATACAGCAGTTCAGGCAGCGCCACAACGCTGGCAATGGAGGTGAGCTTCACCACTTCCACGGTATTGGAGACGAGATCGGGCAGCACGTTGCGCACGGCCTGCGGCATCACGACGTAGATCATCGCCTGCGCGCTGGAAAGCCCGGTGGAGCGCGCCGCGTCCCACTGCCCGGCCGGGATGCTCTCGATGCCGGCGCGATAGATTTCGCCGTAGTAGCTCGATGTGTTGAGGAAGAATGCGACCGCGACCGCGGTCAGCGGCGAGGGGCGCAACCCCGCAAACGGCAGGCCGGAATAGATGAAGATCAGCAGCACCAGCGGCGGCACGGCGCGAAAGAAATCGATCGCGACCAGCGCCAGCCAGCGCATCGCGCGCGCTCGCGAGCGCGACAGCAGCGCGGAGAGAAGCCCGCCGGAGAGTCCAAGCGGAACGAGCAGAAGGCAGAGGATCGCGGTCTGGCGCAGTCCCATCAGCAGCAGCGGCAGCGCCCTTTCCATGATCGCGAGATTGAAGAACTGCTGCCGCAGCGCTTCCATCACGCTCTCCGCCAGCGAAAGCGGGTTTCGAGGAAGCGCCCGAGCGCCACTACCGGGATGAACAGGATCACGTAGGCAATCGCGCCCATCATCAGCGGCGTGGCGTTGCCGGAAAATGATTGTGCCGTGGTCGCCTGGTTGAGGATCTCGCCCACGCCGATCACCGTGCCAAGCGCCGTGTTCTTGGTGATGGCAATCGTCCGGTTGGTGATCGGCGGCACGGTGAGGCGCACGGCCTGGGGCAACACCACGTAGCTCAACGTGCCGAGGAAGGTGAGCCCGGTCGAACGCGCCGCCTCCCATTGGCCCTTCGGGACGGAGAGGATGCCGGCCCAGAAAATCTCCTCGCAGAAGGCCGCGAGCACCAGCGAAAGCACGATCCACAGCACTGCAAACGAGGGCAGATTGATGCCGAGGTTGGGCAACCCGAAATACACCAGCAGCACCAGGACGAGCGGCGGCAGCGCGCGCAACGCGTCGGCAAAGAGCACGATCACCACATTGATCGGCCGCGCGCGGAAGGCACGAATGACGGCAAGCGCAAGACCGGCGCAGATGCCGGTGAGGACCACCGCGGCGGCGATTTCCACGGTCACCCCCACGCCCTTCATGATCGCGGGAAAGTAGCGCTCGATCAGATTCCACTTGAAGAACGCTTCGAGGAAGGCGGAGTGAAGCTCCATTGCCGTTCAGCGCGCCAGCTCGGCAATGAAGGCGCGGGTGCGGGTTTTTTCCGGTTGGGAGAAGATCTGATCGGGCGGCCCTTCCTCCACGATGGCGCCATGGTCGAGAAAGATCACGCGGTCGGCGGCATCGCGCGCAAAGCGCATCTCATGGCTCACCACGAGCATGGTCATGCCGCCCCGTTTGAGCTCGCGCATGACGTTGAGCACGCTGCCGACGAGCTCGGGATCGAGCGCCGAGGTCGGCTCGTCGAACAGCATCAGCTTCGGCTCGAGTGCCAGCGCCCGCGCGATCGCGACGCGCTGCTGCTGCCCGCCGGAAAGCTCCGCCGGATAGGCGCGCGCTTTTTCCGAGAGTCCGACGCGATCGAGCGCGGCCAGGGCAACGCGCTCGGCCTCCTTGCGCGGCCGGCGCAGGACCTTGGCCAGCGCGAGGGTAACGTTTCCGAGCGCCGTCATATGCGGATAGAGATTGAAGGACTGGAACACCATGCCGATCCGCCGGCGCATGGCGTTGATATCGGTCGCGCGCGCCATGATGTCGACGCCGTCGATACGAATGGAGCCGCCGGTCGGCTCCTCCAGCCGGTTGCAGCACCGCAGCAGCGTGCTCTTGCCCGATCCCGACGGTCCGATGATGAAGACGAGCTCCTGCAGGGCTACGGTGAGATCGATGCCGCGCAGCACCTCGACGTGATGGAAGCTCTTGCGCAGCCCGCGGATCTCGAGGATGGGCGGAGCCGCGCTCACGACCTCATTCAGCCGCACGCAGGCGTGTGCATGGTGGGATCATAGCCCGGCATGTCGGGGACCCCGTAGCCGGGAAACACTGTAACCGCCGCGGAGCCGGGCTCGGGCGCAACCCCGAACCACTTCTGGTGCATCCTGGCAATGGTGCTGTCGAGCTTCATGCACTCGATGGCATTCTCGAGGGTCTTGCGCATCTCGCCGGAATCCTTGCGCAGCGGAGCGGCCCAGACCAGCCCGGTGGAATAGCGGTAGGAGAGCTCGAGCTGCGGGGTGCTCTTCGCCGCCCAGGCGATGACGGTGTCACCGGCGACATTGGCATCGGCGCGGCCGACGAGCACGGCCTGCACCGCGTCGGTCTGGGTGCCGAACGATTCGACTTTCCACCCGATCTGGCCCTCGCGCTCGCGCGCCCAGGCGTCGTAGGCGGAGCCCTTGTTGACGGCAATGGTTTTGCCCTTCAGATCCTCGAGCCTGGTGACCTTGGGCGAGCCTTTCCTGATCAGGAACTGAAAGTCGGTGTTGAGATAACCTTCCGTGAACAGCATGTTCTCGGCGCGCTCCTTGGTCACGGTGGTTGGCGCGGAGAGAAAGTCGTAGGTCCCGGCCTGCAGCGCAGGTACCAGTCCGGAGAACTGGGCGGCGTCGATGATGATCTTGCGCTTGAGGCGCCTGGCGATCTCGTTGGCGAGATCGATGTTGAATCCTTCGTAGCCGCCCGACATGCTGGGGAAGGCATGCGGCGCGAACGTGCCGTCGACCGCGGTGCGCAGGGGCGGCGGCTCCTCGGCCGGAAGCAAAGACGGGATGAGCAGCAGGACGGCGACCGTCAGCGGGAATGCATGTCGTGTCATCAATTTCCTCTCAACAGCTCCGCGCAGAGTGAACAGGCTGCGCACTATAGCAACCGGACGAAGTCGCGGTATACACCGACGCAGGGCGGACCACAGCGGTGCCCGGTCATGTTGAAGCACGATGGTAGAGAGTAGCGGTTCAATTCGAGCGGACTCCGCTGCAGCGTCACGTAAAGTAACCCGCCCTACCACGCGAAGGAATTGCCATGAGCCGTCTGCTCGATGCCAGTGCGAAAGGGGTCTACGCAATCTCGGCGACGCCGTTTACCGAGGCAGGCGAGATCGACTGGGCGAGCGTCGACAGTCTTGCCGAGTTCTATCTGCAATGCGGGGTCGGCGGCCTTACCGTCCTGGGCATGATGGGCGAGGCGCAGAAGCTCAGCGACGAGGAAGCCGCTGCGTTCACGCGTCACTATCTGCGCCGGGTCAATGGCCGCGTGCCGGTCATCGTCGGCGTGTCGAGCCTAGGCACGGCCAATCTCGTCAAGCTCAGCAACGTTGCGATGGACGCCGGAGCGTGCGGCGTGATGATCGCGCCCTTGGCCGGGCTCAAGACGGAAAGCCAGATCATCGCCTATTTCAACGACGTGATCTCGGCCCTGGGCGAGAGCATTCCGGTGGTCTATCAGGATTACCCGCAGTCGACGCAAGCCGATATCTCGGCGCAGAGCTTCCTGAAAATCGTGGATGCGCATCCCAGCGTGGTGATGTTCAAGCACGAGGATTGCCCCGGACTGAAGAAGCTTTCCCAGCTGCGCAAGGCATGTGACGGGACGGCGCGCCGCTACATCAGCATTCTGGTCGGGAATGGCGGATTGTACGTCCCCCAGGAGCTCCATCGCGGCGCCGACGGCATCATGACCGGTTTTGCCTATCCCGAGATGCTGGCCGCGGTTTGCGCGCTGTTCGCGGCAGGGCGAAGCGAGGAGGCCGAGGATCTGTTCGACCTATATCTTCCGCTCGTGCGCCACGAGCAGCAGCCCGGCTTTGGTCTTGCCGTGCGCAAGGAGATCCTGCGTCGCCGCGGCGCTATTCGCTCTGCCGCGGTGCGCGCGCCGGGGTCGAAGCTCGACGCCGATGACGTGACCGAGCTCGACCGGCTGTTGGCGCGCCTGGAGAAGCGGCTGGCGCAGCGGGTCGATGCAACCCGCCTCGCCGTTGCTTAGTATTCGCCTCATTCAGGCGCACAGCGCGGCTTCGATCATGCCGCGATATGACACGGCGCCGGCGATGAGATCGGACACGGCGATGCGCTCGTCGTCCGAGTGCCATTGCTCCACGGCGCCCGGTCCCCACATCGCCGATTCCGCACCCTGGTGACAGAAGAAACCGGCGTCGAGCGCGCCGTGGCTGGCGAAGGTCGCAGGCGGATCGGTGCCCGTGCGCCGGCAGCCTTCTGCAACGGCACGCATGAACGCGCCCTCCGGGGCGATCTCGGCCGGATACATGAACGGACCGCGCTCGCTCACGACGGCCCACGGAGCGCCGATATCCGCCGCGGCTGCGATCGCATCGAACGCGACCTGCGGGTCGTCGCCCGGAAGGAGCCGCCGGTCGAAGGTGATCCGCACCTCGTCCTGCACCGTGTGGGTCGCTTCCGGCCAGGAGCGCACGGCGGTGGGAGTGAGCGACGCAACTCCAAGCAGCGGGTGCTTGCTCGCGCCCACATCGATGGCGAGCACGCGCTCGAGCACGCGGCGCGCGCCCGCGATGGCGTCCACGCCCATCCACGGCGTGCTGCTGTGCGCCGACCTGCCGCGCACGGTGACGATCGCATCGATGCGCCCCTTGTTGGCAAGGGCGACGCGGCCGGTCGTGCCGATGACGATGACTGCCAGCCTGGGGCAATAGCCGAGCGCGGCGCAAACGCTCGCGGCTGCATCATGCCGTCCGGTTTCCCCGGCCGTGCTTACGGCGAAGACGAGGCGTCCTTGCAACGTGAGCCGGTCGGCGGCGGTCTTTACCGCCGCCAGCGCTGCCGCGAGCGATCCTTTCTGTTCCGAGATGCCGCGGCCGCGCACATAGGCTCCGGCCTTCTCGTCCATCAGCTCGCCTTGGAAAGGATTGCGCATGCGGTTGGCAGGATGGGTCATGGCATAGGCCATGAGCACCAGGCTTTTGTCGGCGCGCTCGGGCCCCAGCTCGACCAGGAGGTTGCCCATCCCGTCGCGCCGCCACGGCAGCCCAAGCTGAATGACGAGGGGAACAATTGCCTCCGCGATGAAGCATTGCACCTGCGGCTCCTGCTCGAACCGCTCGGTCTGCGGGCTGGGATGGCGCACGAACGCGCGCGCCCACTGTACGATCTCGCTCGTGGGCACCGTCAGCCGATCATCCGTGCCGTGCATCAGCATTCCTCTGTAGGGCGCAAAGACGCGTGCTTGAAGCCGCCCCGCCAGCCGATTACGGTCGAAATTATGCCATCGGGATCGCGGGCGGGAAGGAGCGGCGAGCGCGTGTTCAAGATCTTTTCTATCGCAAACTGTTCACCGAGCCCGATGGAGCCGGGCCGCGGCGAGCAGATCAAGCTCATCAACTCCGCTCTCGGCACCGACAAGCTCGACGTCCACCTCAACCGTCTTGCGCCGGGAGGCCCAACCGGCAAGCTGCACCACCACAGCAACGCCGACAACGTTTATATCGTCAAGCGCGGCGAGGGCACGCTTACCGTCGAGGACAAGACCTATGTCATTCGCGAGGACGACGTGGTCTTCATTCCCGCGGGACTCAAGCATTCCCTCTCCAATCGCAGCGCGGGCGCGTTCGAGATCTTCGAGATCTATGCCCCCGCGGGGCGGCATTTCGACTTCATCCTGGACGAGTAGGGGCGAGGCCTCCAAAGCCGAACCATGACGGACCGGCGCGGCGTCCTCTTTGTTCCCTATCGCGACACGCTCGACCTCCTGAGCGTGGAGGATGCGCTCGCCGTCTGCGAGCAGGTCTACATGATGCATGCCCGCGGCAGCGTGGTGCTGTCGAATCCGCCGAGTTTCAAGCTCGACGTAGCGGACGGTTTCCACAATCACTGGCACGTGAAATCGGTTTTCCTCAAGGACGTACCGACGACAGGGGTGCGGGTGTACAATTACTACGACGATGGCCTGCGCAACACGGTCGGGGCGCTCGACTGCACGCGTTACATCGTGCTTTCGGATCCGCACAGCGGCGCGCCCGTCGCCATCGTCGACGAGCATTGGAGCTATGCCATTCGCAGCACCGCGGCGGCGACGCTCGCCTGCAAATGGGTGGGGCCCTCGCGGCCCAAGGTGCTTGGGCTCGTGGGCATCGGCACCATGGGCACGAATGCACTGCGTTGTCTGCGCACCATGTACCGTTTCGAGGAGATCCGGTGCACTTCGCGCGGACCGGAGACGCGAGAGGCCTTCGCGCAGAAATGGTCGCAAGAGCTCGGCATACCCGTCATTGCCAGAGACACCATCGAGGAGGTCGTGCGCGGCGCCGACATCGCGGTTGGCGGCACCACATCGGGCGACATCGTGAGCCGCGAGCCTTGGCTTGCGCCGGGGTGCACCTTCATCTCGCTCGCGCGCCGCGAGCTCGACCCCGCCGGCTGGGCGAAGCTGGACAAGGTCGTCATCGACAGCTGGGAATTCAACATGCTCCAGGGCGAGTTCAAGCGCATGGTCGAGGCGGGGCAGTTCTCGCGCGAGATGCTTTACGCCGAGATTCACCAGCTGGTCGCGGGCACCAAGGCGGGCCGCGAGCGCGCAGACGAGCGCATTCTCATCCACACCACCGGTCTCGTTTCCCAGGACGTGGCGCTCGCCCACTTCCTCTATCGCCGCGCCCTGGAGAAGGGGGTCGGCATCTGGCTGCCCACCGCGTTGTAGGGCGGGTTACGCGGGCGCTCTCGCCAAGGCGAGATCGCCCGCTAACCGTACTGCGTCGCCAACTACGCTGTCATTCCGGGGCGTCGGCAAGTCGGTTTCACCGACTTGCCGACGAGCCCGGAAACCATAACCCCAGCCGGCAGTTGCTCGCTCGCCGTTCGCAACCGGACGGTCTGTGGTTATGGATTCGGGGCTCCGCTCGCTACGCTCGCGGCCCCGGAATGACAGAATACGTAGTTTGTGACGCAGTAGGACTAATCCGCCCTACTTTTGCTCCGCATTTGCAGCCGCCTACTCCGCCGCGACCATCCGGGCTGCCGCGGCCTCTTCGTCCCGATGCAGCCGGTCGAGAATGCGGCGTGCCTGGATGACGCCCGCATCGGCATTGATATCCGTCTGCGCCGGGCTGGGGATCATGTCCAGGTTGCGCTGCTGCGCCTCGAACACCTCGACATCCTGGTGGAAGGCGGTGCGGATCTGCTCGATGAGCATGTCAGTCGTCTTCACATTGCCCACATCCCAGTTGTGCGCCTGTCCCCAGAAATAATGGCTGGTGGTTTCCGTCTCCGGCGTGATCGCGTTGAGATTCCACATGCCGATGCCGCCGACTCGCTTGCCCTGCGGCGCTCCCGTGCCGGTCGGCGTCGCTCCGACATCCAGACGCAAATACGCCGGCGGAGCAAAATTGATGATCTGCCAGCGATCGACATTTGACGTGAAGCCGCCGGCTTTCACGAAGGTGGGAGGCGCCGGCGCGTCGATGGTCCAGCGCGTCATGATGACGTTGTCGTCAGAACGCTGCACCTTCACCGTGGCATGATCCACCAGCGCTGAGTTGCCGATCGTGGTATCATGCACGAACGCGAGATGCGTGAGATCGAGCAGGTTGTCGACGATGAGCTGCCAGTTCGATTTGACGTACAGGTACTCGCTTCTGGCTCCCCATCCCGGGTCGTCGAACCAGTGGTAATCCGGGATCCTGTCGGGGTCGGCGAGCGCGGGGTCGCCCATCCAGATCCACAGCCAGTGATAGCGATCCCGAACGGGATAGCTCCGCACCCGCGCCGACCGGGGAACGACGTCCTGCCCGGGCACGCGCACGCAAGTGCCGGTGCGGTCATAGCGCAGCCCGTGGTAGTGGCATTGCAGCGTGTCGCCCACGAGCTTGCCCATGGACAGGGGCAGGTGGCGATGCGCGCAGCGATCCTCGAGCGCGACCGGGGTTCCGTCCTCCAGCCGATAGAAAACGACGGGCTCGCCCATGATGACGCGGCGGAACGGCTGGCTGCCGATCTCGTGGTCATAGCCCGCGACATACCAATAATTGCGGAGGAACATCGGATGCTCCTTTCTTCCGTGCCGGCGCCGAAGCGCCATGTGCTGCTCCGTCAGCCGGTCGCGAACAGTCTATGCGCCGCGTCCGCAACTTTCAAATGCGGCTGCAACGCTCACGACATTTCTTTGCTGACGCGGACGAGACTAGGATATCAAGGCTGACACGCTCGTTTGACGCGGTAGGGACGCTCATTACTGAGCGCCCCCCGCACAGAACCGTACGTGCGGCTTTCCCGCATACGGCTCCCACCTCGGGTGTGTGACGGCGAAGCGATCGCTCGGCCAAGGATGGAGGATGA
>Ga0185299_10001821_pt1 | contig 37085 bp, 32 predicted proteins | sample PaiPotPPA55metaG_FD_128002 | JGI IMG/M metagenome (GOLD analysis project Ga0185299, IMG submission 128002) | Iron sulfur acid spring bacterial and archeal communities from Banff, Canada, to study Microbial Dark Matter (Phase II) - Paint Pots PPA... ...
AGGGGAAGGAACAATTGCAGAAATGTCCCACCCGCAACGGCGGCAGTCAGCCCGAAGACCCGAAAGAGGGCATGACCGCCAGCGTGAATCTGCATGAAGGCGTTGTCCATGAGGTGAGGCATTTCCACATCGCGCACCAATCCGTACAGAAACAGACCGAAAAACAGAAGTGAAACGATGAGAACAAACGGGGTAACGCGAGCCCACGGGCGTTTACGAGGTTCGCGCGGCAGCAGGTCGTCAGTCCCGTAATCAGGCGGGCGCATGACGCAGCGTATATTGGAAAGACTTAATCAATCAAGACAAAGAGAAAGAGAAACCAGCGGATGAGTCATCAGCAGCCTTAATCGACACGACGGCGAAAGTCAGGCAAGGAATTCGAGCACGGGGATGTGGAAGAAATTGCTTCTTTCGCCTGTCCTTCTACTGTTCCTCCGACCAGTAGCATTCCCTTGCGGCCGTTCCTAAGCTACTCCGAACCTCAAGTTGCCGGTACAGTGTGCAAAGATGGATCCACTCAACACGCTCAAAAAGATCAGGAAAATAATCAGAACAACCATCGACCGCGAGCTTGTGCGGCTAATCCTTGAATTGCAGAAAGAAGTCTTTGCGATAGAGAGCCACAACCTCGAACTGGCCTCCGAGCTGGCAAGCCTTAAACAACAGCTGGAATTGCCGGCAAGGATGCATACTCGTCCACCGTCCGATTACTACTTTCAGGACGGGGACGACATGCCTTTCTGTCCGAAATGCTGGGAGAGCTGTGGGGACGCAATTCATTTGCAACCGCCAGTACGGTCGGGCGGTAGAATCCGACGGGAGTGTCGGGTTTGTAAGGAAACCTACTGGGATGCGTCCAGCCGGGCTCATCACGCTTAAGGAAGACAGGTTCACACGGGGCAAGATTCGGCCAAACCGCAAACGGAAACTAAAATCCCGAAATGTTCTTTCGATTCTTCAATGTTCTAACAAGTCTTTAAGAGATGCGCGTGTCAAGAGATGTCGATGTATTTGAAGCCAATAACTGTGAACAGTCATCAGACTGACAATGCCGATTTGAATCAAGTCAATACCATGAGCAAGAAACCCAAGCGCGAACAAACTAGTCATGAGCCAGTTCCATCCGACCGCCGCTTTCGCCCGAGCTAGAGTGACACTGGCAGTTATGTGCGCGACCAAAAACACCCACAATGCAATTATCACATCCCGGTGCGCATCTGAGCCAACTTGCATAGCATAAACAAGACTCACAGCAGCTCCTAGGGCATACACTCCGCCCATAATGTATCCGAATGTAAAATCTCCTTGAGAATTGGCTATTCCGTTTTCTGCTGGATTTGTTGCTTCACCAAATGGAGCGGAGGATTTGTCGCCATGGCGATTGGCGTCAACTGCAGGACAGATTTTAAGATGGTCTAGCGGATTGCTAATATGCCCAATTTCTCCCTTACAAAGAGGACATGTAGGCATCTCACTCTCCGCTTACAGGCGTGGCGGCATTGCGCTTAGTATACTAGGGACTGAAACATCTCCCACACGGTTATCCACTCTGCGTACCTAGTCCTCAACACAGTCACTCCGATAAGTTATGTAAAACGAAGCGCTGGTCCTGGCGATGGCAGGTATCAAAGCGTGATGGCCCACAGTGTGGCCGGGCGCACTCGAGAAATTGACATACGCATGGCGCTCGGTGCGCAAACCGGCGGCGTGATGCGGCTCGTGCTCGCACAGAGGATGGGATGAGACTTATTGGCTTCAGACTCGGGCTTGCGGGAGCGCTCGCCGTCGCTCGTTTGCTGGCGAACCTGCTGTTCGAAGTGAAGCCAGCCGATCCAACGGCGTTTATCGGCGCGCTCATCGCGCTGCTTTGCGTCGCGTTCGTTGCGAATTACGTGCCCGCACGCCGCGCCACGCGCATCTATCCCTTGATGGCACTGCGATACGAATAACAATTGCCCTAACCAAGTCGCTTCGGACAGATGTCGATAAATCTCTTCGCAGTGATCCGGGAATTGCGTTAACGTTGGCTTTCCTACATTGAACACGGTATATCGAAATAGGGTTCACCGGAGTATTTTGTCAAGTTATGCCAAAAAAGCTGCTAATAGCCGACGATAACCAGCTCGTGCGGCAAACTATCAAAAACGTTCTCGCAGGACGGACAGATGTAGCCGTTTGTGGCGAGGCCGTCAATGGACTAGAGGCTGTCGAGAAAGCAATGACACTCAGGCCGGATTTGGTCCTTCTCGACTTTGCAATGCCTAAGATGAACGGTGCGGAAACCGCCTCCGTGCTTAAAATGACGATGCCAGAGGTCCGCATTATTCTGTTCACGATGTATAGCGAAAACATCGGAAGCTACTTGACGTCTGCCATTGGCATTCACGCGGTGCTCTCCAAGCCCGACGGAATGACGGCGCTAGTCAAAGCGGTTGATGACGCGCTCACTCCGATCTCTGGCCTCGTTGAAGTTAAAGAGGAAGAGCCATGCGTCAAGCCTTCAGCGACAACTCTCCCCTTAGCTGACGGAAACGACGGCGAGAATGGGGACCAAGTATGATGGAACCAGTGATTTAGTTGTCCGTTTCGAACGCACTTCCGAAGTAAGTTGATACATCCTCTTCGCACCACCAATCCGGACAGGTGGGATATTCCCCGCTCGCAGCGGCAACCCCCCGGGACCGTCAGCCCAAGAAACCTGTGATAGTCTCGGCCCTGAGATAATCCCAGCAAATGACCAACATTCTCCGCTTCGTGCAGTTCCTCGCACTCGGCACCTGGCTCGGCTCGATCATCTATTTCAGCTTCGCCGTGGCCCCTGCACTTTTCAGCGCGCTCTCCAGCCGTGACCAGGCCGGTGCCGTCGTAGGCATCGCCCTCGGACGCCTCCACCACCTCGGCGTAATCGCCGGCATTCTCTACCTCGTGGCCGCTCTCGGACTCGGGCTCTCCCCAAGAGTCCTCGTCCAACCAGCCGCGCTCGCCGTAATCGCAATGCTCCTGCTCACAGTCGTCTCGCAGCACCATGTCATTCCGCGCATGGCCCAACTTCGCACCAAAATGGTTTCCGTCGACGCTACTCCTCCCGAAAATCCCCTCCGCGCCGAATTCGACCGCCTCCACAAAGTCTCCGTCCGCGTGGAAGGGTCAGTCCTGCTACTCGGCCTCATCGCCTTGTTCCTAACCGCCCGCACCCCGCACCCCTGACCGCAAGCGCCTCGCATCTGGCAGTTAAATGTGGCTCACCTCTTCAGAGCTGAGGCTTTTTCGCTCAACTGAATCACAGTCAGGGCACGGCTTCAGCTGCTTGGGGACGTACTAAATCGTTTGCTTAATCGCGAACGGATCGCGATTTTTCATTCCGATTCCAAAAATCGCATCGCTGAATCAACGGGACTTACTGCCACGCTTTTTTCCGCTCGCAGCACGCTTCTTCTTCGGCCGCGCCTTCTTGATCTTCCGCGCCTCTTCTCCGGCCAGCCCGACCGCCCGCCACATATACCAGCTAGCCACCGTCCGGTACGGCCGCCAGCGCTCGCCGAATTTCAGCAATTCTTTTGGCTTCGGCATTTTGCGCTTGCGATAGGTGATCGCCCAGCCCTTCTGAACGCCCAGGTCGTGAATCGGCAGCACATCCGGCCGTCCAAGCCGGAAAATCAAAAACATCTCGACGGTCCAGGCCCCGATCCCGCGCACGGAAATCAGCCGCTCCACCAGCTCCTCATCGGACATACCCCGCGCCGCCTCGAGAGTCGGCACAATTCCGTCGATCGTCTTCTGCGCCAGATCCTTCATCGCCAGCGCCTTCGCGTTCGAAAGCCCCGCTTTGCGCAGGGTCGAAATGCGCGCCTTCAAAATCTCCTCGGGCGTGGGACAAACTCCGTTCGCGCCAAGCGCCTTGATCCGCCCGAAAATCGTCGCCGCCGCTTTGCCGGAAATGCTCTGATACGCGATCGCTTCCAGCAGCGATTCGTACACACTCTCGCACTCATCGAGCTTGAACTGAAATTCGCCGGTGCGCGCAATCACGTCCGCCATCCGTGCGTCCGAACGCGAAATATGTTCGTGCGCAGCAACGTGGTCGAACGGAAGCAGCAGCTTGTCAGTTGTCATAGGAACGCCCAGCATATCGAAGTCCCAAGCGCGTTAACAATCGCGGCACATCAAAAAATGCCCGCCTTTCAGGGGGTCGGAGCTTCAGCTCCGACGTCAAACAAACTCTCGTGCTGGGGCTTTAGCCCTGAGGAAACACAAAGTTGCTTCGACGTCCTCTATTTGACGGTAGTAGAGCGGTAAAAGTATCGGAATCCGACGAGGAATCCGATGGAAAAGACGACGATGGCGAAAAGGAAGACGGTTGTCGAACTAATGCCCCAGTTGCGGACCATCGTCACCAGGTCATACCCGACTTCGACTCCGGGAGGCGTAGGTGGAGAGTTATGTGCGATCCAGTAGATGCTGACTGCAATTCCGACAAAAGCGGCCAAGACAGTTGCAGCTGCGGCAAGTGCGACTCCCACGCAAACGCTTCGCAGGATTACAGTGGTCATGGCGATTGCTATTGGAGCGCACCGACAGTTGCCGCGTCAAGCGAGCTTTTTTGCGCCCCATTCGCTCGTTCATCACGCCACTTTCTGAGCACACGCATCCAAATCTGTGGTGCAAGGCGTCGAAGGAATGATGGCACAATAAAGCGGGGCAAAAAAAGTGGTGGGCGACAAAGGACTTGAACCTTTGACCTCTCCCGTGTGAGGGGAGCGCTCTAACCAACTGAGCTAGTCGCCCGCGAACCTACTTTTTGTAGCAGAAGGCCACGCGAATTGCAATCAACCACGAACGCCCCGGCCAACGCCGCTAGCAAACGCCTTGCCGAGCTTTTGCGCACGATTTCGCGCGTCGTCAAAGGCAAAGAAGACGTAATTCAGCTCGCGCTCACCACGCTGCTCGCGCGCGGCCACCTGCTGATCGAAGATGTTCCCGGCGTGGGCAAGACCACACTGGCGCAAGCCCTGGCACGATCCTTCCATTGCTCGTTTCAGCGCATCCAGTTCACTTCGGACTTGCTCCCGAGCGATGTGATTGGCGTGAGCGTCTACAATCCAACGACGCAAGGATTCGAATTCAAGCCCGGACCGATTTTCGCGAACATCATCGTCGCGGACGAGATCAACCGCACGACGCCGAAAACGCAATCGGCGCTGCTCGAAGCGATGAATGAATCGCAAATCACGGTGGACAATCACACGCACCCGCTGCCGAAGCCATTTCTCGTGCTCGCAACGCAAAACCCGATCGAGCACCACGGCACCTACCCTCTCCCCGAATCGCAGCTCGACCGTTTTCTGATGCGCATCCGCATGGGCTATCCGGATCGGGAAAGCGAGAAAAATATTCTGCGCAACAATGCGGGGCATTCTCCCGTGGAATCGGTGGCGCAGATGATGGACGCCACGGACGTTCTGTCGATGCAGGAAGCGGTGTCGCACATTAAAGTAGAAGAGAGCCTGCTCGATTACGCGCTCGAGATTGTCGAGCGCACACGCCAGACGGAACAGCTGAGCCTGGGTGTGAGCCCGCGCGGAGCCGTGATGCTGCATCGTGCCGCGCAAGCGCGCGCGTTTCTCGAAGGCCGCGATTATTGCCTGCCCGACGATTTTAAGCGCCTGATCGTTCCCGTGTTCGCGCACCGCGTCGTCGTAAGCTCCCGCTACGTCTCCACGCAGAAAAAATCCGAGCAAGCCGAAGCCATTCTCCGCGAAATCCTCGAAACCACCCGCGTCCCACTCTAATGCAGGAAACATTCGCAGCACGATGGTGGCGGGGACGCGACCGTCCCGGCTGGAAAAATTTCGGCATCGCGATGCTCGTGCTTTCTGTAGCGCTTCTCGTCTCGCTTTTTTCTGCCGCAGCAGCGCAAACCGGTCGCATTTGGGTTGCTGCAGGCGCAACGGTAGTAGCGCTCGGCCTCGCCGGCTGGGTGGCGATCACCATCGTTCCGGCGCTCGCGCGGCGAACGAGTCTGCGCTGGTTCGTCTATCAGGTGGACTACCGGCTGACGCGTGAGGGAATCATTTATCTCAGTGCGGTCTTCATTCTCGTACTCGCGGCGGTGAATACCGGCAACAATCTGCTCTTCATGATTCTAGCCTGCACGCTGGCAGGAATTTTGATTTCCGGCATATTGTCGCGCGTGGTGCTCACCGGCGTGGAATTGAAGTTCGACATGCCGGAGCACATTTTCGCGGAGCAGCCGGTGCTTGCCGAACTTGAACTGCGCAACGAGAAGCAAACGTGGCCGTCATTTTCGCTTCTGGTCGTCGGTGAGACAAAAAGAAGCACCGCGCAAGTGCTTACGCGCCCGGTCTATTTTCCGTACATTCCGCGGCAAAGCGCTGCGCGGCAAAAAGTCGAGCTGGTTTTCCCCAAGCGCGGCGTTTACCGCCAGGACGCATTCGGAATTCGCACGCGATTCCCATTTGGCTTTTTCGAAAAGACGCGCACGGTCGATTCGAACATCGAGATTACGATTTACCCGCGCGTGCAGCCCGCGGACCAATTCTACGAAGTGTTGCCGTTGCTGAGCGGCGAGATGGCCAGCTATTTTCGCGGCCGAGGTCACGAATTGCACTCGCTGCGCAATTATCAACCCAATGACAGCGCGCGCTTCGTCGATTGGAAGGTTACGGCGAAGACCGGCCGCGTGATGGTCCGCGAATTCGCGCGCGAGGACGAACGTCGCGTGATGCTGGTGCTCGATCCATTCATCGGACCTGCTCGAGCGGACTTGGGTCCTCTCGCCGAAACGGAACACGCGGAACGGTTCGAGCGCGCGGTTTCGATGGCCGCCTGCATCGCGTGGCACTTCCACGAAATCAATTCCGTGATGCAGTTCCGCACTGACCGTTTTTCAACGCCGATGGCCAGCGCGGGTGAAATCATTTACGACACGTTGCGCGAACTCGCGCTCGTGCGGTCGGATTCATCAGCGAAAGGCGGGGCCTTCTTGAACGCGCTCGCGAGCGAGCACGAAATCTTCAAAATCATAATCACCAGCCGGCCGCAAGCTGCAATCCCCAGCTCGCTCTGGTCTTCTTCGTATTTCGTCTTCATCGATACGTTGTAGCTAGGGAGGTCTCGGTGACTCAAGACGAACTCCTTCGTCAGCTGGATGAGCTCAGATCTAGTAGCCGTCTTATATTCTTCATTGGGATACCACTGGCGCTGCTACTTGAAACACCAATCATTGTTTATATTTTGAAAGAGCAGTTTGCGGCGCCGCACTCCCGAAGGACAGTGACCTTGCCCTTGGCCGGCTTTGCGGCTTGGCTCGTCATCGTGGCAGTCTTCTATCTGGTCGCACAGCGTAACATCGCGAAGAGGTCTCCTTATGCCCGCTCTGCGCGGGAAGGATCACGTGGCGGGAACGGGCGAGCGTCCTGGCTTCAGGCCGATGCCCCCATTGTTCCTGCGAATTGTTTCGAGATTCATAATCGGCGCGGTTGAGTCCATCGCATTCGCTTCGATGGGAAGGAGGACTCACATTCAAGCTAGAGCCATGCGAGAATGCTTCGCGCATGAGCCTCAATCTAAAGCCGCAGGCGCTCCGGACTTTTCAATCGCGCCTGCTCGCGTGGTTTCGCGTATACCGCCGCGAATTGCCATGGCGAGCAAGCCGCGATCCCTATCGTGTCTGGGTAGCAGAAATTATGCTGCAGCAAACGCGCATCGCAGCCGTGCTTCCCTACTACGACCGCTTCCTCCGGCGCTTTCCCGATGTCCGCGCACTCGCGCGAGCCGGCCAGCCACAAATCCTCAAACTCTGGTCGGGACTCGGCTATTACAGCCGCGCGCGAAACCTGCACGCCGCCGCGAAAACAATCGTTGCGCATCATGGCGGCGAATTCCCGCGAGAACTCGAAGCTGCGCTAAGCCTGCCCGGAATCGGCCGCTACACGGCAGCAGCCGTGTTGAGCATTGCGTACGACGAGCCTCTCGCGGTGCTCGACGGCAACGTCGCGCGCGTGCTCGGGCGGCTTGGCGCTGTACGCGGAGATCTGCGCGCGCTGCGTGCGTGGCGAAATCTTTCAGAAACAGCGCAGCAATTGCTCGCGCGTGAAGCGGCGAGCGATTGGAATCAGGCCCTCATGGAATTAGGCGAGACGATTTGCACGCCGCAATCGCCGCGATGCGAGGCTTGCCCGATCAGCCGCTGGTGCGAGGCGCACGCCCGGGGCCTCGTAAATGAAATTCCCGCACCGCGCAAGAAGCGTGCCGCAGTGAACATCAAAATCGCAGCCGCCATTTTGCGCGATCCGCAGGACCGCACGCTGCTGGTGAAAGATCCCGGCGCCCATGACGGCGTGCTGTTTTCGCGCATGTGGCAATTCCCTGCCGTCGAAGTAAAGCGCAACGCCCGCAGCGAACTCGCGAAGCATCTTCGCGCGACGCTGGGCGTAAACGGTATCGCGCTCAAAGCACTACCCGAGGCCCGTCATTGCGTGACGTTTCGCAATGTGACGCTGCTGCCGTTCCTTGCGCATGTCGAGCAATTGCCCGCGAACGCTGGAACACGCAGTCGTGTGCTGCCGCTCGAGAGTGTTGCGCGGGTTCCAATTTCCAGCGCGACGCGCAAAATCGCCGCCGCCGCGGCTGCCGCGCACATCTTGCATCGCCATTAGCGGATTAGCAGCGGTGCAAAGCGCAGTGCGAAACGCGCCGCCTCCGCGAGTGTTAGCATCGTACTTAGGGCCATGTCCGCATCATCGGCACGCGTCATCACGCCGCCGCTCTCGGCGGTCCAACGATATTTCGAGGTGTCGCTCTATCTCCTCGTTCTGACGAGCGTCATCGCCGTCGTTTCCACGGGCAAGCTGGACCCGTTTTCGAGCGTCGTGCCCGTTCTCGCGCTGGCCTACAAGGGCTTTCGTCTCTGGCGCGGAAAAGGGCCGGAGCTTTCGGTGCGGGTGGCAACGTGGCTGGTGCTCGTTTATTTTCTATTCTTTCCTTTCGACCTCTGGGTTATCTCGCGCAGTCTCGCATCCAACGCGCCGAATCCTGCGCTCTATTCCGCGCTGCTCTCCGCGATTCACCTGCTGCTCTTCGCGGTGATCGTGCGTTTGTATTCGGCGCGAACGAATCGCGACTACGCCTTTCTCGCGGTACTGGCGTTCGCAGCAATCCTGGCGTCGGCAATTCTCACGGTCGAGACGGGCTTCCTGATCTCGCTCGCGATTTTCCTGGTGCTGGCCGTTTCCACGTTTGTCGCGCTCGAAATTCGGCGCAGCTCGCAGGGGGCTGTGTCGCCTGCGCTTGAGCCGGGCACTCCGCTGGCGCAGAAACTGAATCGCGCGCTCGGGCTTACGTCGGTTTTCGTTGCGATCGGAACGCTCGTCGTGGGCGCCGTGTTTTTCTTCGTGATTCCTCGCTTCACCGCCGGCTACATGAGCGCCATCAATATTCAACCAACATTGATGACCGGCTTCAGCGACAGCGTCACACTCGGCGCAATCGGAAAAATCAAGAAAAATCCCGCGGTCGTAATGCGCATCAAGGTGGAAGGCGATCCTTCGCGCGCCTCCGATGTGCATTGGCGCGGCATTGCGTTCACCGATTTTGATGGCCGGCGCTGGTTCACGCCCAACCACGATCCCAACGTCGTGTCGCCGAACGGCAATGGCGTCTATCAGTTGATGGCTGCGATGCCCGCGCGCGGCGAATATTATCCGCTTCACTACACGGTTCTAATGGAGCCGATCGCGAGTGACGCTCTTTTCGTAGCGCTGAAGTTGGTGGACGTGCGCGGAAGGTTCACGAACGAAACGGATCGCCCCGAGCCCACAAAGCATTCAGGATTTCTCGTTTACGATAAGACCGGCTCGCTCTCAAATCCCTTTCACAACGAAACCAAGGTCCGCTACCAGGCCGATTCCCTGCTCCCTGTGGTTCCGGCGGCCGAGCTCCGCGAGGCTTCAACCGACTATCCTGAGTTCAACAAGCGGCTTTACCTCCAATTGCCGCAGCTCGATCCGCGAATCGCGAAGCTCGGCGCGCAAATCACCAAGGGAGCCAGCAATCCTTACGACAAAGCGTCACGAATCGAGACGTATCTCAAGACAAAGTACGGATATTCGCTCGACCTCACCGATCCGCACGGCAAGGATCCGCTTTCGTATTTTCTCTTCGACCGCCGTGCGGGCCACTGCGAGTACTTCGCATCCGCAATGACGATCCTCCTCCGCACGCAGGGAATTCCCGCGCGCTACGTTACCGGTTTTCTCCCGGGCGAGTACAACGACGTGGGCGGAGACTACATCGTTCGCGCGAGCGACGCACATGCGTGGGTGGAAGTTTATTTTCCTGACTACGATTGGATCACCTTTGACCCTACGCCGCCGACCAATGCCAGGCCCGGCGGATTGCTCGAGCGCCTCGCGATGTATTGGGACTGGTTTCAATTTGCGTGGAGCGAGTGGATCGTCAACTACGATTTCTCGCACCAGCTGAATCTGGCGCAGAACATGCAGAAGACGTCGCACGATTTCGGCGACCGCGCGCAAAAATATTACAAAGAAAAGCAGCGCCAGGTGATGGAGTTGCTCCTCGCGCTCGACAAGCGAATCGAAGCTTCGCCGTATTTTCTGCCGACGCTGCTCGTGATGCTGGTTGCCCTGCTGATGTATCTGCGCGGGCGTCCGCTGATTTCCTACGTCGTGGCGCGGTGGAGTTTGCGCGCGCGGCGCGCGGGCAATTTGACCGCGTCGCTCGCCGCGCTCGAATACCGCGAGATGCTGCGCCTGCTCGAAAAGCGGGGCTGGAAGAAGGCTCCGTCGCAAACGCCTCTCGAATTCGCCGCCGCAATTCCGTCAACCGAAATTTCAGGCCCAGTCGCGCAGTTGACCGAGCTGTACCAATCGGCACGTTTCGGCGAGCACGCCGCCCCAATCGAGCAAATGTCGTCGCTCTTGCACTCAATCCGCGACACTCTGCGCTCGCGCAGACAGATGTCGTGACCTCGAAGTTCTTTGTTCGCCCAATTCCGATTCGTCCTAACATGGCGCCATGACGGAACGCCTCACGCGGCCTGCCAACGAAGTTCTAACGCGAGCTTTGTGCCTCGCCGCTGTCGTAGCTCGCGCTGTCGCTGAAGATTTCATCACAACAGGTGATTCTTCGCCTGGCTTCGATGCATACATGGGCGTCGGACCGAGATACGCTCCGTCGGTAATCGCAAAGTGGGTTGAAGACGAAGGATTCGCACAGGCCTTTTCGCCACAGGAAAAAGTTTACATGGCGAAAGCGGCAGGACAGTGGACGCGTCAGGAAACGCTCAACGGACACTGGCGGCGGGAGGCTCTCGTGACTCTCGAATGGGCCCTGCAAATAGTTCAGCCGATGCCGCCTGCAGACGTGCAGATCCCGATGGAAGACGTCCTGGAGGGCGCGTGGCTGCTTAAGAAGACATCAAGTTTCCGCAAGCAAGTATCGCTTGTTCCAACGGAGGAGATACACAAGCAGCGAGACATCGCTGAGTTCTGGCTTTGGCGCTCCCGAACTTGGACGCTCGAACATTATTCGGAAGAAGAGCTGAAGGAGTACAAGGTATCCAAGGAGAAGTTGAGAGCGACTGCGGACCATGCGGCAGCGAGGGCAGAAAAAGACGGCCTGTTTCGATGCATCGAGGGTGATTTCCCGGCGTTTGGCAAGTCATTCCATGCCCTCAACGATCACGAATGGAGCATCATGAATTCGATTTTGACTGAACGCTTATGTGGGCTCAACTGGGTTTGTAACATCGACGGCTTCGAATGGGACGACGTCGAGACGAGCACCTAGCTGAGCCGTCGTGTTAGAATTATGTGTTTGCGACGACGTCAAGGAAGCGCGCTGAGATGCCTAAAGTTGGATATGTGAGCCTGGGGTGCCCGAAGAACCTCGTTGATAGCGAGGTGATGATGGGCATTCTCACGCGCGCAGGGTACGAAATCACGCCGCGGGCGGGCGATGCGGACGTGCTCGTCGTCAACACGTGCAGCTTTATCGCGCCGGCGCAGCAAGAATCCGTCCAATCGATCCTCGAGATGGCGGAGTACAAGAAATTCGGGCGCGCGCAGAAGCTGATCGTCGCGGGATGCATGGTCGAGCGCTATCGCAACGACATCCGCGAGCAGATTCCGGAAGTGGACGCCGTCATCGGCACAGGCGAAGTGGAAAAAATCCTCGAAGCCTGCGAAGGCCAGCTCCGACCCGAGGGTTCGGATGGCGATTCGCTTCCCTCTTACCTTTATCATGACTTGACGCCGCGCATTCTCGCGACGCCGCGGCACACCGCGTACATCAAAATCAACGAAGGCTGCGATCACCCTTGCACCTTCTGCGTGATTCCGCAGCTGCGCGGAAAATTCCGCAGCCGGCGATTTGAATCTGTGGTGCGCGAAGCCGAGAATCTGGCTGCCGCGGGCGTGCGCGAAATTTCGCTGATCGGCCAGGACACCACGTTCTACGGCGAAGACCTCGGCCTGCGCGACGGACTCCCGGTCCTGCTAGAACGCCTCGCGCAAATCGAAGATCTGAATTGGATTCGCTTCCTTTACTGCTACCCAAATCGCATTACGCCGCGCCTGCTCGATACGATCGCAGCGCATCCGCGCCTCGCGAAATATCTCGACGTGCCGCTGCAGCACGCGAGCCGCAGCGTTCTCGCGCGCATGAAGCGCGGGTCGAACGGCGACGCGTTCCTAAAAATGCTGGAGCGCGCGCGAAAAGCGATTCCATGCGTTTCGATTCGCACGTCATTCATCGTCGGCTTCCCCGGCGAAACCGAGAAGGATTTTTGCCAACTGCGCGATTTCGTGCGCGCTGCGGAATTCGATTGGATGGGCGTTTTCGCCTATTCAGACGAGGACACCTCGAAAGGCTTCGCCCTCGAGAATAAAGTGGACGATGAGACGATCGCACGCCGCCGCGGCACGTTGATGGCGATCCAGAAGAAAATCTCCGCGAGCAAGCTGCGCAAGCGTGTGGGCCAGCGGCTACAGGTGATGCTCGAAGGCCCCTCGAAGGACACGGATCTCATTTGGGAAGCGCGCCTGGAAGGCATGGCGCCTGAAATTGACGGTAAGGTTTATATCACCGAATTCGAAGGCGTGAATGACGCCGAGAATTTGCCGCAAGCTGGGACGATGGCAACCGTAGAAATCACCGAATCGAACGATTACGACCTGATCGCGCGCGCCGTGAGGTTTGATCCTCCCGCCGCTCGCTCGCGCGATTCGAGAGTTGCACCTGCGTCCGCCGCTGGGAATCCTTTCCCAATTCTCACTTCCCGCTAAATTCGCGGTATCCTGAAGGCCATGAAGCGGCGCTGTCCCATCTGCCATAAGCCCACTGACTCCGAGACGAACGCCGATTTTCCGTTTTGCAGCGAACGCTGCCGGCTGCTCGATCTCGGCAACTGGGCGAGCGAAAAATACGCCATCAGCAATCCGGTCTTCGACGAATCAGAAGAGGAAGATTCCCGCTCGAGCGACCCGGACGACAACAAGGACGCTCACGGATGAACGCTGACTCGGGCACCGTCGCGCGAGGCGTCTCCGACGCGTCGTCCTCGTCAGTCGCGGCACAGCGCAAGCCGCGCCTCGCGCTTTTCATCGCAACCGCCTGCGGCCTCGGCTACATTCCAGTCGCACCGGGCACCTGGGGCTCTGCGGCCGGCTTAACGCTTTCACTCGTGCCTTGTTGGACCTTTGCGTTGGTGTCGGTAGGCATTACCGCTGCACAACACGGAGATGCTAGTTACTTCGCCTGGCTAGTCTTTACGAATCATCCGGATCCGGTTTTCTGGGCACAAGTCGTGCTGGCGATGGTTATCGCCGCGCTGGGGCTGTGGAGCGCAAATCGCGCTGCTGCCTTTTGGAAACAAGGAGACCCGCAGCGTGTTGTGATCGATGAAGTGTCAGGGCAACATCTGACTTTGTTGCTCGGTTGCATCGTGCCCCTTTGGTGGAAAGCGTCGCAGCCTTCGTCGCCGAGTTACTTGCTTGGGGCTGTTTCGCTTGATTCACCCCTCAACTGGAAATATTTGCTCCTGGGTTTTATACTTTTTCGCGTCTTCGACATCTGGAAGCCCTTTCCAGCCCGCCAAGCCGAGTCCCTTCCGGGCGGCTGGGGTATCATGGCGGATGACTGGGTAGCGGGCATTTACGCGGCAATCGGCTTATGGCTAGCCCGCGCAGCCGGGCTTTAGATTTTGTAGCGGCGGCCTTTTTACCCTGAGCTATGCGAAGGGCAGGCCGGCAGATTTTAGGGTTCGAACATAACGTGGCAAAAACGGGACCAATTCAATTGAAGACGAACGGCACACCGAGAATTGAAAGCGTGACTCCTGCGGCAGCGCTGCCGGGCGGCGAAGTCTCGATCAAAGGCAGCGGATTCGACACGCGCAATCACACGCGCGCGCAAGTTCAATTCGGCGCGGCGGAAGGCAGCCTGGTGATGGCCGCGGAGAACATGCTGATCGCCCGCGTTCCTGATGGCGCCGAGGGCGGAGCGGTGCGCGTGAAAATGGGCAGCGTCGAGAGCGCTCCGTTTCCAATGTCGCTGGGCGTGCAGATTGCCGACAACCTGCATCCGGTCGCCAGTCCCGCAGTGGATGCCGAAGGAAATGTGTACGTCACCTTCAGCGGCCAGCGCGGCCAAAAAGTTCCCGTCTCGCTCTACAAAATCACCTCGAACCACACGGTGAAGCCATTCATCACCGAGCTGATGAACCCGACTGGTCTCGCGATTGACCGCGACAGCTACCTTTTCGTTTCCTGCCGCAACGACGGCACGATTCACCGCATTTCGCCCGACGGCCGCTCGATGCAATGGATCGAGGGCATGGGCATTGCCACCGGCCTCGCGTTTGACAAAACCGGCAGCCTGTATGTGGGCGATCGCAGCGGAACGATTTTCAAAATCGGCGCCGATCGCGAAATTTTCGTATTCGCAACGCTCGAGCCATCGCTCGCCGCGTATCATCTCGCGTTCAGTCCCACCGGTGACCTGTATGTCACCGGCCCGACGACGTCGAGTTTCGACCGCGTCTATAAAATCACTCCAGGCGGTGACGTGAGTGTTTTCTTTCGTGGCCTCGGACGGCCTCAGGGCCTCGCCTTCGATCGCTTCGGCAATCTTTACGTAGCCGCATCTCTCGGCGGCCGCCGTGGAATCGTCCGGCTAACGCCTCATGCAGAGCCGCAAGTCGTCCTCGGCGGCAGCAACATCGTCGGTCTCGCGCTGATGCCCAGCCATCGCGCCATGATCACCACCAATAGCGCCATCTACTCTCTCGACTGGGATGTCGAGGGTCTTCCGCTCAACGGCTAGCGCCCACTGATGCGGGCAGAAATTATCGCCATCGGCTCAGAACTGCTCACACCCTACCGCCTCGACACCAATTCACTATTTCTCACCGACGGCCTCAATCAAGTCGGCATTCGCGTGGTGCACAAAGCCGTGGTGGGCGACTCCCTCGACGACATGCGGGCGTCGTTCCGGCAAGCGCTCGATCGCGCTGACCTGATCGTCGCCTGCGGCGGGCTCGGCCCTACCGACGATGACCGCACTCGCGAAGCCGTCGCCGATCTGCTCGGTCGTAAGCTCGAGTTGAACCAAGGTGTGCTGCGCCACATTCAGGAACTTTTCCGCCGCTTCGGGCGCGTGATGCCCGAAATCAATCGTCGCCAGGCGATGGTCCCGGAAGGCGCCACGGTGATTCCGAATCCGCGCGGCAGCGCTCCCGGCCTCTGGATCGAAGCGAGTGGACACATTTTGATTCTGCTTCCCGGTGTTCCGTCGGAGCTGCGCGCGATGTTCGAGCAGGAAGTGCGGCCCCGGATCACGAGGCTCGGCCACGACGAGCGCCTGTTCACGCGCGACCTGCGAATCACGGGGCTGCCGGAATCGGAAGTCGAGCAGCGCGTCTCGCCTCTTTACGCGCTGTATCCCGACACCGAAACAACAATTCTCGCGTCGCCGCCGGGAATTCAGCTGCATCCACGCGTCTGGTCGCGCGATCCTGCCCAAGCCAATCAGATCCTCGACGAAATGGTGAAGCGCATGGCGCTGGCGCTCGGCGAGCATCTCTATTCCACCAAGGGTGAAACGCTCGAGGAAGTCGTCGCGCGCACGCTCACAGAAAATCGCGCGACGATCGCCGTCGCCGAGAGCTGCACCGGCGGCCTGCTTGCGGAACGCCTCACGAATATTCCCGGAAGCTCGAGCTATTTTCTCGGCGGCGTCGTCTGCTACAGCAACGAATTGAAATCAGCACTCGTGAACGTTCCGGCGGAGCTGATCGAATCAAAAGGCGCGGTAAGCCCCGAAGTGGCGCTAGCGCTGGCCGAGGGTATTCGCAAAACAACCGGTGCGACGATCGGCGTCGGCGTCACGGGGATTGCAGGACCCGGCGGCGGCACACCCGAAAAACCAGTCGGCTTGGTGCACATCAGCATCGCGGATGAACGAGGCCCACGCGAGCGCCGTTTCCAATTCCCCGGCGACCGCGAGCGGATCCGAATGCACGCCTCTCAAACCGCGCTCGACTCCGTGCGCCGCTATTTTCTGTACCCACGCGGCCGGGCATAGCCAGTGCGCCTCTTCATTGCGCTCGACTTGCCGGATGCGGTTCGCCGTGCGCTTGCAGAACTAATCGCAAATCTCAAGCCAAAATCCCGAGGCGCGCGCTGGGTGCAGCCGGAAAATCTGCACATCACGCTAAAATTCATCGGCCACGTGGGAAATGAAAAGTTGAGCCCGATCCAAAGCGCGCTCTCCTCGATTCACGCCGCGCAGCCCATCGAACTGCATTTCCGTGGCATGGGATTCTTCCCCAACGAGCGCCGTCCGCGTGCTTTCTGGTGCGGCGTTGCCGGATCGTCGAATCTCGCGGAACTCGCCGCGGATATCGATCGAGCGCTCGTGCCGCTCGGTATCGAGGCCGAGACGCGGCCGTTCACGCCTCACCTCACTCTGGCGCGATTCAAATCGGACGAAGGCGTTCGTGAAGTAGTCCACGCGGCAAACGACATGAAATCGACCGATTTCGGCGCGGCAACTGAGACGAATTTTCACCTCTACGAAAGCCTACTGAAATCAACCGGCGCGCAATATAATCGCGTAGCGTCTTTTCCATTCGTCGGCGGCTCAACTGCCAAAGCACATTAACAAAGGAAAATGATCGTCTCGGTCATCTCATTTGCCTTTCCGGACGCCTTATTTGTGAATGTCACCACTCTGATTCCCGTGGTCGCGTATCTTTTGGGCTCGATTCCGTTTGGCCTGCTCGTCGTGAAAGTATTTGGGGGGACCGACATTCGCAGTGTCGGCAGCGGGAACATCGGCGCCGCGAACGTCACGCGGAACGCTGGTGCCATCGCCGGCGCACTCACGTTGCTGCTCGATGTAGGAAAAGGCTATCTCGCTGTCTGGATCGCCGGCCATTGGACGGGCTGGAATATTCGCTGGATGATGCTCGGCGCAATCTTTGCCGTGATTGGCCACGTTTTCCCCGTCTGGCTGCAATTTCGCGGCGGCAAAGGTGTCGCGACCGGTCTCGGCGTCTTCCTTCCCATTTGCTGGCAGGCAGTCGTAGCTGCGGTCGTTCTCTGGCTCATCGTGGTGATCTTCTGGCGCTACTCTTCGCTCGGTTCGATCGCGGCTGCAGCAGCAATGCCGGTTTTGGTTTATGTGCTTTATGCTCCCGGCCACGCGCCTCCGGAATTCGTCAGTCTCGGGACGATCCTAATCGCCGTGCTAATTCTCGCGAAGCATCGCTCGAATATCGAGCGGTTGATCGCAGGTGATGAACCACGCCTGAAATTTCGCCGTTAGCCAGCCCGCCGCAACCCGGAACCTTCTGAGTCTATGTGACTTATCCGCCAACCCTAGTACTTCCGTTCTGTTGTGCGCATTCCGATTTGGCCGATAACATTTAAGGCTGGGAATCCCTGTGCCCTTCAACGCCTTCAATCAGGTAACCACCCGCCGCCTCCGCATTCTTTGGATCATGATGGGCGCGCTGCTGCTCGTTAGCGTCTTGCCGCTGTGGCTGTACCACCGGCAGGTGCTGCGATTGAGCGAGGAAAAGCTGCAGGACACCGAGCGCCTCCAACAAAACGAAATTACCCGTTCACTTGCCAGCGAGACCGTACAGTTTGAATCCAGCCTGCACCAACAGCTTCTCAGCCAGCGCCAGCTTCTGGCTTTAACCGGCTGGATTCAAGATGTCGACGACCCGTCGCACGCGCCCCAGATGACGCGCCTGCTGCAAAATTTCGTCGAGAATAATCCGGACGTTCTTTACGTCACCGCGGTCAACACGCAGGCGAAAGGCGAGTCTGCCGGCAGTTTCCGCGCCGACACCGATCCCTTCGTCGAAGTCGCGCTCAAGCGCGCATTCACCGCCAGCATTCAAGGACTCAACTACGTCAGCGAGCCTTTTGGAGTCGGTCAGAATAATCGTCCTGCGCTGGTCGTCTCCATCCCGCTCCTCGCCGACGGTCAATTCGCCGGAATGTTCGCGTCGGTCGTGTCCGTCGACCATCTGCTCGGCCGCCTGCGCGACGCGAGCGTTCGCGACCGCACGGTTTTCATCGTCGATGTTCATGGCCACATCGTCGCGCACCCCAACACCAGCGAGATGGTCCCGGGCCGCGACCTTTCTACCACCTCGCCGCTCGTGACCAAGTTCAAAGATCTGCCACAGGAATTGCGCGCCACGGAAACTTTGCATTTCTCTATGCCGGGAAAAAACAAAGGCCGCAACGTCGAAATGATCGGCACGTACAGCACGATTCCCGAGCTTCGCTGGGCGGTGATTGCCGAGCGCGGCCTCGACGAAGCGCGTATCGACGCGGGCGTTCAGGAACTGACTGCCCAGGCGCTGACGTTCGTCGTCGGCGTCACGTTCGTCGCGCTCATGTTCGGGTACCTCTTCGCGGTCGGAATCACTCGCCCAATTCGCGGCCTTGTGTTTTCTACTCGCGCCATCAGCCGCGCTGAATTTCACGAACGCGTCGAAGTACGCGGCGCTGCCGAAATCCGCGAGCTCGCGGAAACGTTCAATCACATGGCGGGCGATATCGAGCGCTATGTCGAACGCCTGAAGCAAGCCGCCGCTGAAAATCGCGACCTTTTCCTCGGGTCAATCCGGATGCTCGCCGCGGCCATCGACGAAAAGGACCCCTATACGCGCGGTCACTCCGGTCGCGTGGCGAAATATTCGATGATTATCGGCGAATACCTGCAGATGACTTCTGAGGATCTGGATCGATTGCGCATTTCCGCGCTACTGCACGACGTGGGAAAAATCGGCGTGGACGATCGAGTCCTCAAGAAACCCGGAAAGTTGACCGAGGAAGAATTCGACCTGATGAAGCAGCACACGATAAAAGGCGCGAACATCATGCGCCCCGTCGCGCAGCTGAAGGAAATGCTGCCCGGAATCGAATTGCATCACGAACGCCTCGACGGCGAGGGCTACCCCTACGGTCTCTCGGCTGATCAGATTCCGCTAATGGCTAGAATCATCGCCGTCGCCGACACGCTCGATGCCATCACGACGAACCGCCCTTATCAATCCGCGATGGACCTCGACTTCGCGATGGAGCGCATTCGCGCACTCGCCGTCTCGCGCTTTGATCCCAAAGTCGTCGCGGCCCTCGAATCCGCCGTCCGCGCCGGCCGCCTTCGCCTCACCGCCACGCTCGTCGAAGTCTAACTAGCACAGGCTTGAGCTTGCCCAAAGGAACGGGCCCGTGTCCCGTAGTCACAGACACGTGGTCATCTTGACCTTCGCCACCGAAACCACTCTTCCAGCGATTTAGAAACTCGACCAGCTTCGGAATCACCTTGCCGCCAATCCCAAATGCGTGCCATAAAGCATCGTTCGTTTGAGCACAGCGAGGTGACGGGATTGAGCGTTCACGAGAAGGCCCATCTTATCGACGCACCGGCACAAAGTGAGCAGGCCTACCCGTCGACTGCCTGGGCCTGGTACACCGTCGTGATCCTCTTGTGCGCCTACATCTTTTCATTCATCGACCGGCAGATTCTGAATCTACTCGTCGCCCCGGTTCGCCGCGACCTCGGAATCACCGACACCGAGATGAGTCTCCTGATCGGATTCAGCTTCGCTCTCTTTTATTCGATTCTGGGCTTGCCGTTCGGGCGCTTGGCGGATTCGATCAGCCGCCCGCGCTTGATCATCGTGGGAATGTTTACGTGGAGCCTCATGACCGGCGGTTGCGGCCTGATAAATTCCTACGCCCAGCTCTTCGTCTTACGCATGGGAGTCGGCGTCGGCGAAGCCACACTTTCCCCCGCGGCGTATTCGATGATTTCAGATTCCTTCCCTCCCGCCAAACGTTCGGTGCCATTCAGCGTTTACACGATGGCCACCTACGTGGGCGGCGGATTCGCATTTCTTCTCGGCGGCTTGCTCCTGCGCTATTTCGGGAGCAGGCAGATGTTTCAGCTCCCGGTCATCGGATTGATCCGGCCATGGCAAGCTCTTTTCATTTTCCTGGGAATCTCCGGAATTCTCTTCATCCTCGTGCTGCTCAGTCTTCGCGATCCGTCGCGCAAAGGCGCGCGTGTTTTCGAGAATGCTCAGGGAAGAATCACCGTCGAGCGAATCCCACCGTCAGCAGTGTTGAAGTACTTCGCGGCCAATAGCAGAGCGCTATTCTCACTGAACGTAGGGATGGGACTTGCGGCGCTCGCAGCTTACGGGACTTCCGCATGGGCAATCACGTTTCTCGTTCGCAACCATCAAATGACGGCTTCTCACGCCGGCATCCTGTTCGGGGCCGCACAGATCATCTCAGGCAGTTTGGGCATGCTCACCGCAGGAAAAGCTGTGGCATGGCTCGCTAAACGCGGTTATCAAGACGCCTACATGCGCGTCGCAGTTTTTGCAGCAGCCGCGTGGCTCATCCCGGGAATTCTATTTCCAATTGTCTCGCATACGAACGCGGTGATCGCCTTGCTGTACGTCGCGATTTTCTTCGGCTGCATGCCAACCTGCCTGATCCCCGCAGCCATCATCGAGCTGGTTCCCAACGCGATGCGCGGCCAGGCCACAGCGCTCTACCTTCTAATCGTAAATTTAATCGGACTCGGCATCGGCCCCACCGCTGTCGCGCTGGTCACGGACAAGGTCTTCGGTTACGACGCCGCCGTGCGCTACTCCCTGCTGATTGTCCCGGTAACCGCGTTCATCCTCGCAGAAGTTTTCTTCGTCATCGGCCTTCGCGCTTACATCCCCACCCTAGCCCGCCTGAATGTCTGGCTCAGAGACAATCTCTGAGCAAGTTCAAGCAACGTAGGCTTCCGCGTCTTTTGCGTCCCGAGGTTTGCGTCGGAAAGCCTGCGCCAGCGAATCAACACGTTGCAAGATGCGAAGGCTAGGCTGTCGCACGCCATCCTTCTTTTCGGGCATCTTGTGAATCACGACGCAATTCCGGCCACCTAAGCCCGCTTTGCCTCTCGTATTCCCCGCCCTCTGCTAGAATATTTGTTTCCGCCTCACGCGGCGAACACACATGATTTCACTCTTCGGACCACCCGAACCCACGCTCCTTGAGCGCCTGAAAGACTCCGTCAGCAAAACGAAAACGGAGCTATCGGCGAAGGTCGAGCAGATCCTCACCGGCGACCGCCCCGTCGACCCGGAGCTGCTTCGCCAGCTGGAATCTGCGTTGCTTAGCGCCGACATCGGCGTGCGCACCACAAAAGAAGTCCTCGCCTCGCTGCGCCAGCAGGTCAACGAGCACAAGCTCACCGAAGCCAAAGACCTGAAGCGCGAGCTGAAAAATCAGATCTCGAAAATCCTCACGTTCCCGCCCCCAACCGCCGACGGAAACGGTAACGCTGCCGCTCCGCGCGTCCTGTTTGTCGTCGGCGTGAACGGAACCGGAAAGACCACGACAATCGGCAAGCTCTCGAACCGGCTGAAAAAAGAAGGCGCCAGCGTGATGCTCTGCGCTGCGGACACGTTCCGCGCCGCCGCGATCGAACAACTCGAAGTCTGGGGCCGCCGCGCTGGCGTCGAAGTCATCAAACAAAAATCTGGCGCCGACCCATCCGCAGTAATTTTCGACGCGCTCTCAGCCGCCAGCGCCCGCAAAGTCGATGCCGTAATCGTCGATACCGCAGGCCGCCTCCACACCAAATCGAATCTGATGGCCGAGCTCGAAAAAATGAAGCGCACCGCCGCGAAAATCGTCCCCGGCGCGCCACACGATGTTCTCCTCGTCCTCGACGCCACCACCGGCCAGAACGGCCTGAATCAAGCACGCGAGTTCTGGAGCCACGCCGGCGTCACAGGAATAGTGCTCACCAAACTCGACGGCACCGCCAAAGGTGGCATCGTCGTCGCCATCGCGCACGAACTGAATCTCCCAATTCGTTTCGTCGGTACCGGCGAACAAATCGACGACCTAGTTCCCTTCGACGCCCAAACCTATGTCAACTCGCTCTTCGACTAGCACCCCGCTTGCGACAAGCAACTCCGCCGTAGAGCTCGCATCTCCCGAGGGCACAAATGACCTTCCGTAACGCCGGCGTCCCCGCCGGCTCTTTTGATTTCCGTTTCAGTAAAGCTGTGAATCATGCCGTCGTTGTGGGTCGTGGCTTTAGCCGCGACATCAATGCAGCACAACACCCGGGCTTAAGCCCCTGAAGAATGATGCCCACCAACAACATCGACGACTCACACATCACCCGTGCCTTGGCGCTCGCGGCACGCGGCGCCGCCCTCGCTCATCCCAACCCCCGTGTTGGCTGTGTCATCGTTAAAAATAACCGCGTAATCAGCGAAGGTTTTCACGCCTACGATCGCCGCGATCACGCCGAAATCGTCGCGCTAAAAAAAGCTGGCAAAAAAGCTCGCGGCGCAACGCTCTACGTCAATCTGGAACCATGCTGCACGACAGGCCGCACCGGCCCCTGCACAAATGCAATCATCGCCGCAGGAATCAAACGAGTTGTCGCCGCAATGCCAGACCCGAATCCTGCCGTCGCAGGACGAGGCTTAGCGCTATTCCGCCGCGCAGGAATCGAAGTAAAGCTGGGCATTCACGAAGCCGCCGCCCGCGAGCTCAATGAAGATTTCGCAAAATGGATTCGCACCGGTTTGCCGTTCGTCACGCTGAAAACCGCGCTCACCCTCGATGGCCAAATCGCCGCGCGCTCAGGCAGCACCACTTGGATTACAAGCGAAGCTTCACGAGAGGCTGTGCAGCGCCTGCGTCACGCAGCCGATGCGCTGCTCACCGGCATCGGTACGGTTCTTGCCGACGATCCTCGCATGTCCGACCGCACCGGCCAGCCCCGCCGCCAAAAACTTCTCCGTGCCGTCGTCGATTCGCGCCTTCGCATGCCACTGAAATCGAAACTCGTGAAATCCGCTGATGGCGACCTCGTGATTTTCACCACGCAACCGGCCGATTCGCCGAAAGCCCGCGCACTCGCCCGCGCTGGCGCAGAAGTCATTCGCGTGAAATCGCGGCGCGGCCACGCCGATCTCCACGCCATCCTCCGCGAGTTAGGCAAGCGCCAAATGCTCAACGTCCTGCTCGAAGCCGGCGCAGAACTCAACGGCGCCACCCTCGAAGCTGGCATTGTGGATAAAATGATTCTCTTCTATGCTCCGAAAATCATGGGAACGGGCGGCGTTACGATGGCACGCATCCCATCGAGACGGTTTCCAAAATCGTCGGCGCTAACGAATATCACCATCGATCGCTACGGCCCGGATTTCTGCGTCCAAGGATATTTTCACGATGTTTACGGGAATCACCGAGTACGTCGGAAAAATTGAAGAGTTTTTGCACGACGAAAAAGGCGGCCGTCTGCGCATTAACCTCGAGGGCGCTCCAGCCATCCCTGCCGAAATGAAACTCGGCGATAGCATCTCAGTCAACGGCTGCTGCCTCACCGTGGTCGAGTTCGACGCCCGCTCCTTCGCCGCCGATCTCTCCGGCGAAACTCTCAGCCGCACAGCCTTCGGCGAAAAAAAGCCAGGCCAGTCCGTGAATCTCGAACGCCCGCTCGCCGCCACCGCTCGCCTCGGCGGCCATTTCGTACAAGGTCACGTCGACGGAATCGGCCGCGTCACGCGTCTCGTCCCCGAAAGCGACAACTGGTGGCTCTCCGTCCGCGTCCCGCAAGATCTGCGCCGCTACGTCACCGAAAAAGGCTCGCTCGCCATCGACGGCATCAGCCTCACCGTCGCCGGCTGGCATCCGCACGACGGCATCGCCGACATCGCCATCATCCCCTTCACGCACCAGCACACAAACGTCCACACAATGACGGTCAACGACGCCGTCAACATTGAAGTTGACATCCTCGCTAAATACGTCGAGAGCCTCATCGCAGCGCGAAACACTCCCGCCACTTCGCGCCTCACCGTAGCCGAACTAATCGAAGAAGGCTTCTGATGCTCGTTCGAAAATCGGACTCGTACGACGTCGCAGTCATCGGCGCCGGCGTCTTTGGTTCCTGGATCGCCTATTGCCTGCGAAAAGCCGGCGCCTCGGTGCTCCTACTCGACGCGTACGGCCCCGCGCACGCGCGCGCAAGTTCCGGCGGCGAATCGCGCATCATCCGAATGGGCTACGGCCCCGATGAAATTTACACGCGCTGGTCGCTGCGCGCGCTTCCCCTCTGGCAGGAACTTTTCGCTGAAGCCGGCCGTCCCGAGCTTTTCAATCGCACCGGCGTTCTCTGGATTGCCGACGAAGCGGAGCGCGAATCCTACGCGCGCGACACCGTCACGACTCTCACTGAGCTTCGCGTCCCATTCGAAAAATTATCCAATGACGATTTGCGCCATCGCTATTCGCAAATCGCCGTCGACGATTCTTCCTGGGGAATCCTCGAGCCCTCCAGCGGCGTCCTCATGGCCCGTCGAGCCGTTCAATGCGTCGTGGAACAAGCCGAAAAAATCGGCGTGAACTATCAAATTGCAGCCGTCCACTCGCCGAAGCCCTCATCGGCCGTTCGCACTCAGCTCCTCGAACTCGCAACCACCAGCGGCGAAAATATCTCCGCTTTCACATTCGTATTCGCCTGCGGCCCATGGCTGCCAAAACTTTTCCCCACGCTACTCGGCAATCGCATCTTCATCTCGCGCCAGGAAATTTTCTTTTTCGGCGTTCCGCCCGGTGACGCGCGCTTCCAGCCTCCCGCGCTTCCCACCTGGCTCATCCTCCGCGACGAATTCTACGGCATGCCCGATCTAGAATCCCGCGGCTTCAAAGTCGCGAACGATCGCCACGGCCCCGCCGTCGATCCCGACACGCAATCTCGCATCGCCACCCCCGAAGCGCTCGCAGCCGCGCGCGAATTCCTCGCGCGTAGATTCCCCGCCCTCAGAGACGCGCCAGTCGTCGAAACGCGCGTCTGCCAGTACGAAAACACCTCGAATGGAGATTTTCTGATCGATCAGCATCCCGACTTCGCAAATGTCTGGCTGGTCGGCGGCGGTTCAGGTCACGGCTTCAAACACGGTCCATCGGTAGGAGAATACGTCGCAGCGCGAGTCCTGCACACCGGCGTTCCAAGCCGCGCATCGACCCAGCCCTCAGCCGAACAATCCGAACAAGGCCAACAACTCGACCACCGCTTCTCGCTCGCGACAAAAGAATCAGCACAGCATCGCGCAGTCTTTTAGTCCGCCGAAACCGGCCGCATCTCCGCAGCGTCTCGCGCCTTCGCCCGTGCGCCTCGAAAATAAAGCGCCAGCCCAATCGCAATCGAGAGCGCCGTCCCGCCCACCAATTTCATTTCAAAAACCCATTTGTTCGTCGACTCGCCCGGCGGAATCAACGACAGCACGATTCCTCCGATCACGACCACGAGCCCCATCAACCCGGCGATCCATACGCCCACACGTCCTCCGGGAATCAGCACCGCGTCCGGATTCGCCGCGCGATCCTTTCGATACGCAAGCTTGATCACCGCCCCATACATGTACAAAAACGGAATGAAGTAGAGAATCACCGCGGCGTCCACCAGAATCTGATACGCGCTGTTCGCCGTTTCGTTCACCTGAATCAGCAGAAGAATTCCTCCGGAGATCACCGCCTGCACCAGAATCGAAACCCACGGCGTCTTCCATCTCGAATGAATTTTTCCGAACGCCGCCGGCAAATACCGGTCGATTCCCACCACGAACGGAACGCGCGCAATTCCTGCCACCGTCGAACCGACACCGCCCGCATTCCCCACCGTCACAAGCGCCGCCGCGATGATTCCGAAAAACGCAATCCCCAGCATCGTCGATCCCGCCGTCATCGCCTGAAACACGCCGCTTTTCGGATCGACCATCTCCGCGGGCAGCATGCTCAGAAGCGCGATCGTAGCGGCGATGTAAATCAACGCGATCAGCACGCCCGATCCGAAAATCGCCCGCGGAAATGTCTTTCGCGGATCGCGCACTTCTTCGCTCATTGCCGTGCACAATTCGAGCCCCGTGAATGCGAACGCAATCTGCGGCCAAAAATTTACGGTTCCGAAATTCCACGTCGGCAGCGTGTTTCGCAATGTGAAGTGCGTTTGCGACCCGTGCGCGTGCCACAAATAGCCGCCCATGCCCACAAGCATCAGCAGCGGTAGATACGTCGCCACGCCTCCGGCGTTCTGCAGCCACTTCCCGATATTCAATCCAATAATGTTCAGCACCACCGCGACAATCAAAATCGAAAACGACCCGGCCATCAAAAACGTCCGGCTCTGCGCCAGATGAGCCGCGCTGCTGCCGCCAATGTAAGCCGCCATCGCCGCGCTGGCCATCAACAACCCGGGAAAATAAAAAAGCGTGTACACCCAGTACGTCCACCCGGCCACAAATCCGTGGAATTCGCCGAACGCCTCTTTCGACCACGCATAAAGCCCACCCTCTTCGGGAAATCGCGTGGAAAGCTCGACGACCACAAACGCCGTCGGCAAGAAAAAGCACAGCGCCGCCGACACCCACAAACTCACCGATGACGTGCCGTTATGCGCCGCCGCCGCCACCCAGCGCGGCCCCAGAATTGTCACGATGTTGAAAAGCAGGACGTCCCACAGACCCATCACGCGGCGCAGCTGTTTTTTGGGATTCGCTTGCGACGGATCGCTCACTCGGTCAAATCCAGCGCGGGAATCAATTCGTCTTCCTCAAGAAAATTGCGGAGAAATGGATCCTTCGAAGCCTCTAGCTCGTTCCACGTTCCAAAAAATCCCACGCCGCCCTCCTGCAGAAAAATCACGCGATCGGCGAGCTTCTTAGCTAGGTGCGTGTCGTGCGTCACCACGATCGACGTCTTCTGCAGAGTTTTTTTCAATTTCAAGATCAGGTCGCTCATATGCGCCGCCATCAACGGGTCCACCATCGTCGTCGGCTCATCGTACAAAATTGCCTGTGGATCCTCCGCCAGCGCTCTCGCGATCGCCACCGATCGCTTCATTCCCATGCTCAGGTCGGAGGGCAATCGGTCAGCATACTCGGAAAGATTCAGCGTCTTCAGCAGTTCGTCAACCCGTTTGTCGACTACCTCATCGCTCGGTCTCGCACCGCGCGCTTCAAAAGGAAACGCAACATTCTCCGCAACGGTCAACGAATCAAACAGCGCACCCGATTGAAACACCATCGTCACGATTCGCCGAATCTCCGCGAACTGCTCCTCCGTAAAAAAAGTTACATCCTGCCCCGCCACAATAATCTGCCCGTCGTCCGGCTGGAAAAAACCGAGCAGCAGTTTCAGGCTCACCGATTTACCCACTCCGCTGCGCCCCATGATCACAGCCGTTTCGCCCTGATCGACGAAAAAGCTCACATTTTTCAACACCTCATTGTCGTCGAACGCTTTCGACACGTTGCGAAATTCGATGTAGTGATCGCTCATCGCTTCAGACGCCCCTCGAATCTAGCCTTTGCTTCCTCGTAGTCCGTAGGCGAGTTCATATTCTTGAATAGCAGCCCGTCGGAATCAAAGCCTTTCCATTCGGCAGGTTCGATGAATTCGGTACGAATCTCCGCCAGCCCATCCGTCACTTTCCGCGTACCGCGCTCGAGTGCTGCTCGAATCGCAGCTTCTGCGCGTTTGCGATACATCGCGCACAGCGGCTCAGCCCCGAGCTCGTTCATCGGCAGCACCGCATCAGCATTCGACCGCAACGCCCGCTCAATCAGAAATTCAAGCCACTCACGCGTCAGATACGGCAAATCGCAGGCGACGATCAGGTTCCACTCCACCCCCGAAGCGCGCAGCGCTGTAGCAATTCCGCCCAGCGGCCCAGCCCCAGGGAAATCATCCGCAATCACCCGCAGCGCCGACCCGTTCATCCCACTGGCACCGCCGTCATTCTGTACCGCCGGCGTCTCGCCGGCTCTTTTGACTTTTGTCCCCGGCTTTAGGGGATCGGAGTTCGCAATTCCCACGCTTATAGCGTCGCGCAATCGCTCGGCATCGCCGGACCACGCTGTGTCACCGAACCGCTTCCGATCGCCAATAATCGCGCAACCGCCAACAACTGACCCGACCAAATTCGCCGTTCGCGCAATCAGCGTCTCGCCGCCCAATTCCAGCAGCGCCTTGTCGCGCCCCATCCGCGAACTCTCCCCGCCAGCCAAAATAAACCCGCCGATTTGTCGTTCGTTTATCACGACCCGTGTCTGTCATCCCGACCGGAGCCGCGCGTTCTTCTTTTTCCACCGCGAAGCGGTGGCGCGCGGTGCAGTGGAGGGATCTCTCTTCAATTTTAGGTTCCCTTCCGCCTTGCCTTCCTTTACTTCCTTTATCTCCTCCGCCTCCTCTGCCTCACGCCTCACTTCCCCGGCCTCTGAATCCCCAGCTCCCTCAACTTCTCCTGCAAACTCTGCCGATGCAATCCCACCTCCGCCGCCGTCTTCGAAACATTCCACCGATGCTCCTCAAGCTTCCGCTTCAAATACGCAATCTCGAATTTTCGCTTCGCCTCGCGAAAATCCGCTTCCGTAAGATACGAATCTCCGCTCGCATTCCGCGACGCCGCCACCGCGCCCATCCCGGTGCGAATCTCCTCCGGCAAATCGGACACTCCAATCGCCTGCCCCTTGCTCAGAACAACCGCTCGCTCCAGCGAATTCCGCAGCTCCCGAATATTTCCCGGCCAATCGTATCGTCGCAGCATTTCCATGGCGCCGTCATCCAAACGCACATGCCTACCATGCCGCGACCCGAGCTGCTCGAGAAACGCGCCCGCCAGCAGCCCGAGATCCTCCTTGTGCTCCCGAAGCGCAGGCAATTCCAAAGTTACCACCCGCAACCGGTAAAACAGATCCTCGCGAAAACGTCCCGCGCCAATTTCTTCCGGCAGATTCCGATGCGTCGCGCTGATCACGCGCACATCCACTTCAATCGCCCGCGCTCCGCCCAGTCGCTCGATCGTCCGATTCTCCAGCGCGCGCAGCACTTTCGCTTGCGTCACCGGACTCATATCTCCAATCTCATCAAGAAAAATCGTCCCGCCCGATGCCAATTCAAATTTTCCTTTACGCTGCTGCGCCGCACCCGTGAACGCGCCCTTCTCATACCCGAACAATTCCGACTCGATCAAGTTCTCCGGCAACGCCGCGCAATTCACCGCGACAAACGGTTTCGCAGCGCGTCCCGATCGTACATGAATCTCCTGAGCCAACAGATCCTTGCCAGTGCCGCTCTCGCCGAGAATCAGCACGGTCGCATCAGTCGGTGCGACGCGGTCGGCCATCTCGAAAACGCGTCGCATCGCCGCAGACGTCCCCAGCATCCGCCCGAACTGCCCGTCGGACACAAGCTCGCGCCGCAAACGCGCGTTTTCGACGCCCAGCTCCGCAAGCTTCAGAATATTCGCGACGCGTGTGCGCAACTCCGCGATGTCGAATCCCTTCACAATGTAGTCCGCCGCTCCGCTCTGCAACGCCTCGACCGCTGTTTTCGCCGTGTCGAGCGCCGACACGACCAGCACCGGTGTCTCGTTGCCGTTCTCACGCAACCAACGCAAAAAAGACAAGCCGTCCTCGCCCGGCATTACCAGATCCAGCAAAATCAAATCCGGCCGCTCGCTCGCAACCGCCGCCCGCGCGACGGCAGCAGCTTCCGCGTCGACCACACGATAATTCCCTTCCAGCGCCCGCCGCGTCCCATATCGCGCCGACGCCTCGTCATCAACAATCAGAATGGTCTTCGCAGCACTCATGTGCACCTGGCGTCTTTCTCTTTTTCTCCGTGAGCTCTGTGTTTCTCGGTGAACTCCGTTTTAAGCCTTGATCTTGCCGTCGCCTCTTTCTCTTAAGCTCTTTCCTTCGCCAGCGGCACCGTAAGACGAAACCGCGTCCCCGCACCGTTCCTCAGCGGGCTTTCACATGCCAAGGCGCCTCCCATTTCAGCAATCCTCCGCGCGACAATCGAGAGTCCCAGTCCAGTTCCGGTCGGTTTCGTCGTGAAATAAGGCTGAAAAATCCTCGCGCGCAGCTCCCCGGAAATTCCTGGCCCATCGTCATCCACTCGGATCTCCGCGCATTCCGCATCCGACGATAGACCGACCCGAACTCGACCGCCGTTCGGCTGCGCTTCCATCGCGTTCACGATCAGATTCGACAGCACTTCGCCGAGCGAATCTTCCGAAGCCCGCACAAAAATCTCCTCCCGCGGCTGATCGAACTCCATTCGTATGTTCCGCCGCTCCGCGTCGCGTCCGAATAGCGACGCCGTCTGCCGCGCCAGCGCCACCGCCCCCACGCGCTCGCCGTTCACCGACGGCTTCGCATAGCGCAAAAGCTGCGTCAACTTCGAGCTCATCCGGTCGATCTCGTTCACCACCAGCGAGCAATCGCGCCGCGCGTCCAGCGGCAAATTTGGATTCTCGAGCTGCACCTGCAGCACCGTCTTCATCGAGCTTAGCGGGTTCCGCAAATTGTGCGATATCGTCGCCGCCATCTGGCCCAGTCCGGCCAGCCGCTCGCGTTTCGCCAGCTCGCGCTCGAGCTGCAGCTTTTCGCCGATCATTCGGCAAAGGTCAATGCTCGCGGGTAATTGTTCGGCAAGAAATTCGAGCGCCGCCGAAGTCTCGCCCGTCAGATACGACCCGGTCGTCGCCGCTTCGAGCAATCCGATCTCGCTTCTATTCTTCATCAGCGGCAATCGCGCCACGTGCCCCAGGCCGCCTGGAGATTCCAGCGGCGCGCCCGCCGGATCGCTCGGCACCGAAATCCGCACCACCGCCAATCCAAACTCCTCTCGAATCCGCCGCTCGGCAAAACCGATCAGCTCCGAAAGATTTCCATTGCGCGCTTCCGTCTGCAGCTCCGCCATGAGCTGCTGCAAACGCCCAATCCGCTCGTGAAATCGCCGATGCAGAGCCGGCCCAATCACTCGCTCCAATGGTTCGAACAAAAAAATCAACACAAACAATAAAATGCTCACCGTCGCTTCCGGCGGTAGTACCGGCTCAAGCCATCCGCTGATCCGCCGCACAAACGCCAAATAAAGCAGCGCTAAAAATGTCGCTGAAAGCGCATACACCAAATTCCGTTGCGCGCCGTATTCCAGGAAATTGTGTTTCAACGCGTAGTAGACGAGCACTGCTCCAGGAAGCACCCCTGCGAGGATCGCTGCCGTAGCCAGCAGCTCGATCTGAAACGGAGATGCCGACGTCAAGAAAACGCGAGCGATCAGCACAACGAACAGAAATCCCGAAATTGCCGATAGCGTGAGCCCCAGCCGTTTTAAAGTTCGATCATTTGTACGCCGGACCGCCGACCACGACATCACCGTCGCCACTAGCGAGCTCGCCGCCAATGTAACGAGCGCGCCGGAATTCGCAAAGTTAAGAAGTGCGTCGCCGAAATTTATCTTCAACCTGTACGAAACAATTGCGACGCCCAGAATTTCGGCAGGCACAAGTAGACATACCAGCCAAATGCCCACTCGCGTCAACAGGCCCAACGGTCTCCGCATTGCCATGTGCGCGTATTCAGCGTAGCTCAGCCACGTCAGCGGCAGGAGAAACGACAAGCCTGTCGCCGTCAGAAGATTGGCAAACCAGCGAGTTGTTCTCGGCAGCGAGCCGTACTGAATCGCAGCGTTGATTTCCAGCAGGCCGCCGGCATACACAAAGAAAAGGGAGAGCACGAGAAAAAACAGCAACCGCTCAAACAGCCGCGGACGCCGGTGCCCAAGGATCAAAGCGATCAGAAAAAGGTAGGCAAGAGTTCCCGCCGTGAGGCCGATCAATCGAATATAAAAGAGGTATGCCACCCAAGCGCCTCGTCACCGGATTTTAGACGCACTCCAGCCCCCAACTCAATCTCCAACTGTCGGAGAAACCTTGCATCCCCATACATGCTGATTCCATTGCATTTAGTAGGAGACGAATCCAGTAGATGAGCGTCGAATTATCAGCTTTTTGCTTGACTCGCGAGGCGGACTCCAATATATTAGCACTCGCCTGTGAGGAGTGCTAACACCCGGAACCTCCTACGCAGGTAACTTAGCACCAACTCCCATTGGAGGAATTGCACAAATGGCAGTCCACATCACGCCGCTGCACGACCGCGTCCTGGTCCGGCGGCTCGAAGGGAAGGAAGCTGTGAAGGGCGGCATCATCATCCCCGACACGGCCAAAGAGAAACCGCAAGAAGGTGAAGTCATCGCGGTTGGCAATGGTCGCCGCGAAAAGGGCGAACTCATCCCGCTCGATGTAAAACCCGGAGACCGAATTCTGTTTGGCAAGTATTCGGGCAACGACATCACGATTGACGACGAGGAATACATGATCCTGAAGGAAGACGAAATCCTCGCGAAGATCGGCGGCTCGGCGAAGGCAGCGGGCGGCGGCAAAAAGTAACTTCAATCAGCCGCGCTAGTTAAGGCGAGTGGTCGGCATTAACAATTCGCCCAAGCGGCTGGCGGCAAAAAATAATCACAATCAAACTCAGAAAGCGAAAGAGGAGATAGAGACATGGCAAAGCAAATCGTAACTGGCGAAAATTCTCGCCAGGCGATCCTGCGCGGCGTCAACATCCTAGCGGACGCCGTGAAAATTACCCTCGGTCCCAAAGGCCGCAACGCAGTGATCGAAAAGAAGTTCGGCGCGCCCGTCATCACCAAGGACGGCGTCACCGTGGCAAAAGAAATCGAGTTGCCCGATGCGCTCGAGAACATGGGCGCACAGATGGTCCGCGAAGTCGCTTCCAAGACCTCTGACGTCGCCGGCGACGGCACCACCACCGCAACCGTTCTGGCCCAGGCCATCTTCCGCGAAGGCGTGAAGACGGTCGCAGCCGGCGCAAGCCCGATGGCCCTCAAGCGCGGCATCGAGAAGGCCGTCGAAGTCGCCGTCGACGAAATCAAGAAATTTCACAAGGATGTAAAGGGCGACATGATTGCCCAGGTCGGCACCATCTCAGCCAACAACGACAAGCAGATCGGCTCCATCATCGCCGAAGCAATGAAGAAGGTCGGCAAGGATGGCGTCATCACCGTTGAGGAATCCAAGACGATGGAGACGACGCTCGAAGTGGTCGAAGGAATGCAGTTCGACCGCGGCTACCTTTCGCCCTACTTCGTCACCGATCCCGAGCGCATGGAGTGCGTGCTCGAAGACGTCCGCATCCTGATCCACGAAAAGAAAATCAGCTCGATGAAGGACCTGCTTCCCCTGCTCGAGCAGACCGCCAAGATGGGCAAGCCTCTCTTGATCATCGCCGAGGACGTTGAGGGCGAAGCGCTCGCAACTCTCGTGGTGAACAAACTCCGCGGTACGCTGCAGTGCGCTGCGGTGAAGGCTCCCGGCTTCGGCGATCGTCGCAAGGCCATGCTCGAGGACATCGCCACCCTCACCGGCGGCAAAGCCATCACGGAAGATCTCGGCATCAAGCTCGAGAACGTGAAGCTCGAAGACCTCGGCCGCGCGAAGAAAGTCACCATCGACAAGGACAACACCACGATCGTCGAAGGCGCCGGAAAACCCTCCGAGATTGAAGGGCGCGTGAAGCAGATTCGCACGCAAATCGAAGACACCACCTCCGACTACGACCGCGAGAAGCTTCAGGAACGCCTGGCGAAGCTCGTGGGCGGCGTCGCAGTAATTAAAGTGGGAGCGGCAACCGAGACCGAGCTGAAGGAAAAGAAGGCTCGCGTCGAGGACGCCATGCACGCGACCCGCGCAGCTGTCGAGGAAGGTATTGTTCCCGGCGGCGGCGTCGCGCTGGTTCGTTGCATCTCGGCGCTCGAAAAGCTCAAGCTCCACGATGACGAAGCCATCGGCGTCAACATCGTGAAGCGCGCGCTCGAAGAGCCCATGCGGCAGATCGCACTCAACGCCGGCCATGAAGGCGCCGTCGTTGTCGGCCGCGTGCGCGAGTCGAAGGACGATAACTGGGGATTGAACGCCGACTCCGGCGACTATGGCGACATGGTCAAGGCCGGCGTCATCGATCCTGCCAAAGTCACGCGTCTCGCTCTCCAGAATGCCGCTTCGATTGCCGGTCTGATGCTTACGACCGAAGCTCTCGTAGCCGACATGAAGGAAGACGAAAAGAAGGGCGCGGCGGGCGGTGGTGGCGGTATGCCCGGTGGTGGCGGTATGGGCGGAATGTACTAAACCGCACGGAAAAGGCCTCGGGTTTCAAGACCCGAGCTACATTGAAACGAAGGGCGTTCCGGTTCGCCGGGACGCCCTTTTTGTTTTGCAGAAGAAGCAGGGACACAAAGCGAAAGGCGCCGACCGGAGACCAGCGGTACGTAAAACACCGCGATCTGAATGCGCGCACGTGTGGCGTCTGCGAGTAGGTGTAACTGTGGCACAGGCAGGAATGCCTGTGCTATTCAAAGATGCACCAACACGCCATTCGTCAAATCAGCGAAGTTGCAAAAATACTGGTGGAAACTGCATTCTGATAAGAATGCCGGAACTGCCGGACATTGCGGCTTACATCAGCGCTCTCGAACCACGCATCATCGGCCAGCCGCTAAAGCGAGTGCGGCTGGCAAGCGCCTTTCTGCTTCGAACCGCACAACCACCGATTACCGACGTGGAGGGACGCGTGGTGCGCGCACTGCGGCGAATCGGCAAGCGAATCGCGATTGGCGTGGAAGGCGATCTCTGGCTCGTGCTGCACCTGATGATTGCCGGACGATTGCACTGGCGACCGCCAGGGGCACGGCTTTCGGGCCGGCAGAATCTGGCGGCTTTTGATTTTCCCAACGGGTCGCTCGTTCTGACGGAAGCCGGCACAAAGCACCGGGCATCGTTGCACGTTCTCGCGGGCGAAGAGGGTTTGCGTTCGATCGACCCTGGAGGAATCGAAGTTTTCGAGAGCGATCTCGCGTCATTTCGAGCCGCGCTTACCGAGGAAAATCGCACGCTCAAGCGGGCTCTTACCGATCCGCGCCTGGTTAGCGGCATCGGGAATGCGTATTCGGATGAAATCCTGCACGCCGCTCGACTCGCGCCCGTGACGCTCACGCACAGGCTCGATGAGCACGAGTGGGAAAGGCTGTTTGCCGCCACGCGCAGCACTCTCCAGCTTTGGATCGACCGGCTGCGCGCCGAGGCGGGAGAAGGCTTTCCCGAAAAGGTGACCGCGTTCCGCAAGGACATGGCGGTTCATGGACGCTACGGACTGCCTTGTCCGAGATGTGGAGAGAAAATTCAGCGAATTCGATACGCGGATAACGAAACGAACTACTGCGCGCGATGCCAAACGGGCGGAAAAGTTCTCGCCGATCGAAGTTTGTCGCGGCTATTGCGATCGGATTGGCCGCGCACACTCGAAGAGCTCGAGGCGCTGAAGCGCCGCTAGGACAAGCTCCGGCTTTTTCGCCCCACATGGAAAATGATCGTGATTTCCCCGCCACAGGGAAGCCCCTGATTCCGTAGTTTCCACAATAGAAATTCACAGCGCGAACGTGCGAGGCTGAAAACGACAAAAATTGTCGCCGCAACTGCAGCAACTGGGTTGCAGCAAAAAGCAGTTTTGCGTCATTTCGCGGCGTACTTGAGGGGCTGAAGCCCGTTTTTTGCGTTGGGGCACCGAAAGACGCGGCAAGGCAAGCCTCGCCGAAGAGAAAGCGGCGGCAAGCCGCCGCACTCCAGAGCAAGAACGAAAGAGCTGGCAGGTCCGATTTCAGGACTCCGATGGAGTCCATCGGACTCCCGAAACCGGAGATGCCCTTCGGTACTCAGGGGGGCCGACGCTATGAAGGAAAAAGGCACGGAGGATTTCGATGGGCATACCGCGAGCGTGGCAGCGGAGAGAGCGTCAGCTGAAGCGACCGATTCGGAGGGCCGGCGAGATGGAGGCGGCATGGGCGGCGAGGAGGCGAATTTCGCACCGGGGCAAGACGCTGCGAGCGTTTCGCGCTTACCTCGATCTGCTTGATACGGCGGCATATATGCAGAACGAGCTTAGCACCCAGCTTGCGGCGTTCGACGTGACCATGCGCGGTCTGCGCGTGCTCGAAATGCTGTACCGGCGAGGCCCGACCGCGACGCGCGTGGCAGCAGCGAAATTGAAATGCAGCCGATCGAACGTCGAAAAAATCGTCCTGCGGCTGGAGGAGCGCGGCTGGGTGGCGCGGGAACTTTGGACACTGCCTCCGGCGGAAATCAATGAGTCGCGGCTGCCGATGGAGAGACGCGGCAAGAAGAGAGAGGGGCGAGCGATCGGAATCATACGACTGACGCCAAGAGGAGAAAAGTTTATCGGCACGTTTTTCCCGAAGCACGCGAAGGTGGTGAAGTCGCTGATGCGCGCGCTGGACGGGAAGGAGCAGGTGACGTTGAGCCGGCTGCTGCTGAAATTGCGGCAGGGAGACGTTGTGAGGTTCGTGCGGGAGATTCGGATGTACGACGAGGAGGATTGGGATGAGGTGATGACGGACAAGAGTGGCTAGTGACTAGTTGTGATCTTTCAACAGGTTGTCCATTCGACCAGAACCGGAGATGCTGATTGTGCTGAGCAATCAAACCTTTCCGGGAGGTCGAATGGACATTCACAAGAATGCCCGACTTACGTTGCACGGTCGAGA
>Ga0185299_10001822_pt1 | contig 37068 bp, 14 predicted proteins | sample PaiPotPPA55metaG_FD_128002 | JGI IMG/M metagenome (GOLD analysis project Ga0185299, IMG submission 128002) | Iron sulfur acid spring bacterial and archeal communities from Banff, Canada, to study Microbial Dark Matter (Phase II) - Paint Pots PPA... ...
CTTGGTTGTCTGTGCGGCCGAGGTATTCGAGTTGGCCGTTGTGGTGCCAGCGTGCGAGGTCTCCGGTGCGGTACATGCGTGTGCCGGGTTGGCCGTAGGGGTCGGGGACGAAGCGGTTCCCGGTGAGTGCGGGGCGTTGCCAGTAGCCGCGTGCTAGTCCGTTTCCCGCGATGTGGAGTTCGCCGGGTACGCCGGGTGGGACCAGTCGCAGTGCGTCGTCGAGGACGTAGACGCGGACGTTGGTGAGTGGGCGTCCGATGAGTGGGGTGTTTCCGGTGATGGTGGCGTAGAGGGTGTCGACGGTGGCTTCGGTCGGGCCGTAGGAGTTGTACGCGTGGACGGTGTCGGTGGTCGCCAACTCGTGCCAGAGGTCTGAGCTGATGCGCTCTCCGCCGATGTTGAGATACGCCGGGTGGTGGCGGGTTGGGTCGAGCAGGCCAGCTGCCAGGACGTGTCGGGCGTATGAGGGCGTCATATTCACGACGTCGATTCGCTGGCTGTCGACGTACTCGACGAGGGCGGATGCGTCGGCTCTGGTTGCTGTGTCGATGACGTGGAGTTCGTCGCCGGCCAGCATCATCAGGAGGTCTTCGATGGACGCGTCGAAGGTGAACGACGCGGTCAATGCGACTCGCCGTCGATCGTGGTCGGCTCTGGGGAACGGGCCCTCGGCGTAGGCGTTCAGGAGATTGACGGCGCTGCCGTGCGAGACGACGACGCCCTTGGGCTGGCCCGTCGAACCCGATGTGTAGATCATGTACGCAGCCTGCGACGGCACCACGGTCGACGTGTGCGTCAGCGGAGCCACCTCGATTGCGGTCGCCGGGTCGTCCATCAAGACCACCGGTACGCCGTCAGGCACCCGGTCCGCGAGGGCGGCGATCGTGAGCACCGCGGCCGCATCCACGTCCTCGCAGACGAATCGCAGCCGTTCCACCGGCGCGTCCACATCCACCGGCACGTACACGCCGCCAGCCGAGATCGCCGCGAACAGCCCGACGACCGCGTCCACCGAGCGCGGCAGCATCACTACGACGCACCGCTCCGCACCCACCCCGAGCGCGATCAGCTGTCGAGCCCACCGGTTCACCTGCGTGCCCAACTCGTCGAACGTCAGGCGCCGATCGCCGGACACGACCGCGACCGCGCTCGGCGACGATGCCACCCGCGCATCGAGCACCTCGCACAGCGTCCCCGTAGCCGGAACCACCGACTTGTTCCACGTGTCGAGAATCACCGCGCGCTCGGCAGCCGACACCGCCTCAGTCTCCGTGACCACCAACGACGGGTCCGCGCTCCACGCCGAGACCAGCGCCACGAACCGATCCGCCAACGCCTGCACCGTCTCCAAATCGAACAGGTCGGATGCGAAGCACACCTCACCGGTCAAACCCGCCGGCTCACCAGCCGCACTACGCTGCTCAGACACGTCGAACGACAGGTCGAACTGCGTCGTCATGACACCGACCGGCACCTCCGACATCCCCGCCAGATCCACCGTCTCGTACCGGTTGTTGTCGAAGGACAGCAGCACCTGGAACACCGGATGCGCCCCGGCCACGCGTACCGGGTTGAGCTCCTCGACCACGCTCTCGAACGGCACATCCTGATGCCCGAAGGCCCCCAAGCACGCCTCACGACACCGGTCCACCAGACCGTCGAACCCCACTCCGGCCACGTCGACCCGCAATACCAGAGTATTGACGAACATTCCCACCAGATCGGTGAGGGCGTCGTCGGTGCGTCCCGCGATCGGCGTGCCCATCACGATGTCCGTTCCGGCGCCGCTTCGGGACAGCAGGCCCGCCAGCGCACCTTGCAGCACCATGAACACCGTCGCGCTGTGTTCGCGGGCGAGCCGCGCCACGTCCGCGTGCACGGCGGCCGGAATCTGGAACCTCACCACGTCGCCCCGATAGGAAGCACCCGCCGGGCGGGGCCGATCGAACGGCAGCGTCAGGGTGCCGGGCACGTCCGCGAGCACGTCGCGCCAGTACGCGAGCTGACGCCCTGCCATGCTCTCCGGATCCGCGACGTCGCCCAGCGAATCCCGTTGCCACAGCGCGTAATCCGCGTACTGGACCGGCAGCGGCTTCCAGGTCGGCGCCTCACCCCGCAGCCGCGCCGCGTACGCATCGGCCAGATCCCGGCTGAGCGGCTCCAGCGACCAGCCGTCGCTCGCGATGTGGTGCACAACCACCGTCAACGTCTGGTTATCGGTGGCGATCCGGTGCACGCCCACCCGCATCGGAACCTCGGCGGCGAGATCGAAGTCCTGCTCGACGAACCGCGTCATGCTCGCCGCGAGGCCGTCCTCGGGTACGTCGATCACGGCGACGTCGAGGTCGGCCTCGTCGGTCTCCAGGACCCGCTGCCACGGAACGCCGTCCACTTCGACGAACACCGTCCGCAGCGCCTCGTGGCGATCGACCACGTCCCGTACGCCCGCCTGCAGCGCCTGGAGGTCCAGCACTCCGTGCAGCCGCATCGAGAGCGGGATGTTGTAGACCGCCGACCGCTCCACCCGGTCCAGGAACCACAACCGCTGCTGCGCGAAAGACACCGGGACCAAGCCGTCGTGCGCACGGGCGGTCAACTGCGGCCGTCCAGGCGCAGGGTCCGCCGCCGGGGCGGCGTCCGCGATGAGGGGGGCGAGCCCGGCCGGAGTGGGTGAGCCGAAGATCTGCCTGATGGAGACGACGGTGCCGACGGCGGCATGGATCCGGCCAGCCAGTCGGGTTGCCAGCAGCGAATGACCGCCGAGGTCGAAGAAGTTGTCGTCGACACCGACCGTGGCGAGCCCCAGCACCTCGGCGAACAGTTCCGTCATGATCTGCTCTGCCGGAGTGCTCGGTTCCCGGCCCGTCGACAGGCCGCCGAAATCCGGCTCCGGCAGTGCCCTGCGATCGAGTTTCCCGTTCACCGTCAACGGAAGCCGGTCCAGCACGACCACGGCGGACGGCACCATGTACGCCGGCAACCGGCCCGCCAGCCACTCGCGAACCTCGGCCTGGTCCACCGTCTCGTCCGCGGCGGGCACCACGTACCCGAGCAGCATCGCGTCACCCTGATGCCGGCCATCAGTGCTGACAGACACGACCGCCTGGCCCACGCCCGGGCACGCCAGCAGCGCTGTCTCCACCTCGCCCAGCTCGATCCGGAAGCCACGGATCTTCACCTGCTGGTCTGCTCGGCCCAGGTACTCCAGTCGGCCGTCGCGACTCCACCGCACCACGTCGCCGGAGCGGTACATCCGTGAACCGGGTGCCCCGTACGGGTCCGGCACGAACCGGGAGCCCGTCAGGCCCGGACGCCGCCAGTAGCCGCGAGCCAATCCCGCGCCGGCCACGCACAGTTCGCCGGGCACGCCGGGGGGCACCAGTCGCAGCTGCTCGTCCACCACGTACAGGCGCAGGTCGGGGATGCCGACGCCGATCTCGCTGCCTACGGACCGGCGGCACAGGTCGCGGTTCAGGGCGATGTAGGACACGTGCACCGTGGTCTCGGTGATGCCGTACATGTTCACCAGCACCGGGGCGTCATCGGCGTGCCGCTCGTACCAGCTCTCCAGCCGGCCGAGGTCCAGGGCCTCGCCGCCGAACACGACGTAGCGCAGTGCGAGATCCCGCGCGGAATTACTCTCCCGGTCCGCGGCCATCAGCTGGTAGAACGCGGAGGGGGTCTGGTTGAGCACGGTCACCCGCTCGGCTTCGAGCAGCCGCAGGAACTCCTCGGGCGCGCGGGAGACCAGGTGCGGGACGACGACGAGCCGGCCGCCGAGGCACAGGGCGCCCCACAGCTCCCACACGGAGAAGTCGAACGCGAACGAGTGGAACAGCGTCCATACATCCTCGGGCCCGAAGCCGAACCACGCGTCGGTCTCCGTCAGTAGCCTGATGACGTTAGCGTGCGGGATGACGACGCCCTTGGGTTGGCCAGTCGAACCAGAGGTGTAGATGACGTAGGCGGGGTGTTCGGCCGACACCGGGGCGCGGCGGTCGGCGTCCGTCAGGTCCGTCGCCGGGTAATCGACGACTTCGTGTTCGAGGTCGAGGACGACGCGGGGCAGTTCGTGCTCGACGACGCCTTCGGTGTCGGCCGTCGTTAGGACGACTGCGGGATCGGCGTCGGCGAACAGGTAGGCGATCCGGTCCGCCGGGTACGTCGGGTCGACGGGCAGATACCCGGCGCCCGACTTGAGTACCGCGAGCACCGCGACGACGAGGTCGAGTGAGCGGTGCGCGACCACGGCGACGAACCGTTCAGGGGCGGCGCCCTGTGCGACGAGGCGGCGGGCGAGCCGGTTCGCCCGCGCGTTGAGCTCGCGGTAGGTCAGCTCGGCCCCGTCGCAGGTGACTGCGACGGCGTCCGGCTGGGCCGCGGCGTGCTGCTCGAAGGCGGCGTGAATGGTCGTCGTCCGGGCGGGCCCCGGTAGCGCGGCGGACCGTTGCTCAAGGTCCGGCCCACCAGCCCACCGGCCCAGCATCAACTCCCGCTCGGCGACGCCGATCAGGTCGATGTCGCCGAGGCGCCGGTCCGGGTCCTCGGCCATGCCGAGTAGCAGGGCCTGCAGGCGGGCGCCGAGGATCTCGATCGTCCTCCGGTCGAACAGGTCGAGGGCGAACTCGAGCTCGCAGGCGATCCCGGCCGCCGCGCCGCCCGAGGTCTGCCGCGCGACGGAGGACAGGGCCAGGTCGAACTTCGCCACCGGCAGGTTAGCCAGGTACGGCGCGGCGGCCAGGCCTTCGAGGGTGAGCTGCGGCGTCTCCTGGCTGGTGACGAAGTTCAGCGCGACCTGGAACAGCGGGTGCGCGGAGCTCGCGCGGTCGGGGTTGAGCTCCTGGACCAGGTACTCGAACGGAAGATCCTGGTTCGCGTACGCGGCGAGGTCGGCGTCCCGGACCTGTTCGAGTAGCTGACGCGTGGTGGGGTCGCCGGAGACGTCGGCGCGCAGCACGAGTGTGTTGACGAACATGCCGACCAGGTCGCTGAGCGCCTCGTCCGTCCGGCCCGCGATCGGCGTGCCGAGCACGATGTCGGTCCCGGCTCCCATCCGCCAGAGCAGGCCGGCCAACGCGGCCTGCAGCACCATGAAGACCGTCGCCCCGTGCTCGCGCGCGACCCGCGCCAGACCCGCGTGCACCGCCGCCGGGACCTCGAACTCCACGACCTCGCCGCGGTACGAGGCCGTAGCCGGGCGGGGCCGGTCCGTCGGCAGTGCCAGCACCTCGGGCGCGTCCGCGAGCACGTCGCGCCAGTAAGCGAGCTGACGTCCCGCGACGCTTCCCTCGTCCTCCACCGAGCCCAGCAGATCCCGTTGCCAGACCGCGTAATCCGCGTACTGCACCGGCAGCGGCTCCCACGCAGGGTTCTCGCCGCGCAGCCGCGCCGCGTAGGCCTCCGCGAGGTCCCGCCCCAACGGCCCGACCGACCACCCGTCCCCGGCGATGTGGTGCACCACCGTCGTCAGCACGTGGTCCTCCGGGCCGACGCGGTGCACGACTGCCCGGATCGGCGCCTCGTTCGCCAAGTCGAAGACCTGCTCCACGAACTCCCCGACCGAGCCTGCCAGCTCCTCTTCCGAGACTTCGAGCACGTCGACGTCGATCCCGGCCTCGTCGGTCTCCAGGACGCGCTGCCACGGAACGCCGTCCACCTCAACGAAGACCGTCCGCAGCGCCTCATGACGACCTACCACGTCCTGTACCGCTAACCGCAGCGCGTGCACATCCAATGCGCCGTGCAGGCGCATCGAGAGCGGGATGTTGTAGACCGCCGACCGCTCCACCCGATCCAAGAACCACAACCGCCGCTGCGCGAACGACACCGGAACCAGGCCGTCGTGCGAGGGCGCCTCTGCGCGCGGCTCGACCGTTGGCTGCATCGGCCGGGCCATTCTGGAACTGACGATGCCCGCGTCGATCTGCTCGGCCAGCAACGCGACGCTGGGATAGGCCAGCAGGGTCGCAAGCGGAAGTTCGGTCTCCAGGGTGACGCGGATGCGGTTGGCGAGTCGGGTGGCCATGAGTGAGTGGCCGCCGAGGTCGAAGAAGTCGTCGTCGATGCCGACTTCCGTCAGCCCGAGAGCCTCCGCGAAGAGCGCGGCGAGGGTGTGTTCGGTGGCGGTGCGCGGCTCGCGGTGCGTGGCCAGGTTGGCTAAGTCGGGTGTGGGGAGCGCGGTTCGGTCGAGTTTTCCGCTGGTGGTCAGGGGGAGTGCGTTGATGGTGAGGATGGCGGTGGGGACCATGTAGCCGGGGAGGCGGCCGGAGAGCCAGTCGCGTGCTTTGGCCGTGTCAAGGTTCTGACCGGCATCTGGGACGAGATATCCAACGAGTATGGCGTCGCCGTGGTTGTCCTGGTGAACGGACGCGACCGCGTGTGCCGCGCCGGGGAATTCCGCCAGTGCTGTTTCGATTTCGCCGAGTTCGATGCGGAAGCCGCGTACTTTGACTTGGTTGTCTGTGCGGCCGAGGTATTCGAGTTGGCCGTTGTGGTGCCAGCGTGCGAGGTCTCCGGTGCGGTACATGCGTGTGCCGGGTTGGCCGTAGGGGTCGGGTAGGAAGCGTTCGCTGGTGAGTGCGGGGCGTTGCCAGTAGCCGCGTGCGAGTCCGTTTCCTGCGATGCACAGTTCGCCGGGGACGCCGGGTGGTACCAGTCGCAGGGTGTCGTCGAGGACGTAGACGCGGACGTTCGAGAGTGGGCGTCCGACAAGCGGGGTGTCCCCGGTGATGGTGGCGTAGAGGGTGTCGACGGTGGCTTCGGTCGGGCCGTAGGAGTTGTAGGCGTGGACGGTCTCGGTGGTCGCCAACTCGTGCCAGAGGTCTGAGCTGATGCGTTCTCCGCCGATGTTGAGATACGCCGGGTGGTGGCGGGCTGGGTCGAGCAGACCGGCTGCCAAGAGATGACGCAGGTACGAGGGCGTCATGTTGAACACGTCGATGTTGTGCGTGCCGACGTACTCGACGAGGGCGGATGCGTCGGCGCGGGTTGCCGTGTCGACGACGTGGAGTTCGTCGCCGGCCAGCATCATCAGGAGGTCTTCGATGGACGCGTCGAAGGTGAACGACGCGGTCAGCGCGACTCGGCGACGATCATGCTCGGGCCGCGGAAACGGACCTGCGGCGTAGGCGTTCAGCAGGTTGACGGCGCTGCCGTGCGAGACCACGACGCCCTTGGGCTGGCCCGTCGAACCGGAGGTGTAGATCATGTACGCGGCCTGCGACGGCACTACGGCAGGCACGTGCGTCAGTGGACTGGCATCAAGTCGCGCGACGACGGTCTTCGTCCCAGGGTCGTCCATCAGCACCACCGGCACGCCGGGCGGCACCCGGTCCGCGAGGGCGGCCACCGTGAGCACCGCGGCCGCATCCACGTCCTCGCAGACGAATCCCAGCCGCTCCACCGGCGCGTCCACATCCACCGGCACGTACACGCCGCCAGCCATGATCACCGCGAACAACCCGACCACCGCGTCCACCGAGCGCGGCAGCATCACCACCACGCACTGTTCCGCGCCCACGCCGAGTGCGACCAGCCGTCGAGCCCATCGATTCACGCGCGCGCCGAGTCCGGCATAGTCGACCCGATCCGCCCCGCACACCACCGCATCAGCGTCGGCCGACATCAGAACCCGCGCATCGAACACCTCGCGCAGCGTTCCCGTGGCCGGGACCGCCGGCTTGTTCCACGTGTCGAGAATCACCGCGCGTTCCCGAGCCGAGACCGCCTCCGTCTCCGTGACCGGCAGCGACGGGTCCGCGCTCCACGTCGAGACCAGTGCCACGAACCGATCCGCCAGCGACTGCACGGTCTCAAGATCGAACAGGTCGGCCGCGAAGCACACCTCACCCGTCAAACCCGCCGGCTCACCGGCCGCACCACGCTGCTCTGAGACATCAAACGTCAGGTCGAACTGGGTCGTCACTACGCCTACCGGGATTGAGGACCCTGGCACGCCCGCCAAATTCACTACGCTATACCGGTTGTTGTCGAAGGACAGCAGCACCTGGAACACCGGATGCGCCCCGGCCACCCGCGCCGGATTCAGGGTCTCAACCACTCCCTCAAACGGCACGTCCTGGTGCTCGAAGGCCCCCAGGCACGCCTCGCGGCACCGGTCCACCAGACCGTCGAACCCCACCCCGGCCACGTCGACCCGCAATACCAGAGTATTGACGAACATCCCCACGACGTCGTTCAGGGCGTCGTCGGTCCGGCCCGCGATCGGCGTGCCCATCACGATGTCCGTACCGGCGCCCATGCGCGAGAGCAGGCCTGCCAACGCAGCTTGCACCACCATGAACACCGTCGCGCCGTGCTTGCGCGCGATCCGCACCACATCCGCGTGCACGGCGGCCGGGATCTCGAACTTCACCACCGTGCCCTGATACGACGGCATCGCCGGACGAGGCCGATCCGTCGGCAAGGTCATCACTCCGGGCGCGTCTTTGAGGGTGTCGCGCCAGTAGGCGAGCTGACGGCCCGCCACGCTCTCCGGATCCTCGACGTCCCCCAGCAACTCCCGCTGCCACACCGCGTAATCCGCGTACTGCAGCCGCACATCCGCCCAGCCGGGCGCCTCGCCCCGCAGGCGGGCCTCGTACGCCACCGCCAGATCCCGGCCCAGGGGACCGAGCGACCAGCCGTCCGCCGCGATGTGGTTCAGCAGCAGGACCATGACCGTGTCGCGCGGACCGAGTTCGAGCACCCACACGTGGATCGGGACCTCGGTGGCCAGGTCGATGGCGTGCGAGCGGATCGCGTCGAGCTCAGCCGGCAGCTCCTGCTCGGTGATGGTTCGTATGGTGAGTGGGGGTCGGCCCGCGATGGTGTCGAGCACGTGCTGGTACGGCTCGCCGTCCACCGAAGGGAGGAAAACCGTGCGCAGGATCTCGTGCCGGGCCGCCACGTCCGCGAGGGCGTCAGCCAGTGCGCCCGGGTCGAGCGCTCCGGCCATCCGGAACGCCTGCACCATGTTGAACACCGCGCTCGTACCGCTCGCTTCACTGGCGAACCAGACGCGGCGCTGGGAGAACGACAGCGGAACCATCATGCGGGCGGACCTCCGGATAGCGGGACGGGACGTGTGGATCAGGGCACTGCGGAGCGGGTGGATCTCAGGAGTCGTGTTCGTTGCGGCGCCGGGGCCGCAGCGCCGGGCGCGGTCTCGCGGCGGTCTCAAGACGGCCCACGAGGTTCCCGGCAGTCCGGGCCTCCAACACGTCGCGGACGGTCAGTTCGGCGTTGAACACCGTGCGGATCCGGCCGATCAGCCGGGTGGCGGTGAGCGAGTCGAGGCCGAGTTCGACCAGGTTCTCGTCCAGGCCGACCTCCGGCAGGTCGAGCACGTCCCGGATGAGCTCGCACAGCATCAGCTCACGCGGCGTGCGCGGGGCACGACGGTCCTGGACCGTGTCACGCTCGGGTGCCGGCAGCGCGGCGCGGTCGAGCTTTCCGTTCGCGGTCAGCGGCAGCGCGTCCAGCACCACCACCGCGCTCGGCACCATGTATTCCGGCATCCGTCGGCGCAGATGGTCACGCAGCGCGTCGGCCGTGACGGTGGTACCGGGGCGGGCGGCGACATGGGCGACGAGGTGTTTTCCAGTGCCGCCCGGCTGCTCGTGGGCGCTCACCGCGCTGTTCGCCACGTCGGGGTGCGTGTCCAGCGCGGCCTCGATCTCGCCGAGCTCGATTCGATAGCCGCGAATCTTGACCTGCGTGTCGCTGCGGCCGACGTACGTCACATTGCCTGCCGCGTCGAAGAACCCGATATCGCCGGTGCGGTAAAGCCGGTCGCCGGCCCGGCCGTACGGGTCGGGGACGAACCGCTGGGCGGTTAGCCCAGGCCGGTTCCGGTAGCCGCGCGCGACGCCGACCCCGCCGACGAAGATCTCGCCGAGCACGCCGATCGGAACCGGCTGCATCGTGGCGTCGAGGACGTACATCGTGGTCCCGGCGATCGGTGTGCCGATCGGCATGTCGCCCGTGCCGGACACGTGGTCGGTGACGTACACGGCGTTCGCGACCGTGATCTCGGTCGGCCCGTACTCGTTCACGATGCATGCACCCTCAGGCGCGGTGGCCAGCCAGGTTTCGGCCAGCCGCCAGGGCAACGCCTCGCCGCCCACCACCATCGAGCCGTCGTGATCTAACAGCGGCGCGTCGGGCGTGGTCTCGTTGATCAGTCGCAGGTGGGCGGGCGTCATCTTGATGAAGGCGGACGGACCAACGGCCGCGAGGACCGACGCGAGCAGCGCCGGGTCGAGGCCATCCGGCAGCACGTGCACCGTCCGGCCGGTGATCAGCGGTACATAGATGCTGGTGACCGCGAGGTCGAAGGCCGTGGACGAGTGCAGGGGTACGCCGCCGTGGCCGGGCGAGACGTAGGCCTGCGCACAATAGGTGAGGTAGTTCGCGAGGCCCCGGTGCGTGATCTGGACGCCCTTGGGGTTTCCGGTGGAGCCCGAGGTGTAGATGACGTACGCGAGGTTGTCGGGGAGCGGTTCCTTGGCGGGTGCGCTGGCCGGATACCGAGTCAGGTCGAGTGTGTCGGTGACGACCGCGCTCGTGAGCTCGTGATGGGCCGGACGACGTCCGTCAGTCAGCAGGAGACTGACACCAGCGTCGCCGAGCATGTAGGCGATGCGCTCGATCGGATATCCGGGGTCGATGGGCAGATAACCGGCGCCAGCCTTAAGGATCGCGAGCAGAGTCACAACCAACTCGGTGTCCCGGTCCCGGCAGACTCCGATCAGGCTTTCCGGTCCCGCGCCGCGCTCGATCAAGTACTGTGCGAGCCGGTTGGCCCGCTGATCGAGCTGCCGGTACGTCAGCCGCGTCACGCCGTCGCCGACGGCCACTGTGTCAGGCGTGCGCCGGGCCTGCTCGGCGAACAGCGCTACGAGGGTGCGCGACGTGCTGGTCGGTGTGGTGTTCCACTCCTCGAGCAGCAATTCGCGCTCGCCCTTGGGCAGGTAGGCGGCTTGAGCGTCACCCTGATGGTCCCCTGCCATCGAGACCAGCACCGCGCGGTACATGCCCGCCAGCCGCTCCGCGTCCGCCCGGCTGACCAATTCAGTGGAAGTGTCGATGACGACGATGCCACGCGTGGCAATGGTGCTGAGCGCGAACTCGTTGGGTGTCTCGCCGATCTGGGCGTCGGGATCGAACATCCCGGACTCGTCTGCCTGGTGGAAGTCCAGGTAATTGAACATGACGTCGATCAGCCGCTGACCGCCGGCCAGTTCACGCTGCATCGCCGGCATCGGGAATCGGCGGTGCGGCCACAGTTCTACGGTCTGTTGGAAGACCTGGCCGACCAATTCAAACCACGTCCGCGCCGACCGCTCGTAGGCGAACGGCACAGTATTGAGGTACATGCCCAAAACGCGTTCCGCGCCCGCCGCCTCCGGTCGGCCGTCGCACACCAGGCCGGTGAAGAAGCTGCGCTCTTCCGTCAGCATGCTCATTACCTTCAAATGCGCCGCCAACATCACGCTCTTGAACGACACGCCCGCCAGCGCCGCCAGGCTCCGCAGCCCGTCCTCCAAGTCGCCGTACTCCAAGACCGTCTGGAATCGCTCACGCTTCGACTCCGTGTCACGCCAGGCCGCAGGCAGCGCGAACCGCGCCCGGTCCTCGATCACCTTCCGCCAGTACGACCGATCCTCGGCGCTGTCCAACGCCACCAGTTCAGCCGCGACGTAGTCGGCGAACCGCACTGCTGCTGGGGTAGGCTCGACGACCTCGGCGCCGTCCCGCAGCCGCCGGTACACCGCGAGGAGCTCCATGAGCAGGGAGTGGTGGCTCCAGCCCTCCAGGATCACGTGAGACTCGGTCAAGGTGATCCACCAGGCGTCGTCGCTGGTCACGTGCGCGTGGACACGCAGCAACGGCGCACGGGACATGTCGAACGGATCCGACCGCTCCTCCCGCTGAAACGCGACCAGTTCAGCACGCTGATCCTCTGCCGACAGCCCTCCGAAGTCGTGTACTGCCAGCGGTATCAGCGTCATGCCATGGACCACCTGCATGGGAACTGAGCACCCTGACAGGCTCACGGAAGTGCGCAGCACCTCGTGCCGAGCGGCCACCACGTCCAACGCGCCCCGCAACGCTGCCTCGTCGAACACCGCCGCGTCCCGCACCCGGAACGACGTGACGTTGTGATAGAGGAACTCACCCCCGCCCGCCAGCATTTCCACGGCCATCCCGGCCTGGACTCGGGAGAGCGGATAGGCATCGACCGCACCCGCCGACACCCACTCCGGCATCCGGCCGCGGTCCGCCTCCGGGACGAGAGCGAAGTGATCCACCGCAGCGACTCCGTGCGAGGAGCCCGCCAGCTGCGGCAGCCCGTCCACCAGCTTTGCCACCGTGCGGTACTCGAAGACGTCGCGTACGGAGACCTCGACACCGACCCCGCGCAACGCTCCCACCAACTCCACCGCGCGGATCGAGTCCCCGCCGAGATCGAAGAAGTTGTCGTCGACCCCCACGCGCGCGACCCCCAGCACGTCCTGCCACACCCGCGCGACCAGCACCTCCGCATCCGATGCCGCATCCCGCGAGACCGCACGCGCCGAGAAGTCCGGAGCGGGCAACGCGCGCCGATCCAGCTTCCCGTTCACCGTCAACGGCAACGCCTCTAGCGCCACCACCGCCGAGGGCACCATGTAGTCCGGCAGCGAAAGCCCCGCGAACGCGCGCAGTTCGTCGACGTCGAGTCCGCCCGCGTCGACCGGCACGACATAGGCGACGAGCCGGCCTTCGACGGCGAGGACCGCCGCGTCGCGCACGGACGGGTCGGCCAGCAGTGCGGCCTGGATCTCGCCCAACTCGATGCGGTACCCACGGATCTTCACCTGATCGTCGAGTCGGCCGAGGTAGTGCAGCGAGCCGTCGTGCAGTCGCACCGCGAGGTCGCCGCTGCGGTAGAGCCGCTCGCCGGCCGCTCCGAACGGGTCGGGGACGAAGCGCGCGGCGGTCACGGCGGGCCGGTTCAGGTAGCCGCGGGCCAGCCCGGCGCCGGCCACGTGGATCTCGCCGGGCACGCCGATCGGCACCAGCGCGCCGGCCGGGTCGAGCAGGTGCACCCGCAGGTCGGCCAGGGGTCGGCCGACCGGACTCGCGTCCCCGGCCAGGTCGGCAAGCGAGAGCCGGTGCTCCGTGACGTGCACCGTGGTCTCGGTGATTCCGTACATGTTGACCAGCGCGATCCGGTCGAGCCCGAGTCGGCGCACCCACGGGTCGAGCTCAGCCAGGTCCAGCCGCTCGCCGCCGAAGACCACGGTCCGCAGCGCGAGCCTGTCGATCCGCGCGTCGCCGACGTCCCGGGCGGCGGATACCAGACGCAGGAACGCGGACGGGGTCTGGCTCAGCACGGTCACCCGCTCACGGACCAGCAGGTCGAGGAAGTCGTCGGCGGAGCGCGCGACGGACCAGGGCACGACCACGAGCCGGCCGCCGTGCAGCAACGGGCCCCACAGCTCCCAGACGGAGAAGTCGAACGCGTAGGAGTGAAACAGCGTCCATACGTCGTCCTCGGTCGGCCTGACCGTCGCGGCGGTCGCGGTGAACAAGCGACACACGTTGGCGTGCGTGATCTGGACACCCTTGGGGTTTCCGGTGGAGCCGGATGTGTAGATCACGTACGCGAGGTTGTCGGGGCGCGGGGTGATGGCTGGTGCGGTGCTCGGATACTGATTCAGGTTGAGCGTGTCGGTGACGATGGCGTCGGCGAGCTCGTGGTGCGCGGGTCGACGTCCGTCGGTCAGCAGCAGGCTGACACGCGCATCGTTGAGCATGTAGGCGATGCGCTCGGTCGGATATCCGGGGTCGATGGGGAGATAACCGGCGCCGGACTTGAGGATCGCGAGCAGGGTGACGACGAGTTCGGTGTCGCGGTCTCGGCACACTGCGATCAGGCTTTCCGGGCCCGCGCCGCGTTCGATCAGGTAGCGCGCGAGCCGGTTGGCCCGCTCGTCGAGCTGTCGATACGTCAACCGCGTCCCGCCATCGCCGACGGCCACGGCGTCGGGCGTCCGCCGGGCCTGCTGCCCGAACAATTCCACCAGGGTCCGGCTCGGACCGTCGGATTTACCGGTCCCGAAGCCGAGCAGCAGCTCGCGCTCGCCTTCGGGCAGGTAGGCGGCCTGCGCGTCACCCTGATGGTCCCCCGCCATCGAGACCAGGACTGCGCGATACATGCCCGCCAGACGATCCGCGTCCGCGCGAGACATCACGTCGGTACGGCTGCTGAGCTTGACCCGGTTGCCCAGCGTCGTCACGGCCAGCGCGAACTCGTTCGGGCTGTCGTCGATGACCCCGTAGCCGTCGATGACCGAGTAGTCGACCTGGTGGAAGTCCTGGTAGTTGAACATGACGTCGATCAGTCGCTGTCCGCCGGCCAGTTCGCGCTGGATCGTCGGCATCGGGAACCGGCGGTGCGGCCACAGCTCCACCGTCTGCCGGTAGACCTGACCAACCAACTCGAACCAGGTCCGCGCAGTCCTCTCGTAAGCGAACGGCAGTGTGTTGAGGTACATGCCTAGCACACGATCCGCGCCCGCCGCCTCCGGTCGGCCGTCGCACACCAGCCCGGTGAAAAAACTGCGGTCCTCCGTCAGCATGCTCATAACCTTCAGATGCGCCGCCAGCAGCACGCTTTTGAGCGATACCCCGGCCGACGAGGCCAGGTCGCGCAGCCCGCTGTCGAGATCGGAGTAGTCGACTACGAGCCGGTACCGCTCGGCTGCCCGTGTCGTCGTGTCACGCCAGGCGCCCGGCAGCGCGACACGTGCCCGGTCCTCGATCACCCCCCGCCAGTACGCACGGTCCTCGGCACTCTCCAGCGCAACCAGTTCCGCCGCGACGAAGTCGGCGAAGCGCACGCCCGGCTCCTCGGGCGCCACTATCTCGGCGCCTTCGCGTAATTGGCGGTACAGCGCGAGGATCTCCATGAGCAGGGAGTGGTGACTCCAGCCCTCCAGGATCACGTGGCATTCGGTGAGCGAGATCCACCAGTCGTCGCCGCTCGTGACGTGCGCGTGGACGCGGAACAAGGGCGCTCGGTAGACGTCGAACGGATCCGACCGCTCCGCGCGCTGGAAACCGAGCAGCTCAGTATGCTGATCCTCTGCGGACAGCCGCGTCAGGTCGACGATTCCGAGCGGAATTCGCGCCGTACCGTGGACCACCTGCACGGGTATTGAGCATCCTGACAAGTCCAGGGAAGTGCGCAGCACCTCGTGCCGACCCGCGACCACGTCCAGCGCCTCGCGCAACGCAGCCTCGTCGAACGCAGCTGCATCACGCACCCGGAACGACGTGACGTTGTGATAGAGGAACTCACCCCCACCCGCCAGCATCTCCACGGCCATCCCGGTCTGCACCCGGGAGAGCGGATAGACATCGACTACGCCTGCTGACACCCATTCCGGTATCCGGTGGCGGTCTGTCTCGGGGACCAGTGCGAAACGCTCGACCGGAGCGGGTCTGCTTGAGGCATCAGCCGAATCCGGCAGCCCGGCCACCAGCCGTGCCACGGTGCGATGCTCGAACACGTCGCGCACGGAGACGTCCACCCCGACCCCGCGCAACGCCCCGACCAGCGCCACCGCGCGGATCGAGTCTCCGCCAAGGTCGAAGAAGTTGTCGTCCATTCCTACCCGCGTGACGCCCAGCACATCTCGCCAGACCTCTGCGACGCGTGCTTCCGACTCGGAGGCAGCGTCGCGTGACACCGCGCGGGCCGAGAAGTCCGGAGCGGGCAACGCGCGCCGATCCAGCTTCCCGTTCACCGTCAGCGGCAACGCCTCCAGCACCATCACGGCCGAGGGAACCATGTATTCCGGCAGCGAAAGACCCACGAATGCGCGCACCGCTTCGGGATCCACCTCGTCGCCCCCCGGCACCGCCACCACGTAGCCGACGATGTGCTTTGCCGTGGTGGACGTGTCCTGATGCACGTCTGCGACCGCCTGGCTGACGCCCGGATACGTGCCGAGCGCCGCCGCTATTTCCCCGAGCTCGATGCGCAGGCCGCGGATCTTCACCTGGTCGTCAAGTCGGCCGACGTACTCCAGGACCCCGTCGAGGCGGCGCACGACCATGTCGCCGGTGCGGTACATCCGCTCGCCGGACTGGCCGTACGGATTCGGCAGGAAGCGCTGGCCGGTCAGCGCCGACTTTCCGAGGTAACCGGTGGCCAACTGCGGGCCGGCCAGGTAGAGCTCGCCCCGGCCGCCAGGCGGGACCAGGCCGAGGGCATCGTCGAGCACGTAGGTACGCGTGTTCCAGACCGGGCGGCCGATCGGCACGCCGCTGGTGACGCCGGTCGCGCCGTCGAATCGCCACGAGGTGACGTCGACCGAGGCCTCGGTCGGGCCGTACAGGTTGTGCAGGCTCGCGTGCGGCAGCAGTTCGGCGAACCGCCGTGCGAGGTCGCGCGGCAGCGCCTCGCCACTGCAGACCACGTGCCGAAGCGAGGTGCAGTCGGCGACGCCTGGCTCGGTTATGAAACCGGCGAGCATCGAGGGCACGAAGTGCAGCACCGTCACCGCCGCGCCCCTAATTACGCGCGCCAGGTACGCCGGGTCGCGATGCCCCTCTGGCTCGGCCACGACCAGGGCGGCCCCGGTCTGCAGCGGCCAGAAGAACTCCCACACCGACACGTCGAAGCTGGCCGGAGTCTTCTGCAGCACCCGGTCGGCCGAGGTTAGGGCGTACTCGTGCTGCATCCACAGCAGCCGGTTCACGATGCCGGAGTGCGGGACGACGACGCCCTTCGGCCGGCCGGTCGAGCCGGAGGTGTAGATGACGTACGCGGCGTCGCCCGGAGTCAGGGCCGTGACACGGTCGGCGTCGGTCGGGTTCTCGGCGGGGTATCCGGTCAGGTCTAGCTCGTCGAGCCGGAGGAGTGGTGCTGACTCGGGCAGTGACTCGGCCGCCTCGGTGGTGCTCAGCACGTACCGTGGCGCCGCGTCCTCGACCATGTACGCGATCCGCTCGCGCGGGTAGCCGAGGTCCAGCGGCACGTAGGCGGCGCCGGTCTTGATGACGGCGTACAGGCTGACCAGCAGGTTGAGTGACCGGGGGAGGGCGACCCCGATCCTGGTGCCCGGCCCGGCGCCACCGGCGATCAGGTGGTGCGCGAGCCGATTGGCTCGAACATTCAGCTCAGCATACGAATACGTCTGGTCGTCGACGATCAGCGCTTCGGCCTCGGGATCGGTGGCCGCGCGCGACTCGAACAGGCTCACCAGAGTCAGGTCGGCGGGCAGTTGCCGGCGCTCGCCTGCGCTGTGCTCCAGAACCTCGTCGGTCTCGGCATCATCGAGCATTGCGATTTGGTCGATCGGCATCGTCGGGTCGGACGTTGCGAGCTCGACGAACCGCTTGATGTGCCGGGCGATCCGGTCGGCCGCCGAAGAGCCGAACAGCGCGGTCGCGTACTCCAGCCGACCGGCCAGCGTGCCCTCGGCGGTCTCGGCGACCTGGAGTCCGAGGTCGAACTTGGCGATCGTGGTCGGCAGCGCGACCCGCTCGACCGCGAGTGCGCCGAAGGCTGGGGCGGTCGCCTCGAGGTCGTGCATGGTCAGCGCGACCTGGAACAGTGGGGTGACGGACAGGTCCCGCTCGGGGGCCAGTGCGTCCACGAGCCGTTCGAACGGCACCTCGCGGCGGTCGAACGCGGCCAGCGTGTCGTCCCGGGTGACCGCGACGAGGTCGGCGAAGCTCGGGGAGCCCGACCATCGAGTCCTGATGACCAGGGTATTGATGGCGTAGCCGACCATGTCGGCCAGCTCGTCCCGAGTCCGGGTGGAGACCACGGTGCCGACGGCGACGTCGCTCTGGCCCGAGTACCGGGAGAGCACCGCCTGTAGCGCGGCGAGTAGGACCGTGAACACACTGGCGCTGCGGGCTCGGGCCAGAGTTCGCAGCCTGGTCGTGGTCGGCGCGTCGAGTACGAAGTCGACCGCGTCGCCGTGCCAGGAGCGGACCGCTGTGCGCGGGCGGGAGAGCGGCAGCGCGAGCTGGGGGACGTCGGCTAGGCGATTGGTCCAGTAGTCGAGCTCCCGGGTGCCTTGGCCCGCGGCGAGCCGGTCGTTCTGCCAGGCCACGAAGTCGCCGTACTGCACGGGCGTCGTCGGGGCCGGATTCGCCCGGTGCGCCACGATTCCCTGGTACTGCGCGCCGATCTCGGCGACGATCAGCTCTTGGGCCACCTGGTCGGTGGCGATGTGGTGAACCACCAGAACAAGCAAGTGGTCGTCGGCGGCGAGACGGATCAGCTCGACGCGGATCGGCAGTTCGCGCTCCAGGTCGATCGGCCGGGTCGTGGCCGCCGCGGCCAGCCGGAGGCCTTCGGTGAGGCCGCCCCCGGCGACGTTCACAGCGAAGGGAATCGGCGCCCGGTCGTCGTACACGGCCGTCGGCTCTCCGTCGACGAGCGTGTAGCGGGTGCGCAGGACGCGGTGCCGCGAGGCGACCCGGGCGACGGCGCGGCGCAGGGCGCGCTCGTGCAGCTCGCCGCGCAGCCGAAGCACCGTGGGCACCAGGTATTCGGGGCTGTCCGGGTCCAGCCGGTTCAGGAACCACATCTGCCGCTGGCCGGCGGACAGCGTGGTCGGCGCGTCGGCCGCGAGCTGTGGAATCGGCTGTGCCTCGGTGGTGGTCGCCGCCGCGCCGGCCAGCCGCCGCTGCAGCAGTTCCAGGCGGCGCTGCCGGAGCCGCGCGGACTCGTCGTCGGTCGGGTCGCCGACGATGGCCGGGGCGCTCGCCGTGCGGGGCATCGTGTCGCTCATGGGGTTTCCGTCACCTTTCGGCGCTGGTCGCGGACAGGACTTCCTCGTCGGACAACAGGTCTACTTCGGCCATCACCGCGTCGGTGATCGCGTCGGCGAGGTCGCGTAGCACGGTGGTCTCGAAGAGTTCGCGCAGCGGCAGTTCGAGATCGAAGTGTTCCTTGATGCGCAGCTGCGCCTGGGAGGCGAGCAGCGAGTGGCCGCCGAGAGCAAAGAAGTCATCGTCGGCGCTAGGTCGGGGCACGCCCAGCAACTCGGTCCACAGCCGCGCGATCCACTCCTCGACCGGGCCGTCCGGCGCCGCGAACGTTGTCTGGACCGGGGCTGCGTGGCTGGCCTGGGCGGCGAGTGCGCGGCGGTCAAGCTTTCCACTGGCGGTGGTCGGCAGCCGGTCGAGCAGCAGCCAACGGCTGGGCACCATGTGCTCCGGCAGGTCCCGCTGCAGTCGGCCGCGCAACTCGGCGAGGTCGATTTCGGCGCCGGGAGCGGGGACGAGATAGCCCACCAGGACCTGACCGTCGAGGTCCGCGGCCGCTGCCTGGACCGCCTCGTGCCGGTGCAGCACCGCCTCGATCTCGCCGAGCTCGACCCGCATGCCGCGGATCTTGACCTGGCCGTCCAGCCGCCCCAGGTACTCGACGGTGCCGTCGGCCCGCCAACACGCGGCGTCGCCGGTCCGGTAGAGCCGGGCCCCGGGCGCGCCGAACGGATCGGGCCCGAACCGCTCGGCGGTCAGGCCCGGCCTGCCCCGGTAGCCGACCGCGAGCTGCACGCCGCCGAGATAGAGCTCTCCCGGCGTGCCGACCGGGACCGGGGCCATCGCCGCGTCGAGCACATACAACTGCGTGTTGGCGACGGGCGCGCCGATCGGAACACGGCTGAGCTCGGCCAAGGTTGCCGGATCACATGTGTACGCCGAGACATCCACGGCGGCTTCGGTGGGACCGTAGAGGTTGTCGAGTCGAGCGCCGGGCAGGGCACTGAGACAGCGGGTGGCGAGTTCGACCGGCAGGGCCTCGCCGGAGCAGACGATCTGGCGCAGGCTGCCGTAACCGGTTACGTCGCCGGCGTCGAGGAAGTTGGCCAGCATCGAAGGGACGAAGTGCGCGATCGTGACACCCTCGGCCTCTATGGCAGTACTCAGATATATCGGGTCCTGATGTCCGCCGGGCCGGGCGACGACGGTGCGCGCCCCGACCAGCAGGCCCCAGAAGATCTCCCAGACCGAGACGTCGAACCCTGCGGTGGTCTTGTGCAACACTACGTCCTGCCCGGTGGGCGCCATCCGCCGCGTCATCCAGTCGAGCCGGTTGCCGATGCCGCGGTGTGTGTTGGCCACGCCCTTCGGCCGCCCGGTGGATCCGGATGTGTAGATCACGTAAGCGAGGTCGTCAGGGCTGGCCAGCTCAGGCAGCGGTCCGCTCGGCCATGTCCGTGAGCCAGCCAGATCAGTCTCCGTCAGGACCCTGACGGCTCCCGCGTCTTCAACCATGAACGCGAGCCGGTCCGCCGGATAGCCGGGGTCCAGCGGCAGGTAGGCGGCTCCGGCCTTAAGCACCGCGAGCAGCGCGGGAAGGAAGATCAGCGAACGCTCCAGCCGTACCGCGACGACGTCCCCGCGCCCGACCCCGGTAGATCGCAGCCGCCGGGCGATCCGGTTCGACCAGTCATCGACCTCTGCGAAGGTCAGCGATTCGTGCTCGAAGACGACCGCTGTTCGGTCGGCGTTCGCCGGATCGGCTGCGGTGGCGCTGATTCGCGAGTGCAGGGTCTGTTCGACGAGCTCGGCGGCGGTGTCGTTCCAGCCTTCGGTGACCAGGCGCCGTTCGGCGGCGGACATCGCGGGCAACTCGCGGACGCGCACGTCCGGCGTGGCGGCGATCGCGCCGAACAGTTCGGCCACGTGCGCGCCGATGCGGTCGACGGTGGTCGGCTCGAACAGGTCGGTGGCGTATTCGAGCACGCCGACGAGACCGCCGTCCGCGCCGATCGCGCAGCGCACGGTGAGGTCGAACTTGGCGCTGTGCCAGCCGAACCGGGCCGCCGCCCGCGCGTCCGCCTCGGGGGCCAGCTCGAACAGGATCTGGAACAGCGGGTTGCTGCGGTCCGAAGCGCGTTCGGTGCCGACCTCGTCCACCACACGCTCGAACGGAACGTCCTGGTGCGCGAAGGCGGTCAGAGCACACTCGCGGACCCGATCGAGCAGGGCGACGAAGGTGGGCTCGCCGGCGGTGTCGGCCCGGAGCACCACGGTATTGACGAGGAAGCCGACCACATCGGCGAGCTCCGGCCGGGTGCGCGCGGAGACCGGCGTGCCCACGGTGATGACGTCATCGCGACCGGTGCGGCGGGCGAGGGCCGCGACCACGACCGCGAGCAAGGTTACGTACGGGGTCGCGCCGCGTGACCGACCGAGCTCCAGCACCTGGCCCACCGCGTCAGGGGCGGCCGTGAACGAGCGGATCGCGCCGCGCCCGCTCCACCAGCGCGGCCGGGGCCGGTCGGTGGGCAGCTCGAACGGGACGCGGCCGGTCAGTTCGCGGCGCCAGTAGTCGAGCTGGCGGTCGTGCACGCCCGGGGCGCCCTGCTGCCAGGCGAGCGTGTCCGCGTAGGCGATGGCCGCTGGCAGAGCCGGGGGTTCGGCTCCGTCGGCGAGCGCGGTGTAGCTGGCACGCAGTTCCTCGCGCAGGATCTGCGCCGACCGACCGTCGCAGGCGATGTGATGCGCCGTCAGCAGGGCACGCGCAGCGGACGGGCCTGCCGGGACGATGAGGCAGCGTAGGACGGGACCGGTGCCGAGATCGAAGGACGTCGCTCCGTCGGTGGCGGCGGCCTGCGCGAAGACCTCGTCGGCGGTGCGGTCGGCGGACACGTCGACCAGGCGGACGGGGACCTCGACGGTCGCGTCCGTGACCTGAGTCGGTTCGTCGCCCTCGACCTCGTACCGTGTTCGCAGGATGCTGTGTCGCTCAACGAGCTGCTGGCAGGCCCGGGTGAAGACCGCGAGGTCTGCGGGGCGGTCGAGCTCGACGACGATCGGCACCGTGTACTGCGTGCTGCTCGGGTCGAGGCGCTGCAGGAACCACAACCGCCGCTGGCCCGCGGACAACGGGGCGCGGCCCGACGCGGCGTCGGCCGCAGCGATATCAATGGGCTTGTCAGTATCAGTATCCGTACTCGCGGCGGTGGCGGCGAGCCGGGCGGCCTGCGCGGCCACGGTGGTCGCCTCGTACAGGTCGGCGACCATGACCTCCCGATCGAGGCGTTCGCCGAGCAGGTAGGCGAGTCGGGTGAGCAGCAGCGAGTGGCCGCCGAGCTCGAAGAAGTCGCTGTCCCGGCCGACCCGTTCAACGCCCAGCACCTCGGCCCACGCCCCCGCCACAGCCTCCTCGAACGCGCCTCGGCTTGCGGCGTACTCCCGCACCGCGACCGGCTCGGTCGGCTCGGGCAGCGCGGCCCGGTCGAGCTTTCCGTTGACAGTCACCGGAAGCGCGTCCATCGGCACGAACACCGCTGGCATCAGGGCACGTGGAAGCCGCTCGGCAAGCCGCTCGCGCAACGCTTCGAGTCCGTCCACCGCCACCCCGACAACGTAGGCGACTAGGCGGTTCTCGCCGCGCGCGTTGGTCCGGCACACCACGGCGGCGCCGCTGACCGGCGGACACGCCATCAGCGCGGCGGCCACCTCGGCCGGCTCTACCCGGACGCCGTTGATCTTGACTTGCTCGTCAAGTCGGCCCAGATACTCCAGGGCGCCGTCCGCGGCTTGGCGGACTCGGTCGCCGGTGCGGTAGAGCCGCTCGGCCGGCTTGCCGTACGCGTCGGGCACGAACCGCTCGGCGGTAAGGCCCGGCCGTCCGCGATAGCCGCGTGCGAGCCCGATCCCGCCGACGTGCAGCTCTCCCGCCGCGCCGGGCTCGACCTCGGCACCGGCCTCGTCGAGCACGCGCAGGTCAATGTTCTGAATCGCGCGGCCGATCGGCACCGGACCGCCGGTCTGGGTCCGGTCGAAGCGGTGCGCGCTGACGTCGATGGAGCACTCGGTCGGACCGTAGGTGTTCCAGATCTCCACGTCCGCAAGCGCGAGCAGCCGCTGGCACAGCTCGGCGTGCAACGGCTCACCGGCCGACATGACCAGGCGCAGCGCCCCGCAGCCGGTCCATCCCGGCTGCTCGACCAGCAGGCGCAGCACCGAGGGCACCACCTGAAGCACCGTCACGTCGTGCTCGGCCATCGCGCGGACCATGGCACGCGGGTCTCGCTCGGTGCCGACCGGCGCCAGCACGACCACACCGCCGACCACGAGCGGCGCGAAGATCTCCCACGCGGCAGCATCGAAGTTGAGCGAAGTCTTCTGCAGTACCCGGTCCGTCGCGCTCAGGCCGTGGGTACGGATGGTCCAGTCGACTCGGTTGCCGATTCCCGCGTGGGTGACGGCGACGCCCTTCGGTCGGCCGGTCGAGCCGGAGGTGTAGACGACGTAGGCGAGCGAGTCGGAGAGCGTCGGCCGTCGTTCCGCGTTTCCAACAGCCTCCCCGAGCCGCACGGTGCGTACCGGGCCGAGATCCGTCCCCTCGCCGTCATCCGGGGAAGCAGTCACCACGACGCGCGCGCCGCTGTCCGCGATCATCCACCGCAGTCGTTCGCCCGGGTGCTCTGGATCCAGCGGAAGGTATGCGGCGCCGGCCCGCCACGTGGCGAGCAGCGCCACCACGGTGTCGAGGCCGCGGCGCAGGTGCACGCCGACGACCCCGTCGGGCGCGGCGCCGGCCTCGATCAGCGCGCCGGCCAGTCGGTCGGCCCGCTCGTCGAGCTGACGGTAGGTCAGCGTGGTCGATCCGTCGACGACGGCGATCCGGTCGGGGGTGCGCGCGGCCTGGGCTGCGATCAGCTCCGGCAGGCCGCCGCGGGGCATGACGTGGTCCACGGAAAGTCCTCGCGAGGTAGGCGGGTCGTGTGGGAACAGGGTCGTGTTGGCAAAAGGGGGCCGGGGTCGGCGGTGTCGCGTTCCCCGGCCGACGGAGGGTCAGCCGCCGAGCGCGGCCATCTGCCGGCGCAGGCTCAGCGGCCGCATGTCCGTCCACACCTCGTCGATGTGCGCCAGGCACGCTTCGCGGGTGCCCTCGAAGCCGTTCGAGCGCCAGCCGGCGGGCAGCTCCCGGTCGGCCCACCAGATCGAGTACTGCTCCTCGTCGTTGAGCACGACGACGTAGCCGCGCTCGGAATCCTCAGTCGGCATGGGCTGGTCATCCCTTCCACAGGTAGGTGATTTCACCGAAGTTCTCCCGGACCCAGTCGTCCGAGAAGATGGTGTCGAGGTACCGGTCGCCGCCGTCGGGGAAGATCATGACGGCGTTGGCGCCGGGTGCGAGGTTCGGCCGCCAGGCGTCGACCGCGGCGAGCACGGCCCCGCTCGAGCCGCCGACCAGCATTGCCTCGTGCCGGACCAGGCGTCGGCAGGAGGCGACGCAGTCGATGTCTGACACGTGCACGACGTGGTCCACTAGATCGGGGCGGTAGAGCGCCGGGCGGACCGCGGCGCCGTGGCCGGGCAGCAGCCGGCGTACCGCGCTCGGCTCGCCGAAGATCGCGCTGCCGGCCGCGTCCACGCCGACGACCACGGTCGACAGGCCGACCTCGCGCACGTACTCGACGCAGCCGCGCAGCGTCCCGCAGGTGCTGGTGGCGCAGAAGAGCACGTCCACCCGGCCGTCGAGAGCTTCGACGACCTCCGCCATGGTCCGCCGGTGCGCGGCCGGGTTCAGCGGATTGCCGTACTGGTTCGGCCAGTAGCTGTGCGGCGTCTCGGCGACGAGTTCCTTCACCCGCCGCAACCGGGCCGGCAGATACTCGCCGGTGACCGGATCCGGCGTCGTGACCACGTCGACCTCCGCCCCGTAGGCCGTCAGCAGGGCCCTGTTCTGGCTGGTCGTCTTCGCGTCGACGACGCAGATGCAGCGCAGGTCGTAGTAGCGGCAGATCTGGGCGAGCCCGATGGCCAGGTTCCCGGAGCTCGACTCCACCACCACGGACCGGCGGGGCGTGAGCACGCCCGCCGCGACCGCCGAGTGGATCAGCCGGTGGGCGACCCGGTCCTTGATGCTGCCGCCGGGATTGAACCGCTCGACCTTCGCGTAAAGCCGGGCGGTCAGGTCCGGGAAGATCCGGTCCAGCCGAACCAGCGGCGTATCTCCGATGGTTGAGACGATCCCGTCATACGGCTGTCTCACGCCTACTCCCTCCACGGGACGGGTCATTCGTCGATCTCTGTTCGAAGTCTGATCCCAAGCCCTCACCACGGACTGCCCGAAACCTCCCCAGCCCGCTTCCGGCGCCGTCACGGCCGGCTCCGGACGAACTCGGGCACGTACCCGGCCAGCCGGTAGTGGTACAGGGCGCTCGGGTCGGCGACCGCGAGCGTGGTCTCCAGCAGCTCGGACAGCAGGGTCAGCGGGGTCACCCCGGCGGCCAGGTCGAGCCCGGCGCACGCGGCGACCACGTCGTCCACCTGGAACCGGCGGTCCCCGCGGCCGGCCAGCCGGTGCAGCAGGCCACTGTGATCCTCGGTGAGCAGGTCGAGGTTCCACCCGATGCCGTCGGCCACCGAGCGCTGGTGGCGCAGCAGGCCGTGGTCGTTGGTGAAGAGCATCTCCAGCGCGGGGCCGCCGGCCAGCAGGTGCCGGATCGGGACGGTGCGCAGCCGCTCCGCCGCGAACTCCAGGTAGCGCGGCACCCCGTCCAGGCGCCGGCAGAGCTCACTGACCGCTGACAGGTCGCGGGCCAGGCCGAGCCCGACCGGGCTGTCCGCGCCCACGTGGCGCAGCACCAGTTCCACGGCGGGCGCGGGCCGCGCCGGATCCCGTCCCGGCGGCTCGAGCTCCAGCGGCCGGATCTCCCGGTTGACGCCGAGCCGCTCGGTGACCGGGCGGCGCGCGGTGACCAGGATGTGCATGCCCGGGTTCTCGGCGAGCAGGTCCCGGGCGATCCGGATGGCCCCGGCCGGGACGTGCTCGGCGTTGTCGAGCACGAGCAGCACGCCGTCCGGCCGCGGGGTCGGTTCCGGGTCGGGGGGCGCGGGACCCGGCGACGCGGCCCGGGTCGGGTCTGCTCGCGAGGGCACCGGCCAGTCGAGCTGCCGGCGGATCCGCCGCTGGATGGCGGCCGCCTGCGGCGCGCCCGCCCGGCGTTCGGACGGCACGTCGCCGAGTTCCACCACCACCACGCCGTCCCGGAACGCGGCGCACAGCTCGACCGCGACCTCGAGGGCGAGCCGGGTCTTTCCGACCCCGCCAGGACCGAGGAAGGTGGTCAGCCGGTGGGCGAGGACGGTGTCGGCGAGTTCCGCGCGCACCGCGCGATCGCCGACCAGGGGTGTGTTCGGGGGCTGAGTGCCGCGCCACGCCGTCGGCTCCGGCCGGTCGGCACAAGCGGGAGAGAGCGGCGTCGCGAGGCGGATCCCCCCGAGAGCCTGGGCGATCAGCTCCACCGAGGAGCGGCGCGGCTTGCGCACCAGGCCGAGCTCGACGTTGCGGATGGTGCGCACGCTCAGGCCGGAGTGCTCGGCCAGCTCCTCCTGGGTCCAGCCGCGCAGCCGCCGGCGGTCGGCCAGGTCGTTGGGCAGATTCATCGGACGGGGCCTCTCATCCGCGGGGTGCGGCGTAGGCGAGTCGCCCAGGTTCATCAGCTGCCTGGTACGCCGGGAAGCCCGCGTGCATCCGCGGGCCTTGTCGTGCCTGAGGTATCAAAAGCTGCTGATATGCCGAGGTTGAAGCCGGATCCCGCGCCTCCGCCAGACAGCGATCGTCGAGCACATCTGATTCGGCGACCCACCGCGCCTCGTCCGCGCGCCCCGTCTCGAGCATGCTCAGGCACGCGCGGTAGAGCCGTTCCCGCGCCTCCCGCAGCCGCGCCGGGCCGATCTCGGCTGCCGCGCGTTCCCGGCCGAAATCGCGTACCAGGCAGCTGAGACGGTAGCGGGACGACGCCGGGCCCGCGCGGTCGGACACCTCCGCGAGGCTCGCGTCGAACAGCTCCTCCAGCAAGCTCTCGGCGGTGCGCGCGTCGGTGTCGAGCAGCGCGGCGGCGACCCAGACCGGGACGTCGGGCAGATCCAGGGTGCTGACGATCCGCAGCAGCCGCCCGGCACGGGCCGAGAGGTCGCGGCAGCTGGTCGCGATGCCGGCCGCGACGGACAGACCCTGGTGGGTCAGCTGCGCCAGCCGGGTGCCGTCGTCGGCGAGCAGCTGCCCGAGGTGGGCCACCGACCAGTGCGGCTTCGTGGCCAGCCGGGCCCCGGCGATACGCAGGGCCAGCGGGAGGTTGCCGCAGCGGCGTATCAGTTCCCCGGTGCCATGTGCGTCGGCGTCGATCCTGGCGTCGCCGGCGATCCGCCGCAGCAGGCAGCGGGCCTCGGCGTCGGTCATCGCGCGCACGGCGATCTGGCAGGCGCCCACGGTGGCGCCGAGGCGGGTGCGGCCGGTGACCACGACCTGGCAGGCGTCGCCGGCCGAGAGCAGCGGCGCGATCTGATCATCGCCGGCGACGTTGTCGAGAATCACCAGCATCCTGCGATCGGCCAGCGTCTGCCGGTAGAGGTCGACCCGGCCGTCGAGCCTGGCCGGCACCGCCGCGGCCGGCACGCCGAGCGCGCGCAGCAGCCGACCGAGCACGCCGGCCGCGGTCTCCGGCCGCTGCTCGTCGTATCCGTGCAGGTCGACGAAGAGCCGGCCGTCCGGGAACCGATCGGCGACCCGGTGGGCCACGTGCACCGTCAGCGCCGTCTTGCCGACCCCGGCCGGTCCGCTCACCGCGATCAGCCGCCGGCTCGACCCGGCGATCAGCCCGACGAGTTCGGCGACCTCCGCGGCGCGGCCGGTGAAGTCCTCGATCGGCGGCGGCAGCGTGCGCGGCGCGAGGATCGGCGGCGCGCTCAGGGGAGGCGCGTCGGCGAGGGGCGTCGTCGCAGACTGCTGCGGTTCGGGCAACGCGGCGGGCGCCGACGTCGACCGTCCGCCCGGATCCGCCGCCATCTCAATGCCCTGCCGCGGCGCGGCGGCCGCGAACGACGGCAGGTTCGGGAACGGCGACGGGTCGAGCGCGGCCGGATCCTCGTTGCGGACGATGGCGAGGTAGACCTGCTGGACCTCGGCGTCCGGGTCGGTGCCCAGTTCCTCGCGCAGCCACGCGCGCCAGGCGGCGTACATGGTCAGTGCTTCCGCGGCGCGCCCGGAGCGGGCCAGCGCGATCATGCACAGCGCGGTCAGCCGCTCCCGGGTCGGATGCGCGCCGGCCACCTCGGTCAGCCGGTCCACGACCAGCGCGTGGTCGCCCAGGTGCAGGTGCAGCGCGAAGAAGTCCTCCAACGCGGTCAGCCGCGCGGCGGTCAGCGCCTCGACGGCCGCCGACGGCGCCTCCGGCAGCAGCCCGCCGAACACCGGCCCCCGCCACAGATCCAGGGCTTCGGCGAGCCGGTCCAACGCGGCCCGCGCCGTGGGCAGTTGCCGCCAGCCGTTGACCAGGCTGAGAAATCGGCGACCGTCGACGTGCGCGGGATCGATCTCCAGGCAGTACCCGGAGTCCACGGTGCGCAACGCGACCACGCCGTCGCCGAGGCCCCGCCGCGTGAGCAGCGAGCGCACTTCGGAGATCCGGGTGTGCAGCGTCGCGCGCGCACTGGCCGGGGCGTTCTCGCCCCACAGCATCTCAATGAGATGCGACGACGCGACGCGCTGGCCGGCGTCCAGCGCCAGCAGTCCCATAACAAGCCGTTGAGCCCGGCGCTCGAGCCGGAACGGAGTGCCGTCCCGCAGCAGCGTGACGGTGCCGAGCAGATTGACCTCGATCATTCTCCGGCACCACCCCGGAACCGCCCGGCCGACGCGTCGGCGCCGACCCCAGCCCCGCCCGCGACGGCCACCACCGTCAGCGCGGGAACCTTCGTGCCCACCATGCGAACTCCAACCCGAAGACAGCGACCCGGGAAAGCCCGCGTCGCCACCGTATCGTCACGAAGATTCGCGGCCGTGTAACGGTGTGTCACCGTGCGGAAGAGCGCACGTCGCGTTGTCGCACTAGGGCAAATCGGTCGGCCCCCGGGACACGGACTGCTTGCCGAGGCGGTCGCCCGATGATCGTGTACGATCTCTGATGGGCTGGGAAAGCCCGCGGGGGAGGGGCTATGGCCGCGATCGCGGTTTCTTTCGCGGAGGTGGAGGAGTGTCGGCAGGCGGTGCTCTCGCTCTGCACCAAGCTTGAGCAGAATCTGGACGATCTGGAGAAGCTGCTCGCGCCGATCAGGGCGGAGTGGACCGGCTCGGCGTCCGAGGCGTTCGACGAGGCATACGCGAGCTGGCGCGTCCAGGCTGAGGACTTACGCGCGGATCTGACCTGGATCCACTCGATGGTGTGTAATGCGCAAACCAACTTCGCCGCGGCTCACACGGCCGTGTTAAGCACCTGGCAGGCGGACTGATGGCGACTCCGGAGCCCCAGGCCACCGGCGAGGCGCCCACGAACACACAACCGTCGAGCGCACCGTCGTCGGCAACGTCCCCGTCTTCGGGTTCGAATCTGCCGGCCACGACCGGCAACGGCAGAGCGCCCGCGACCACCGGCAACGGCAAAGTGCCCGCGACCAGGACCGCCAGCCCGAGTGCGAGTCCGTCCACCACGGGCGCGAAGCCGACCTCCACATCCGTGCCCTTCGATCCGACCGACGCGTGGGAGCCGCCGAAGAGCACCGGGGTGTTCGAGGTGGATCCCGAGGAGCTGTGGGCCGCGGCCGCGAAGGTCGAGACGATACGCGAGGAATTCCTCACCGTCGCCCAGCAGGAGACCTCGGTTCTGGCAGGCTCCTGTTTCGACATGGCCGGCAAGGATTTCGTCGGCATGTTCTTCGCGAGCCTGTACGACCCGATCGCCCAGGACATGGTCAAAGGCATCGGCGATCTGCTCGCCTCGATCGGCGGTGTGCCCGAAGGGCTGATCACCACGGCGAACAACTACGCGGCGGCCGACGCGGCCTCCACTCCACGCGGCAGCGCCCAGCGTGTCGCGGTCCCGTCCTACGGTTGGGTGAGCCTGTTTCGCCCCGCCGAGTCCAGCGACCACGGCTACCTGGATATCGAGACGTTCGGCGGCAATCCCGGATTCGTGGCGGTCAAGCAGATCGGGGACCCGCTGCAGTTCCTCATGGACTTCTTCCCGCGCGGGCATCAGGACAGGCTGACCGACGCGGCCACCGCCCTGGAGAAGATTTCCAGCGAACTCAACTCCACGGCCGTCGCCCTCGACGACGCGCTGGCTTCGATCACCATCGACGACAGCATGAGTGCCTTTGACAAGAGTAATCGCCCGCGTGGGAAATTGGCCGGCACTCAGGTCAAGGCGTGGCGCGCTGCGATGATCAAATACTGCAATCGGATTTGGGGCAGTGCCGCGTGGGGCACCAGCGGCCTGCCCGCCCATCCGCTCGGATTGATCGGCAAATGTGCCGACGAACTGGCGAAGCTGTGTCACACCCATATCGACGCCATCAATCGCACGCGCAGCGCGCTCGAGGACCGGCTCCTCGCGGCCGGAGCCGCCGCCGTGCTCGGGGCACTGCTCTCCGAAGAGACCTTCGGGATCGCCGGGTGGCTGGCCGAGGAGTTCGACTTCGACTGTCTGATGGACTGCGCCCGCATTCTCATCGCCGAGTATTATCAGCCGATCGAACAGGCCAAGGACGCGATCACCGCGCTGTCACTGCGCTCGGAACTGGAATCCGCGCTTACGGCGGCACCCACCATGACCGCGATCGAGGCGCAGTCCGAACAGATCGGCGACCGCGCACTGCACGACTTCAAATACCCCGGGTTGACGGCCGCCCCGCCCACCACGCCGAATGATGGCCAGTTGCTCAGCCGCACGCTCAAGCCCTACTCCGGCCGTACACCAAGCACCCTGCAATACCCCATCGATCTCGCCGGGCAGGAGGGCACCAGCAATGCGCACGTCATCGACAACCATGTCGGCAAGACCGATGCCCAACTTCTGCAACGCATGGCTGTGACAAGTGCCAAGGGATCCAGTTCCTTCGCCGACCTGTCCTCGGCCCAAACCTTCGTGCAGCAGGATCTGAACACCCCCACGAATGTCGCGGAGATCACCCAGTGGCTGGATAACATCAAGAACGGCACCGTGAGCGCGACCGAGCCCCTGCCGCTGACGATGCCCACGATGGGTGTGACCGGTCGCACGGTCGTCGACCAGAACGGCAGCAACGTCGTCGTCGACACTTACAACGTCACCGCGATACTGAAGTACAACGCGAGCCTCAGCCCGCCGTTCGTCGTTTCCACCGCGTACCCCGGCTGAGCACGGGAAGGAGGACCATGACTGTGGATGGTGCGTGCGCCGCCCTGCCCGACCTTGAAGTCTTGCGCGTATTGCTCGGTATCGACGACTCCGGTGCGCCCACGCCCCGGGCGCGACAGGCCGTGGGCCTGATCCGCCACCCGCACACCCCCTGGATCCCGGGCGATACGGCCGACGAGCGGCTCGGCGCGCTCTTGTTCTCCCCGCTCGCCCTTGACCTGTACGGGACCGTGTGGCAGGGCTTGGTCGCGCAGGAGTTGACCGGGCGTGAGCCGGAGGGGTCGGATCGGTGCCTGGCCGAGCGGGCCGGGCTGGCTGGGACGAGCGTTGCGCAGTTGGTCACGGCGCTCACCCCGGTGCTCGACCTGTTCGACGAACCCGCCCTCGTGTTCGAGTACGCGGCCGACCACACGCACGTCTTGTTCCCCGAATTCTACGAGAGTGCCGAACTTTGGAGCTTCGTCTTCAACGAATACGCGGAAGACTCAAGCCGCGCCGCCGCCGAAGAACGCGCTACCCGTCGTGTCCTGGACTTCCTCGCTGATTCCGATCTGGCCCCGGACCAGACGGCCCGCCGGATCGGTCAGTTCTGGGAAATCCAAGCGGTGCTCGCCGTTGACGGCTCCTCGCCGCTGCTTGACGGACTGCAGGTGAGTGACGCGCCGTCACAAGGCTGGCCGGACTGGACCGCCATGGTCGCCGACCAACTCGTGACGATCCATCGCGATCGCACCGCCGTGCAAGGCCCGCATCAGCCGTGGATCGACCCGGCGCCGCACCGGCCGGCCGGCTTTCCGCTGCGCTCACTCCCGACTCACGTTCCGAGCGCTCTCGCCCAACTGTTCGAGGCCTACGAAGACGAGCCGCTCGACCCCGCGATGCAGCACCCGGGCATCGGATTGGCGCGTTACGTGCGCAACGGATTTCGGTACTGGCACATCCGGGGGACTTACTCCCAGCTCTACGACGTGCTTCTGGCAGCGGCACACTCCATCGGCGGTGAGGAGATCCTGGACCCACGCCTGGCCGGGCTGCTCGCGGAGTACGTGTATGGCTACCTCTACATCGGCTATGACACCGGTACCGAGTCGTTGCACCTAAAAGAGATCCCCGAGCTGCCGATGAGCGGCTGGGAGGTACGGTCTCTGCTGCCTGAGATCAGAGATCTGATGGCGATCTGTCCTGCGAGGTCGGGTGATGAAGCGTCAGCGCATGAATACTCCTGGCACACCGAGTCTCTGCTTGAGTCCTTCGCCCGGACTCAGGTGCCCACTTCCTTCGGCCTGGCTCCGCTCATCGGCGAGATTGCCGAACTGCTCGCCTTGGCCACCACCGAGACCGATCTGAGCCGCGCCATGGCGCATCTGACAGGTGCGTCGGATATCCAGCCGCCGCAGTCCTGGCGCACCTGGCTGACCGATCTGTCCACCGACGCGGTGCGGATCGCGACCGCTTCAGAGCTCAAGCCGGAGCAATAAGATGCCAGTTAACCGCACCTCCAGCTTTCCGGACCTGGACACGGCACAGGAATTCACCCAGCGCGTCGTCGATCAGAACAGGACCCGCATCCACCAGTGGCTTTTCAGCGAGAGCGGTGATCGCCTCACGCTCACCGGATTCTTCCACGGCCAGACGACCGGGCTCCTACAAACGCGCGGGATGCTCTATGCGGGACGCGGTCCGTTCGAGGTCAGCGGCGCACGCGTCATCCTGCAACGGGATCCGGAACAGCCGGGTGCATTCCGGGTCTACTCCACCTACCCGATCGAGGGCTAGGAAGCACATCGTGAACCCTCAAGAACCCGTGCCGGGCCAGACGGCCTCGACCTGGTACCGCTCCTTCCACCACCTCCAGCGACTCCTGGAGGCCTACGCGGGTCAGGAGCCTGACGACAAACCCGGAAAGCCCAGCCAGGCCTTGACCGCGTATCTCCGCACGATCACCGTCACCGATCCCGCCGCGCCGGTGTTCGCCGCGGCGCAAGCCCGCGAATTGGTCGCGAACGGGGTACTCGACTCAGACGACTTCATCGCACTGGAAGTGCTGCCCAGGCCCACCGGCCCGAATGAGCACGACTATTTCGGGTGGCTCTCGACCGTGGCCGAGCTCTGCGAGCAGGCCGCGGACCTCCACGGCTACCCGATCGCCGTGGCGGCTCCGCAGACCGGCTGGGAATGGCGGCAGACCTACCCCGTTCTGCACCAGCTGTTCGCCGGATACTTCGGCCAGGACTTCGACACGGAGTTTCCGCCCGGCGTGGACGCCGGTAATCCGGTGGTACCGTTCCTCGCCGCGATCGACGCGTGGGCCGTCACGGCGGACACTGTCACCCTCGCCAGTGCGCTCGGCGAGTGCACCCGATTGACCGCTCTGGGCCACGACCGGGCCACGCTCGAGACCGCGCTGGCCGCGCTCGGCTGCGACGCCGCGCTGCCAGAACCCCCCGATCCCTGGCTGCGCCGCATGGGCTCCCACTTGCAGCTGAAATGCAGCCGTCGACGCGCCGACCCCGGCGTCGGCTCGGAACAGCCCGGCCAGCCGTAACCGATCGGTATCCGTGGGCCGCGGACTCGGTGCGGTTCACCCCGTCCTGACCAGCACTCCGTTCAGGAACAGTGTGACGGCGTGTAGGAGGTGCGCCTCCTCGACCTCGGGCGTCCGGTAGACGCCGTAGGTCGCGAGCCACGCCGGCATCGCGCCGACCATGGCGAAGAACTGCTCGGCCGCGAGCTCGATGTCCTCGACGACGACGGTGCCCGCGCGTTCGTGCCGACGTAGCAGGTCCATGATTTCCCGGATCCGCGGCGTCCAGGTCACGGCCTGGGAACTCGCGGCGAACTCGGGGAAGCGCGCCGACTCGGCGATCGCCATCCGGCTGAGGCGCACGATGTCGGGGTCGAGCGATCGGGCCAGGACCCCTCGGGCGATCGCGGTCAGGGCGCCGGCTAGGTCGTCGGGCAATGGTTCCGGGGCTGGCTGCTCGTCGCGTTCGAGCCGGGTCAGCGCCCAGGCGCTCACGGCGATGAACAGCGCGCGTTTGTCGGGGTAGCGGGAGTACAGGGTGGTCTTGGTGATCCCCGCGGTCTGCGCCACCGTCTCCATGCTGGTGCCGTCGTATCCGTACTCGAGGAACGTCTCGACGGCGGCTCTGCGCAGGCGCTCGGTGAGTCGGGCCGCCTCGGTGGACGTCGGCCGCCCGGCCCGAGAGCGCGCCTCGGCCGGGCTCGATTCCATGCGGCAACTGTACGTTTCCGGCCACCTCGCATCAAGGCGAGTGCTGGTCGGATGGGGCCGTTGACCTTAATTAGACGGCACCGTACAGTTAATTCTGACGGCTCGTCCGCTCCCCGTGGCACGGAGGCAGAGATGGCGCACTTCCCCAAGCCCGCCGAGGGCAGCTGGACCGAGCACTTCCCGCGGCTCGGCACCGGTCCGGTCACGTTCGAGGACTCGATCTCCCCGGCACATCACGAGGCGGAGTGCGCTGCGGTCTTCGAGCGGACCTGGCTGAACGTCGGTCGGGTGGAGCGGATTCCGAAGCCGGGCAGCAGTTTCACCAAGGAGATCCACGCCGCCCGCGCGGCGGTGACCGTCACGCGTGACGCCGAGGGCCGGATCCGTGCGTCGCGTGACACCTGCGCTGTGCGCTGCGAGGTGTGGGAAGGGTTCATCTTCGTCAACTTCGACGAGAACGCCGCGTCCCTGCGCGAATACCTCGGGCAGTTCGCGACGGGGCTCGAGGGCTATCCGTTCGACCAGATGACGCAGGTCTTCCAATACCGGGCCGAAATCCGCAGCAACTGGAAGCTCTACCTCGATGCCTTCGCAGAGTTCTACCACGCGCCGATCCTGCATGCGAAGCAGTACGTGAGCGGTGAGTCCAGCAAGCTCGCCGGCATCGGCTACGAGTCGCTGTACTACGGCATCGACGGCCCGCACTCGATGCAGTCGGCGTGGGGCGGGATGTCGCCGCCGAAGGACCTGGGCATGGTCAAGCCGATCGAGCGCGTGCTACGCAGCGGCAACTTCGGGCCATGGGACCGTCCCGATATCAGGGGACTGGATCCGCTGCCGTCCGGGCTCAACCCCTCGCGCCATCGGTCGTGGGGTCTGGACTCCTACGTCTTCTTCCCGAACTTCATGATCGTGGTGTGGGCGCCGGGCTGGTACCTGACCTACCACTACTGGCCGACGGCGTACAACACGCACATCTTCGAAGGCACCTGCTACTTCGTGCCGCCCAAGACGGCGAGCGACCGGCTGCGGCAGGAGTTGGCCGCGGTGACGTTCAAGGAATTCGGCCTGCAGGACTGCAACACGCTCGAGGCCACCCAGACCATGCTCGAATCCCGAGCCGTGACGCACTTCCCCCTTAACGACCAGGAGATCCTCATCAGGCATCTCCATAAGACGGCGGGCGAATACGTGGCCGCATACCAGGAGCGGGGGATGGACCGTTGACCGGGAAAGTCGCCGTGGTGACCGGCGGAGCTTCGGGAATCGGCCTGGCGGTCGCACGCCGGTTGGCGCGGGACGGGGTCCGGGTGGCCATCGCCGACCTCAACGGCGAGGCCGCGCGGGCCGAGGCGGACAAGCTCACCGCCGAGGGTGCCACCGCCCTCGGCGTCGTGCTCGACGTGGCCGACCGCGCGGCCGTGGAGCACGGCTTCGACGAGGTGCGGCAGACGCTCGGGCCGGTGGCGATCCTGGTGAACTCCGCCGGCAAGGAAGGCTACCGGCGGTTCCTCAACATCAGCGTCGAGAAGTGGGAGGAGTTGTTGAGGATCAACCTGACCGGCACCTTCCACTGCTGCCAGGTCGCCGTGCCGGACATGATCGCGGCCGGCTGGGGCCGGGTCGTGAACATTTCGTCTTCGTCCGCGCAGAGCGGCCAGCCGCTGATGACCCATTACGTCGCGTCCAAGGCCGGCGTCATCGGCTTCAGCAAGGCCCTCGCGCTCGAGCTCGGGCCCGAGGGCATCACCGTGAACACCATTCCGCCCGGCTTCATCGACACCCCGATGCTGCGCCGCAGCGAGGAGCGCGGGCTACTCGGCGACAGCGTCGACTTCCACGCCGCGCAGACGCCGGTACGCCGACCGGGCACTCCTGAAGACATCGCGGCCGCCACCGCGTTCCTCGTAAGCGACGAGGCGGGCTACATCACCGGCCAGGTCTTCGGCGTCAACGGCGGCCGCAACACCTGACCTGACGACCCCGTTCATCTCAGTAGTCGATCAAGCCACCGCTCGCGCGCCGCGACGGCGGTGACGGCGAGGGTCGACGTCGGCGCCATCTGCTCGAACCCGTGGTATCCGCCGGGCCAGACGTGCAGTTCCGCGCTACCGCCGCACGCCCAGATCCGGGAGGCGAATGAGACGGTCTCGTCGCGGAACAGGTCGGCGCTCCCGACGTCGACGAGCGCGGGCGGCAGGCCAGCCAGGTCCTCGGCGCGGCCGGGCGCCTCGTAGATCGAGACGTCCTTCCCTCCGGCACGATCGCCGAGCAGGGATTGCCAGCCGAATTCGTTGCTTATCCGGGTCCAGGTGACGCCGCCGATGAACTGCCGCGAGGACACGCTGGTCATCCGGTCGTCCAGCATCGGGCTCAGCAGGATCAGCCCGGCAATCGTCGGGCCGCCCTCGTCGCGGAGGCGTAGTGCGGTGGCCGCCGCGAGGCCGCCGCCCGCGCTCCCGCCGGCGAGGATCAGGCGTGCGGGGTCGACGCCGAGTTCTCCCGCGTGTTCCGCGAACCACAGCAGCCCGGCGTAGCAGTCGTCGATGGGAGCCGGCGAGGGATGTTCGGGGGCCAGCCGGTACTCCGGCGAGACGACGACGGCGCCGTGGGATTGCGCGAGGTCGAGCGTGTCACTGGCGCCGAAGCGGTCACCGGTGATCATGCCGC
>Ga0185299_10001823_pt1 | contig 37049 bp, 35 predicted proteins | sample PaiPotPPA55metaG_FD_128002 | JGI IMG/M metagenome (GOLD analysis project Ga0185299, IMG submission 128002) | Iron sulfur acid spring bacterial and archeal communities from Banff, Canada, to study Microbial Dark Matter (Phase II) - Paint Pots PPA... ...
GCGGACGGTGTACGGGGTGGACACGCAACTAATTTCGGATGGAACTTACTTTGCCGCCGAGGAGATGGAATCTTCGGGAGCGCCGTTGCTAGTGGGTTGCGGCGGATGGAGCAAACGAAGGACTTTGTATGGCGGCGATCAGTTTGCGGGGCGGGAGGATTCGTTGCTGGATCCGGCAACAGATGCGGCTAAGATTCGAGCGTTCTTTGTGCATCCAGCGTGGGCGCGACGCGGGATTGGCGGGATGATTCTGGAAGCTTGCGAGGCGGCGGCTTGGGCGGCGGGATTTCGGCGGCTGGAGATGGGAGCGACGTTGACAGGGGTTCCTTTTTATCGGGCGAAAGGTTATGTGGAGTTGGAGGCCGCGGAGGTGCCGCTGGGGGATGGATTGACGTTGCCGATCGTGCGGATGGGGAAGCGTGCGTTAGAGCTGGGACGCGAGGCTAAGTCGTGGTGACGATGGCGTCCAGGTACTGTTGCAGGAGTTGTTCTGCCTAACCTTCGAATTTCTCGAACATCATACCGTTGCCATATTGGGGATGACGGGTTTTGACGCGTCCCTGAAGGACGATCGGGTGCCCGTCGAGCCAGAGCGTGGCTTGAAGGTGAGTGCCGACGGAGCGGGGCATCATCAGCTCGATGTAGCAGCCGGCGCCACTGGGTCGGTGGTGGCGAGGCCCATGGGGACGTTGTTGCCTTCTAGGCGGAGTTCAATTTGGACCTGGGCGGTGTAACGGGGATGAAGGCGGCGATCGCATTCGGTGAGTGCCACCGTAGCTGGCTGTAGGTTGGGCGAATCCATGAATCGGCTCCGTGGAAGGCTGCTTACAGGGCCCCTGGAGTGATTATCGGCCGTTGGGCGGGGTGGACCTCACGCGGGGTTTGCGGTTAGCAGGCACGGAGGGGAGTGTCCCGGTTAGGCGGGGTTTTCCGTGCGCTGCTTATGGCGTTACACCTAGTTCCGCGTAGAGTTCGGCAGAGTTATAAAGGACGCCATCCTTTACTACCAAGACTGTCTTTCGGATGTCGCTGATGTTCGAGGCGGGATTGCCGTCGACCAGGATGACGTCGGCGAGTTTGCCGGGGACGATGGAGCCCAGATCCTTATCGAGGCTCATGATGCGGGCGGCATTCAAAGTGGCATTTTGCAGAACCTGTGCCGCTGGGATGCCGGCCTGGACGTCGAGTTCGAGTTCGCGGTGGAGAGCGAATCCAGCCATGGAGTCGGTGCCAGCTTCGATGGGAATTCCGGCGCGATAGAGCAGGCCAGCGAACTCCATCATCTTGGCGAAAGACTTTCGGTAGGTCTCGTCCATACCGGCGGGCGGAGTCAGGCCGGCGGTGAGCAGGCCGCGGCGAACCTGCGGGGGCAAGCGGTTGGCGATAGGTTGAAAGCCGCGGGGAATCTGTCCGGGGCGGTTGAGGTCATCCTCGAAGATGCTGAGGGTGAGATCGAGCTTGGTGTGGTGGTCCTGCAGCAGCTTTATAAAGGACAGTACTTGCGGCGATGTGAGGTCGAGACTGGCGCCGACTTTAGCGGGTTCGACCAAACGTGCGATGGTGTTGGTGTTCTTGATGTCCGGGAAGAAATTCAGGATGAGGAAGTTGACGTGCTGAATTTCGTCGTAGCCGAGCTCGACACATTCGGCGGCAGTCATTTCGGCGGGGATGTGTCCGCTGACGCGAAGGCCGTTCTTGTGGGCTTCGTCAATGATGGCGGGCACGAGCTCGGGTTTCACCGAGCTGTAGATTTTAATTTGCACATAACCGAGGCGCTTGTAGTTGTCGACGGCGGCGCGGGCCTCGGCTTCCGTTGACACCAGAACTTTGGTTGGACCTTGGAATGGGCCGCGGCCGTCGATGATGCCGGCGAGGACGATGCGAGTGCCGATTTCCTTTCCGTCGATGATGCGCTGACGGCGAGCCAGAAGTGAGTCGGTGTCGTTGGCCAGGTCGCGGACGGTGGTGACGCCGCCGGCCAGGTTGAGGAGGCCGTCGTTATCGCTGACGTGGGCGTGCATGTCCCACAGGCCGGGGAGGAGAGTCTTGCCGGTGGCGTCGATGGTCTTGAAGGTCGGGACCCTCTCAGACCCAATCGGGGCCGGTCCAAAGCTGACAACGCGATTGCCGCTGATGAAGACTTCCTGGTCGGGAATAATTTTCGCGGACTCGGCGTCGAACACGTTGGCATGGGTGAAGAGGATTCCGTTGGGTGCGTGATGGGCGAGTTTGGCGGCGAGATCGGCGGCGCGAGACTCTTTGACTCTATTTTGGGCGGCGAGCAAGGTTGGGGCCGAGGATTCCCATCCTTCGGGAATGACCGTGCCCCAGTCATCCACGGACGCGAAGAATTTGTCCGAGGCTTCGGCCCAGAAATAGGTGGGCGAGAAATCGAGTCCAGTTACGGCATAGAGGGCGACGTGTTTTTTGTGTCCTGAGGCTTCGATGTCAAGCTCGGTCATGCGCTGGACGCGAGCCTCGCCTTCGGGAAGCAGCGCGATCTTGCCGCCGTTCGTTTTTCCGCCATTCTGAAGCGCGGCGTGGGCGAGGAGAGCAATCTCGGCGGGGCCGCCGTTGAGAGGGGAGTAGAAGGCGGGTCCCGAGATTTTCTTTTCCCCTTGTTCGTCATCGTTTTTCCAGCGCGCGGTGCCGGCTTCGAGTGAATAATTTTCGGTGACGGGCGATTTCAGATAATCGTTGCCGGTGATCACTTCCGAGATCGGGAGGCCATTCGCATCGAGCTTGAGGACGCTGGTAGTCTTGGGACCCCGGCCGCGGTCATTGAACTGAAAAAAGATATGGAGCGTGCCATCGGAGGCGGTCCAGACGGCTTGTTGTCCAGCGGGATTCCCCGTCATGAGGAAGGAATAGCGTTCGGCGGTGGAAGGAATATCGGCGGGCAAGGCGGGGACTGCGGACTGCTGAGGCGCTTGCGTGGCTGGTTGTGGCTGCTGCGACCAGAGAGATGAGAGAGATGAAAGAAGAATTGGAATCAGGATGATTGTGCAATGCAGCCGGTTGTTTGGCGTACTCATAGGGATCCTTTCGCGGAACGGGCACCGAAGCTTATAAAAGGATGCGTTACAGTATAATCTTCGCCTCGAACCAAACGGCATGACCGACGCCACACACACTTCGCCTGAAGAACCAGAGCCGGTGAAAACCGGGATGGATATTGGCGACATTCTGAAGATCCTGCCCCATCGCTATCCATTTCTCTTGATCGACCGCGTGATCGAACTGGAGCGGATGAAGAGCATTGTCGCGTTGAAGAATGTGACCATCACCGAGCCCTTTTTTCAGGGACACTTTCCCGGCAAGCCGATCATGCCGGGCGTGCTGATTGTGGAAGCAATCGCGCAAGCGGGCGGCCTGCTGCTGCTAACCGAGGTTCCGAACCGGGACGAGATGCTGATGGTATTCACGGGCATCGAGAAGGCGCGATTCCGGCGTCCGGTGGTGCCGGGAGATCAGCTGCGCATTGAAGTAGTGGTGAAGGCTTGGCGGATCACGGCGGCCCGTCTGGAAGGCAAGGCGTATGTAGACGGCAAAGTGGCGTGCGAGGCGACGGTGACGTGCCGACTGGTTCCGCGAGCGATGGGCGCGGGAACGGCGGAGACGCCGGGAGAGAATTTGTAACTTCCAATTTGTAATTTGGGTTGAAAACGCGGAGTCGGGAACCCAAATTACAAATTACAAAATTACCAAATTGCAAATTTCCTTCACGATGTCTATCCATCCTACGGCGATCGTCGATCCAAAAAGCAAGATTCATCCGTCATGCACGATTGGGCCTTATTGCGTGGTCGGCCCCGAGGTCGAGCTAGGCGAGCGCTGCCGTCTGGTTTCGCACGTCGCCATCGAAGGCCCCACGAAAATTGGCGCGGGCAATGGCTTTTTCCCTTTCGCTTCGATAGGCCTGGCGCCGCAGGACATCACCTATGCGGGCGAACCGACAAGGCTGGAGATTGGCGATCATAACGAAATCCGCGAGTATGTCACCATCAACCGCGGCACGGTGAAAGGCGGGGGCTGCACTCGAGTCGGCGACCACAACCTGATCATGGCCTACACCCACATTGCGCACGATTGCCAGATTGGGAGTCACATCATCATGGCCAACGCAGCCACACTCGGCGGGCACGTAACCGTGGAAGACTGGGCCAGCGTAGGGGCGCTGTGCCCGGTGCACCACTTCGTTCGGATTGGGACGCATTCCTTCATCGGCGGGGGCACCACCATAACGCGGGACGTGCTGCCATTTTCGCGGACGTCCGCGGAGCGTGGAACGCACGCCTATGGATTGAATGCCGTAGGTTTGGAGCGGCGGGGATTCACAAAAGCGCGCATCAGGAAAATTCATCATGCATATCGTGTGCTGCTGGCCTCGAAGTTGAACACATCGCAAGCGATCGAAAAGCTGAAGTCCGAAGCCCATCTTGGTGAAGATGTCGAGATGCTCATCCGATTCATCGAATCCTCAGAACGCGGAGTCATTAAGTAGTGGAAAGCATCTGTGCTCACGTAGGGACGGACGCATTCGTCCGTCCGGCCGCTCGGAGCGCGGCCGCCATGGCACAGTGCAATCGACGAATGCGTCCGCCCCTCGGTGGTTCTTGCGCATGACACGTCTCGGTCTCATCGCCGGCAATGGCAAGTTCCCCTTCCTCGTGCTGGACGCGGCGCAGGCGCAAGGATACGAAGTCGTTGTCGCCGCCATCAAAGAGGAGGCTTTCCCCGAGATCGAGTCGAAAGGCGCCGCTTCCGTTCACTGGCTTTCTCTGGGCGAGTTGTCGAAACTCATCGACACTTTCAAGGCCGAGGGCGTCACTCGCGCCATCATGGCGGGCCAGGTCAAGCACAAGCAGATTTTCTCCAGCATCAAACCGGACTGGCGGCTGGCAAAACTGCTGCTCTCGCTCGGCACGCGCAATACGGACTCGCTGCTCGGCGCGGTCGCAAAGATTCTCGCGGATGAGGGCATCATGCTCGAGAACTCGACCGCACTGCTCGAACCGCTGCTGGCGAAAACGGGCGTGCTCACGAAGCGGGCTCCGAGTGCGCAGGAACGCAAGAACATCGAATATGGACGCGCCGTGGGGCGGCGACTGGCGGAATACGACATCGGGCAAACGGTGGTGATTGCAGAAGCAGCGTGCGTGACGGTCGAGGCGATGGAAGGCACGGATGCGACGATCGAGCGCGCGGGGCAGTTAATGCGGTCGTTGGATTTAGAATTGGAGGCCGAGGCTTCGACGCTGAGCCGCGCGCTGACGGTAGTGAAGGTCGCGAAGCCAACGCAAGACATGCGCTTCGACGTTCCGGTGATTGGATTGACGACGATCGAGACAATGGCGCGCGCTGGCGCGAGTTGTCTGGCGGTGGACGCGGGGCGATGTCTATTGCTGGACGGCGAGCGAATGACGCGCGCAGCGGATGAGGCCGGTATCGCGGTGTGCGCTGACTAGGCCTGCGTTGATCAGCCTGCGTTGACTAGTCTGCCCCTTGGGCGCGCCGGCGGGCTTTTGCGGTCGTGATGGTGGTGATTCCGCCAGGGCGGTTCCGCATTTCCTGGCGGGCGCGCGAGAGATCATGCGCCGTTTGGAGGTTCATCCAGAACTCAGGAGAATTCCTGAAGTACTCCGACAACAAAAGGGCGGACTCCGGTGTGATCCCGCGCTTGCCGCGCACCACTTCGTTGACGCGGTTCAGAGGAATACGCAGAGCGCGGGCAAGTTCGGCCTGAGTCAGCCGCAGCGGTTCGAGAAACTCCGCGAGCAGGATTTGACCGGGATGGGTTGCAATTCGAAATTCTGGCAGCATGGCCGTGACTCCTCAGTGGTAGTCTATGCAGCGAACCTGTTCACATTTGCCGTTCACGAACCTGAAGACGATTCGATACGGTTGGTTCACGCGAATACGGTAAAAGCCGGCGCGATCTCCCCGGAGCTTCTCCAACCGGTTGGCGGGAGGTATCCGCAAGTCCTCGATGGACGTGCACGCATTCAGCAAATCGAGGTTGTGCTGTATCCGGCTCCAGAGCTCGCGTCTAATCCTACGGGCGCTTTTGGTGTCGTTCCCGTGATAGATTTCCGCAGTCGTCTCATCCCCGAAACTGGAGATCACGGCGACAGTATACCTGAATACCCGTTATTCATGTATAAATTCGAAGTGGAGGCTTTCCATGTCTGAATCGGCTCACATATCCGACCAACTTCGCCGCGCCTTTGCCGGCGACGCCTGGCACGGCGACTCATTGTTTGAAATTCTGGAGGGCGTTACGGCCGCGCAGGCGGCGGCTCGTCCGATTCAGAGCGCCCACACGATCTGGGAGCTGGTGCGGCACGTCGCGGCCTGGGATGGCGCAGTGCTGCGCCGGTTGGATGGGGTCGCGGTGACTCTCTCCGACGCAGAGAATTTTCCGCCGGTCACGGACGCGAGCGAGACGGCATGGCGCAAGGCGCTGGCCGAGGTGCGGCGCGTCCACGAGGAACTGGTCGAGGCCGTTTCTATTCTCCCAGACTCGCGGCTTGACGAGAAGGTCCCTGGCAAGGAGGGAGCCCATTACACTTTCTACTACATGCTTCATGGCGTGGCGCAGCACGAGCTGTATCATGCTGGACAGATCGCGCTGCTCAAGAAGATGTGAAGAACCCGCGCCACGCGAATAAAAATACACTTTTCCTTTCCTTTCCACAGGAAGTTTCTCCGCTCCACAGTTTTTACACAGCGCACCCGCACTTTGCCGTTGCGTTATCCTTCCGCCTGCCGCAAAGTGCTTGCAGTCAAAAGCGTGAGATGTTCTGAATCTGTTGACCAGGGTTCAGCGTTGCCGGTGATTTCTCGAGAGTGAGTCACCGGGGGAAATTCGGTACATGTCCAGTGTGCCGGTGCCCGGGCTTTGCGGCCTCCTCAGAAATCCTTCTTCCAAGGAGGATGGAAACGCCGAATCCTAACCCGGAAGCGCAAGCTTCAGGGGAACATCGATGCATAGCACTTTTACGAGTGCAGTTGCGCGATGATCTTTCGCCCTGGCGAAAGACGGCAGTCAGAAACGTCCGCGATAACAATGCGGCCCGGGTGGCTGGCCCAGGCCGCATTTGTTTTCCACCCCTAATCCCCAAGGTTGTCCAGCGGGTGCCCCATCCTTCCGCGCACTTTGCGGAAGGGCGGGATTCCACGGTCCCGTCCCTCTTGGGATTTAGCTGACGCCCCCCAGACTTCGGCTCCTACTGAAGATTGTTAACGACTGTAATGGAAGTAGGACCCGTGCCCGCCGGGTAAGGAGAATCCGGTAATTGGGTCAGAGCGCCGCTCGTCCGGTCGACTTGAAATCCAGAAACGGTGTTGCCTGTGTTATTCGCCGCATAGAAGAAGCTCTCAGAGAGATCGATGCTAAGTCCGTCTGCTCCGGAAACTCCGCCAAAGGGTGACCCAGGCAGCATTCCCAAACTACCTCTGTTGTCAAAACTTCTATACCCAATGATTGCGGTGACGTCTCCGGCGTAGAGTCGTTCTCCTAAAGAATCAGCAACAATCGAATTGGACGAGCCAGTTCCGGAAAATGGAGAACGAGGAAGTGGCAGCAGTTGGCCCGTGACCGTGTCGATTCCATAGGCCGAGATGTTCCGAGAGGACTGGTTTAATACATACAAATACTTCCCATCAAAGTTAGCCGCAACGCCCACGGGGAGAGTACCTGTGCCAACGTCCCCGACGAACTGCAAACTTCCGGTGCCGGCATCAATCGCATAAGTTGAGACCGTATTCGACTGCGCATTCGCTACGTAAACAAACTTGCCCCGCGGATCGATAGCAACAGACCGCGGCCCCGCCCCAAAGCTCGCAAACGGTGAGCCAGGAACGGCCGCCAGCGCCCCACCGGCACTGACAGAATATCCGGAGATTGTATTCGAGCCGCCGTTCGTGACATAAACGTAGTGGGCGCCGTTGTCCACCGCAACGGCAGACGGCTGCGAGCCCGCCGAATACGGTGAACCGGGCGCAGGCGTCAAGGCGCCCGTCTGTGAGTCAATGGTAAAGGCCGAAACATTGTTGCTGCCCGCGTTCGCCGTGAAGAGGAATGCTCCCCTCAAGTCAGACACAACAGCCCGGGGCGACGTTCCTGTCGCGAACGGAGAGCCGCCGAGCGCCCCCAGCGAACCGGTTAGGATCGTGACCCGATAACCCCAAATGTCATTCGACGTCCCGTTACATTCATAGACACCCTTTTCGGAGTAAGTCACCTTCGTGCTGCCAGACGCAAGGGCAATTGACAACGCGCTTCCTCGGCTCCGCATGCTGCTCTCGTTGAAAAGCACTCCATACTTAGTTATGCCGAGAACTACAACTTCATCGGAGTCGTGGTCCGCCACATAGAGCAAAGGCTCCGTCGGGCTTACGGTCAGTCCCAACGGCCCGGACTTTCCGGTAGGGAAGGGCGCCGCGATTTGGGTCAGAACACCAGTCGTCGGGTCGATGGCATATTGCGAGACGGTTTTATCGGCGGAGTTCGCGACGAACAGGAACGAGTTCTTGCTAACAACAGCCGCCGGAACCGAACCCGTAGGAAATGGTGAGCCCGCCACTTCGACCAATGCTCCCGTTCTTGGGTTGATCGCGTAAGCGGAAACGCTGGCGCCGTTTCCATTTGGAACGTAAAGAAATTTACCATGCTGAATCGCCACACTCTGCGGACTAGCGCCAGCAGCAAAAGGAGAGCCCGCCACCGGCGTCAAAATGCCGGTGTTTAGGTTGATGGTGAACGCAGAGACACTGTTCGAATTCACGTTGGCTGTAAACAGGAAGGAGCCTGTGGGATCAATCGCCGCCGATACCGGACTGCCCCCAGACACCGTTTGAATCGAAGTCAGCGAGCCCGAACTGGGATCGATCGCATAAACGCCAACGCCGCTGCCGCGAATGCCAACCAGAAATTTTCCACTAGGATGCATGGCCACACTGAACATGCTGCCAGTTAAGAACGGCGATCCCGGTACTGGAGTCAGGCCTCCATTGATATTGTTTATAGCGTAACCGGCGATCCCGACATTGCCTTCCGCAACATACAAAAAGGCTTGCGAGGGAGTAACCACAACCGCGCGCGGATTACTCCCTGCGCCCGTGTAGACGTACCCGACTGCCTGCAGGCGATATCCCCGGATCGCGAATATCGACACCGTGTCATCCTGGTTGTTGGCGACATAGGCAAATCGAGGAACGAGCGCCCCATGCCCATAGGTTGAGATGAGCAGTGAGATAGCCGCGGCTAAGACTCTCCACGAATGGCTCATTGCTTGTCTCTCCCTCGCCGCCGGAGGCGTGTTAGTCGAGGTTAACGATCCAAATATCCGACCGCGGATCGCCATTCTTGTTCAAGCCGACTTGCCCATCCCAGCTCGACGAGAACATAAAGAACCGTTCATCGAGAGAAACATTGCCGAACGGTTCGGACCAGTAATACTCGGGGTCCCATATGGCGCGATTGTGAGCAAATCGCCAGATAGTTGAGGCATTCAGATCGGTTTCGACGCAGAAAATCTCGCCGTCGTAGGGCTGCGTTATTGTGGTCCTGCCATTGGCAGCATAGGTCGTACCGCACACTGGAACGTTGTTATCGAGGTGCCCTCCGCTCCAAGTGAAATGTTTTTCCATTCCCCAGAGGTGAGGCAGTGGCAACGGGTAGACGAGTTGAGTGAAGTTCGCAACGTCACTGAGCGTCCGGCGGTAGATATTCATCTCGTCGGTGATGCCGGGAGCGTTGACTTCAGTATCGAAGCCGAGGGAGTCATAGCCGCTGCAACGCAGGCCGCCCTGGTCGTAGCACGCCTGGACATTGAGCGAAGTCAGATCCCAGACGTAATAGCCTTTGCGGCCCTGCTGGATCTTTACATACTGCCCGCTGCCCGAGATGTAGGCATGGTTGGTCAGGAAAGTTTGAGGAACGACTGCCTGGCCCGTCGGTCCCCAGGCGCCTCCGATTTGTCCGGTATAAGTGTTGTACCAACGGCAGCCGAGTGTCTTGTCGTACACGATCACGAACGTGCGGTTGCCAAACTGATTTCCGCCCGCGTTGATCTCTATGCGGTTCTCGTCGGCTGAAATCGAGATGTCACTACTGTTCACGTGAGGACCCGCCACCAACGGCGGTTGCATTCCGCATGTCGTGGTGTCGAACAGCGGCGTTACCGCTCCAGTGGAAAACCGGAAGTTGGCAATCGTAAGCGGCGCACCTTTCAGAACTCCATACATCAGATCGGGGTCGACAAAACTGAATGTTGGTCCCGGATACAGAGGAATCACAAAACCGCCTCCGCTTCCGGCGCCCGGCAGCGGGCTGATGAGCATGGTGGACGGGTCGAAGCCAAACGCGAGAGCCGTCTGCGACGCGCCGACAAAGAAAAACTTTCGGCCGTCGGCGCTCCAGGCATTGGTCTCGGTCTCGGGATTGCGGAAGAAACTGTTGAGCTGTTTTGGGTTCGTGTTGCCATCGGTTACCCGGACCATGAGCGCTCCGAAATCAGGATCCTGAAACACGGTGTTGACCGCAGGCGGGGCCATGGCAGTTTTTGGGTGTACCTGCCGGTCGGTGAACGCATTCGGATAAGGCTGAACCCCCTGCGCCCATGCGGCAGCAGACGCGAAGGAAATGAGGCACAACGAAACGCTAAAGACCGTCACGAATCGACCGAGGGTCATGGAGACATCCAGAGGGGCGGGGGCCCGGGTTCGGGGGGTGGACCGGTAACAATATACCTCAACTTGGCCCAAATTGTGGCGAAAATCTGGCTCCCGGCGGCCATTAGATTGTCGCAGGGGTGGCAGTTTTCGCAGCAGTCGAGAACTGGGGAATTATCGTCCCCGGCAGGTTAGCGGTCAATGGACATTCTGAGGGCAGTTTCGAAGGTTTCCACAACTCCGGCCCTTCCCGGCTCGTTTCTCGCGAATGGACAACACTATAAGCAGCAATCCGAAAGTCCAAACAGCAACATAGTCCCACTTGTTACTCCCCGGATTCCCCCAAAACTAAAGGCGGCCAAAGGTCCGCCTGCTTATCCAGTAACAACTGACCACTGCCTCACTTCCCCTTCAACATCCCCACCACCCGATCAAAATCCTCCAGCGTCCCATACTCAATCACAATCCTCCCCCTCCCCTTCCGATCCCGAATCCGCACCCTCATGCCTAGCACTTCCTCGAGCGAGCGTTGCGCCGCCTTTACATTCGGATCCATCCACCGCGCTCCGCCTCCTTTATTCGGCTCGTCCCGCCCCCCGATCGGCGCACTCATCCCCAGCACCAGATCCTCCAGCTTCGCCACCGACATCTTTTCTTCCATCGCCTTTTGTGCGAACTTCCAGATCTGGACGTTATCTCGCAGGTGCAACAGCGTCCGCGCGTGGCTATACGTCAACTTTCCCTTCTGCAGCGCCCCAATCACGCCTTCCGGAAGCGTCAGCAGCCGCATGTAATTCGACACACTCTCCCGCGAGACGCCTGCCCGGGCGCCAATCTGTTCTTGCGTGAGCTTGAACTCCGTGCTCAGGTTCGCGAACGCCTCCGCCTGTTCCACGCAATTCAGATCCTCCCGCTGCAGGTTCTCCACCAGCGTCATCTCTGCCGCTTGCTGCTCAGAGACCCGCCTCACGATCACCGGGATCGTAGTCTTCCCCGCCATCTTCGAAGCCCGCAACCGCCGCTCACCCAAAATCAGGATGAACCGTCCCTCCACACCCGGACGCACCACAATCGGCTGCAACACTCCCTGCGCCGCGATCGAATCCCTCAGTTCCGCGAGCGCTTGTTCGTTGAAATCTCTCCGGGTCTGGAAAGGATTGGGATCAATCCGATCAATCCCCACAAGAAAGACCGTCTCCCCATCCGCAGTGAGCCCCGAAGCCACTGCCCGCAGCTCATCCAAAACCGTCTCCGCTTTTAGTGGGGCGACGAGCGTCCCCGCCCGTCCACCGCCACCGTCAGAAGAAGACAGCGACGAGTCGCTTTCCTGAGAACTGAGAACGGGGAACTGAGAACTCGCAGCGGGTGCCCCATCCTTCCGCGCACTTTGCGGAAGGGTGGGAGACGCCGTCGGAGGCACCACCCGGGGCCCCGGCAGCAGAGACTCCAGCCCTCTCCCCAAAGCCCGCCGCTTCTCCGCCAGCTTCTCGCTAAGCTTCGCCGGCCCCGTCTTCTCCGCAGTCTTGTCGGTCGTCTTATCGACGGCCGCCGTATTCGATGGAGTCTGCATCAAGTAATCTCCCTGGTCTTTTTCTTGAGAACTGAAACCCGAGCCCAGCGGGTAGAGGTCAGATTGCAAAGGTGGAAACCTCAGCTTCTGAATCTACCTCTGCAATCTGACTCTGACCTCTGCGATAGAGAACTTCCCAGTCCCGCAATCATATCGACACATATGAATATTTATGTTCATCGATCTAAGCCGCTTCCCCAGACCCGCTGACCATTCCCGCCTGCCGGTCCAGGATCTCTTTCGCCAGCCGTATATAGCTCTCCGCCCCCCGCGATCGCACGTCATACACCAGCGCCGCCTGTCCGTGGCTCGGAGCCTCCGCCAGCCGTATGTTCCGCGGAATGGTCGTCGTGCACAGCTTCGCGCCGAAATACTTCTTCAACTCCGCCGCCACCTGCTGCGCCAGGTTCGTCCGCTCATCGAACATCGTGAGCACCACGCCCTCAATCGCCAGCGTAGGATTCAGCTCCGCCCGTATCCTCTCGATGGTGTCCAGCAACTCCGACACGCCCTCAAGCGCGAAGTATTCCGCCTGCATCGGGATCAGTACTCCATCCGCGGCGACCAGCGCGTTCAGCGTAAGGAGATCGAGCGCTGGCGGACAGTCCAGCACAATGAAGCGAAAGCGATCAAGCAAACTTGCGAGCGCGTCGCGCAGACGATACTCGCGCCGCTCCACCCCGACCAGTTCGATGTTGGCGCCAATCAGATTCTTGTGCGATGGAATCAGCCACAGCTGTTCGAGTTCCGTGAGTTGCAACGCTTCCTCGGCGGAGGCCACACCCATCATGACGTCGTAGATGCTGATGCGCTCCGGATTTTTCACCAGGCCGAGACCGCTGGTGGAGTTCGACTGCGGATCGCAGTCCACCAGCAGCGTGTTGACCTCGGCAGCGGCGAGTGAGGCGGCAAGGTTGATGGCGGTCGTAGTCTTGCCGACGCCACCCTTCTGGTTGGCAACTGCGATGACACGTCCCATGATTTTATCGTTTGTGTTGTTGCGCGCAGGATATGCGAACGCGTTTACGAAATCAATGCCAGATTCTTGTGCAACTTGCTAGGAGTGTTTCACGTGGAACACTCCAACTCGTTTGCCCGACCCCCCCGAATGGGGGCCGTGGGTTTATCCCATTGTGAAGGTGTTTCACGTGAAACACATTCGTGAAACCGAGATTGTGGGGCGATGGGTTTGCAGCCTATCGAGGAGTGTTTCACGTGAAACATTCCAGGACCGAGTACATCTCATAATGAGATAATCGAGACAATGGACCACTTAAAGGCCACCGGATAAATAAATCCGTTATTGGCGACGTACTTTGGCAGGGCTATTCCGGAATGGTTTTCCACTTTACTCTCGTACACCAATCGACAACATCCTCGTGCGTGATTGCGGGACGGGAATTGGCGGGTGCCATTTCAGGGTGGCCAGAGTCATTAGATATGGGATCTGGGCGGCGCCTATGAGTAGGGCTAGGGTGGCTCTCGGGGCCAGGAGACCTACGGCTTGGGGCAGGATAGCCGCGAAATGTTCCACGGCTCGGAGGGTTACTACTTCGGTGCGGGGGAAGTCGGGACGGGCGGCCAGGACTTCGGCTCGGTCGGTGATTACATTGATGTTGGTCAATGTAAGCGCGCGGGCCACTTCGCGGAGGAAGGTGGCTTTCTTCTGATTGGATTCGACCAGCGTCAGATGGATGTGCGGGGCCCAGAGTTTTAGCGGTAGTGCGGGGAATCCGGCGCCGGAGCCGATGTCGAGGACGCGGGGAGCGGTAGAGGGGTAGGGGTCCCCTTCGGCAAGCTCAGGGCAAGCTTTCGACTTCGCCGAGCCAACCGCTTGGCTCTTGGCTTGGCTGCGTTGGGCCGTGGCTGGGAAGAGGTGGCGGGCCAGGAAGAAAGATTCGCCGAAGTGGCGGGTTACGATTTCTTCTGGATGGCGGATGGCGGTCAGATTGATGCGGGCGTTCCAGAGGAGTAATAGATCGATGTATGTCGATATGTGATCGAGCTGGTCTGGAGAGAGCGATGGCTCGAGGAAAGGTTCGAGGAGGGCGGCGATGCGGGCGGTGTCCACGGCGTGTCGCTTTATTCTTTTCGCTTCACTCTTGCCGGTCTTATTACGGTCGCTCCACTATAAGATACGGGAGCGGTATTGCGAATGCGAGGCTGGACTCCTGATGGAACAAGCAAACTCTCGCACTGAGATGGTGAATACCCGCTGCTGCGTGGTGGGCGGGGGACCGGCGGGGATGATTGCGGGGTTCCTGCTTGCACGGGTTGGTGTGGATGTGGTGGTCCTGGAGAAGCATTCGGATTTTCTGCGAGATTTTCGCGGGGACACGATTCATCCTTCGACCCTGGAATTGATGTACGAGCTTGGAATTCTCGACGAGTTTCTGCGCCGGCCGCATCAGGAGTTGCCCCAATTTGGCGGGCAAATCGAAGACGTTACCGTGATTGTCGCTGACTTTTCTCACCTGCCTACGCACTGTAAATTTATCGCGCTGATGCCGCAGTGGGATTTCCTTAACTTCATCGCCGAGAAAGCGAAGGCTTACCCGCAATTCCATTTGCGCATGGAGTCCGAGGTCACGGAATTGATTGAGGAAAACGGCCGCATAGCGGGAGTTCTCGCCAAGACCGCGCAGGGGATTCTCGAAGTGCGCGCGGATTTGACTCTGGGGACCGATGGCCGGCATTCCATTGTTCGCGCCAAGGCTGGACTCGAGGTGATCGATCTGGGCGCTCCGATCGACGTGCTTTGGATGCGTCTTACGCGCGACCCGAGTGACCCGTATCAAACGCTGGGGCGCTTCCGCGCAGGGAAAATCCTGGTGATGCTCAACCGCGCCGACTATTGGCAATGCGCATACGTGATCCCGAAGGGAGACCTCGAAGTGATCCGGCAAAAAGGGCTGGCGGCGTTTCGCGAAGACATCGCGAGTGTCGCTCCCTTCCTGCGCGGGCGCACGGACGAATTGAAAGATTGGAACGATATCAAGCTGTTGACGGTGGCCGTCGATCGGCTGCGACAGTGGTGGCGGAGCGGCCTTTTGTGTCTCGGAGACTCCGCTCATGCGATGTCTCCGGTCGGAGGGGTGGGCATAAACTTGGCCATCCAGGACGCCGTTGCGGCAGCCAATATTCTGGTGGAGCCGTTGTTAGGTGGTGCGGTCAGAGACGAGCATCTGCGCGAGGTCCAAGAGCGGCGCGAATTTCCGACGCGTATGACTCAGCGGTTCCAGGTCTTCGCGCACAAGCGCTTGCTTCGTCCGGCTTTGAGCCAGACAACCCGGCTTCGTCAGCTTCCACTGCCTTTTAACCTGTTGCGGCGATTTCCTGTGTTGCGCCGGATTCCGGCGCGCATGCTCGGCCTGGGCTTTCGACCTGAGCACGTGCGTACACCGGAGACGCGGGTCGGGACTGCCAGATGAACGGGATAGGTCCAAAAGCGGCTTAATTAACTTCAGCGGGACGGGCTAAAGTTGACCCCTCCCGGGCCGGTTTGGATCGGAAGACAGTGCAGTCTGTGGTTGGCGGTTTGGGCAAGGTCACAGGCGCAAATCGATCAGTAATTCTTTGCGAGGTATTCGCGGAGGCGGTCAATCCTGAAGCTGGCATCGCCGGTCTCGATCCCCAGGAGCAGTTGTGCGGCAGTCAGCTGATTGTGAAAGTCAAAGGCTGCAGAAGTGTCCGCATTGCCAACCAGTTGGAGATTTCTATCGATCTGTCTGCCCTCCTCCTGCAGAGACTTCAGGTTAGCCTCTTGTACGGAGATGCTCTCCACCAACTGCTGTCGAAGGACCTCCATGCTGCGTACGACATCGCTCTCCTGCGCTTTTTTCCATTCGTCGTGGGCTTCCACGGCATGATCCAGATGCTTGTCGATGGCGCGGCTGGCGAAGTTGTAGTTGACCGAGACTGCGCCATACGGCTGAGCGTCTTGGGCAACCGGATTGACCTGTTGATGGACTCCGACCGAGAGGGCCACATCCCAGTTATTTTGACGGCTTAGCCTGTCCAGCGCTCTTTGTTCGTTCCCTTCACTATTCTGTTTTTCTGCGACCAGCTCTTTCAATGGCTTGTCACTCAGGGGTGGAGTGTAGAGCGTGGTGATCTTCGACTGAGCATAAGCCCGGGCAGCGTCCAGCTTGATCTTCGTCGTCTGCAGCGAAAATAGCATGAGACGGGTCGCATTCTGCGCCTCCACCCTCTTTGAAGTTTCTTCCATCAGTGCGTCCAGCGACTTCGACGCCTGTTCGATCAGTGCGAGACGGTTGCGCAGAGCTTCTTTCTCCAGGCCGGACAGCGCATACTGGATGTTCTGCTGGGCTCCGGTCGTGGCCTTGTACAACTCGCACTCTGTGCGAGCCGCATCCATCGTGAAACCGGCTTTTCGTACGCTCGAAAGACCAACGGAGGCACCGGCTACCAACTGCAACGGCAAGCCAGTCTCGGGCTGAGTCATGCCTGCCGAGGCGATGGGAGTGCGCAGCAGGTCTCGCTGCGCCTGCGCCTGTTCCGTAACGTAGGAGCAGTACGCCAGCTGATCGATTGAGTCAGCGGCGTGTGCGTACGGGTGCGCCACCAATGCGTGCACCGAGGGAAAAACGATTACCGAGGCCACTACAAATTTCCAGTTGTTCAGGAACATTTTCTCTCTCCTCAAAACAACACCGGCTTGCGGCCCAGAAACACTGTCTTCGATTTCGCAGATTCGGCATGATCCAGATTCATCTGGACAAGAAAACCGCGAATCTGCGTCTTGAAAATCGGATGGATAGCCGTCTCTTCGCCCGCGAATATCTGCTTCAACGTGCCCACTTTGCGGCACGCCACCATGTTGAGGTAGCAGTCGTAGATTGGACTGCCGGCTACCGCGCTGGCCTGGTTGTCGTAAGCAATGAAGGCGAAGTACAGCGTCTTTTCCCCGGACGCATTCAGGTAATACGGACTCTGTTTCGCCGTTTGGATGGCCTGTCTTAGTCGATCGATCTGTTGTGATTCTTCCTGAAGCTGCTTCTCTGCAACGTTAAGGGCGACATCCAGCTGGGCCACCTCAGACCGCAACTCGGCTTGCTTGACGAGCACATCAAGCGAGTTGGTGCCAGTCGTGGTCTTGTCCAGAACGCTATCGGTCAGCAGGACCTCAGCAATCTTGCTGTCTGTATAGGCGCCCTTTGCCTGGTTCAACGCGGCCAGTTGTGTGGCTGCGTCGCCCTGCGTAATCAACCCGGAAGCCAGGTCCTTGGTGATGTTGGACTCCACTTCCTTGAGTTGCGCCAGCACTTTTTGCGTCTTCAGGTTGTCGGCCTGTTTCTGCCGGTCGAGCGTCGCGAGTTCCGGTCCTGTAGTGCGGTTGTGAGTTTGCTCCCGCACGATGGCTCGTTGCAGTTCAGGCTCGAGCGCAAGAAGTGCAGCGCGGTGCTTCTTCATCTCAGCCATTCCGCTGTCTAGTTTCTTCGTATCCACCTTCAGGTCTTCGATGGTCTGCTGGCTGGTGACCAGTTTTTGCCTGAAGTCCAGGCTTTTTTCGTCGGCTGCAGAGAGAATCATCGGCGCAGCCCAAGAACTGTTCACGGCATAAAATCCCATCACGAAGGCGTAGCTGATAATTCCAGCCAGGACCAGATACAGGACAGTGACGGCAAAGACCCGGTAGAGCGTAATTACAAGCTTGTAGTGCAGCGATTGCTTGACCGGAGCGTTCATGTTTTCCGGAGGACGGGCATCATCTTTGGTTTCGGAAGCCGGCGCATTAACGGTTGGTGTTGCCAAGGGGCACCTCATGTCGTTTGGTTCGCGTTCCCCAGTCGGCGGAATCCATCGTGCACAGAGCGAGAGGCGTGAGAAACAAGCTGCTGACGAGCGACCAGGCTACGTAAGCGCCAAAGGCCAGAGGATGGGTCACGGTCTCTTTCGCACTATATTTCTTGATCACCCAGGTAAGAACAGCCCCAACTCCAAGAGCCGTGATCAATGGGGCCGGCCCCGCCCATGCCAAGGGGTCCGAAGTGAGCATGGTGACCACGACCAACAACCCAACCACTGCTCCCAGAGGAGTGAGTACGAGCGTGAATATCGTGTTGGGGTGCAGTTTCCAGACATGCTGCGGCAGGGTTCTAACGGTGAAGAAGAAGTCGCGCACGATGCTGCGCCGCCAGCGGAGTTGCTGTTTGAACAGCACCGGCAATGTGTTCGGCACGGTGGTCCAGCAGAGGGCGTCATTGTTGATGTAAGTCCCGTAACCTCGCAGAAGCGTCTGATGGGTCAGGAACCTGTCTTCGCCTTGATTCACTGGAATTCCGAACCAGTTGCGGGCGCGGATGGCGGGCTCGATCTCCAACAATAACTCGCGCCGGATGGCGAAAAGGCATCCACTGATGCAGCAGATGCTACGGGTCCAATTCTCGGGAATCTTGTAAAGCTGGAACGCAGAATAGTAAATAACAGTCTGGATAGCGGTGATCACACTGTCGTTCGGGTTTCTGACTCCCACTCTACCTCCGACCGACCCGATGCCCGGCTCCGCGAAGCATGCCGTCAGCTCCCGAATCGCATCCGGATGGAAGATGCAATCAGAATCGATGGAGATGATGATCTCCGCCGTTGAGTGCTGCAGCGCATTACAGACGGAACGGGCCTTTCCGCTGTTGACTCATTCCGCCCTGTCCTCACACGGATGTTGGTGAAATCGTGCTGGGCTTTGACCATCCAGTCGTAGCTGTCGTCGACGGAACAGTCATCCTGCGCGATCACCTCAAACGCATCGTTGGGATAGTTACTCTTGCTGATGCTCTCGATCGTCTCGTAGACCGTCCTGCCTTCGTTGTAGCAGGGCATCAGCACACTCACGGTGGGCTGATACGCGTAATCCTTTTGCGCTTTTGTGCTGGCGAACGAGAACTTCAGAATAATTCCCATCAGGTACTTGACCGCTGAGATCAACAGGCAAAGAACCAGGATGAGCCAGAGAAGAATGGGAGCCATTAGCGCCGCGCCTCCCTGGGTGAATGCCTCACCCTTCGGACATGGGTGTGTCCGGCCGATTGGGCGTCCCTGTGGCGACCTGCTTTCCGATGATGGACCACGCGCGGCTCTCCCAGTTCGCACCATATAAGTAATGAGGTCGGTACCTCAATTACCGGAAGTAACATCAGGACGATCGGGATTCCGGAGGGTTCGCTGCGACGTTGGCTGCCAAGGCCGAATGGGGGCTGGAGCCCCGCATGAGCTCTTCCAGATCCTGTTGTAGCGCGCGTTCGAACGCCCTCCTGGCGATGACTTTTTCTGCGCTCGACCACTTCAGGCTGCGAATCGTTGTGTAGGTGTTGGGGACTTCGGGGCGGGGGAAACTGGCCATGTTCGGGTCCTCCCGCGCGGCATTGATCCCCCATGTAGGGTTCGAGAAAAGTCGGATTTTGACGCGCGGCCCCTAAAGGGGCGGTTGATGTCGAGGATCTTACGACATTGCTAAAGCGATGTCCTGATATGAAGCCCGAGCTCTTCAGCGGCCCGCCAGGTCCTCGCTGTGCAGTTGGATTTTCTTTGCGCAAGGGAACCACAAAGGTCATCCGGGCGAAGAACGTTGTTACAATCAAACGAGGCAGTATTCCCAATTTTTTTCTACCGTGGATCCTGAACCAGCGCACATGCAGCCGTTTGACGAACATTTCGAGGTCGTGGTGGTGGGGGCTGGTCATGCCGGATGCGAAGCCGCGATGGCGGCTTCCCGCATGGGGCTGAAGACCGCGCTTTATACCTTGAACGTCGATTTGATCGCGCAGATGTCGTGTAACCCCGCCATCGGCGGCATTGCTAAGGGGCACCTGGTGCGGGAAGTGGATGCGCTTGGCGGCATCATGGGCGAAATTACGGATGCGGTCGGAATCCAATTTCGCCTGCTCAACACTTCTCGCGGACCCGCCGTCTGGTCGCCGCGGGCGCAGTGCGACAAGCAGGCCTATCGATTGAAGATGCGCGAAGTACTCGAGTCGCAGTCGAATTTGAAAATCAAGCAGGCGGAAGTGTCGGATGTGATTGTGGGCAGCACTCAGCATTCAGCATTCAGCGCTCAACAAGAGCAGGTCCTTCCCCTTCGGCAGGCTCAGGGCCAGGATGACAATGTAGTTGGCAGCACTGAGAACCGCGAACTGAGAACCGAGAACTCGATCCGCGGTGTCTTGCTTCGCGATGGGCGGCGCGTTTCGGCGGACGCGGTCATCATCACTACTGGGACTTTTCTGAATGGGCTGATTCATTGTGGGGAGCAGCAGTATCCGGCGGGACGTTCGGGAGAAGCGGCGGCGGTCCTGCTTGGCGAAGCTCTTAAGAAGCTTGGGCTGCGGGGATGCCGGCTTAAGACGGGAACGCCGCCGCGGCTTGACGGGCGAACGATTGACTGGTCGCGCTTTGAGCGGCAGCCGGGCGATTTGGATCCGACTCCGTTCAGTTTTCGCACCCGGCGCGTGGCGCATCACGACTCGCAGGTGCCTTGCTACATCGCCTTTACTACTGAAGAGACCCATCGCATTATTCGCGAGAACGTCCATCGCTCGCCGATGTACAGCGGGCAGATTCAATCGACGGGGCCGCGGTATTGTCCTTCGATTGAAGACAAGATCGTCAAGTTCCCCGACAAGCTGACGCACCAACTTTTCTTGGAACCCGAGGGCCTGAACACGCACGAGATCTATGTCAACGGCATGAGCACTTCGCTGCCGATCGATGTGCAGCTGGCGATCCTCAAGTCGATTCCGGGGCTCGAAAGCGCCGAGATGATGCGGCCCGGGTACGCCATTGAGTACGACTCGATCGATCCCACAGAACTGAATCGCACGCTGGAAACGAAGAAAATTGCGGGATTGTTTCTCGCCGGACAGATCAATGGGACGTCGGGGTACGAAGAGGCGGCGTGCCAGGGAATCATGGCCGGGATTAACGCGGCGCTGAAGGTGAAGAAGGAGTCTCCGCTGGTGCTGGATCGCACGGAAGGGTACACGGCGATTCTTATTGACGATCTGATTTCGAAAGGGACCAACGAGCCTTATCGGATGTTTACTTCGCGGGCGGAGTTTCGGTTGCACCTGCGGATTGATAATGCCGACCGGCGGCTTACTCCGCACGGACGGCGGGTGGGGCTGATCTCGGATGAAGCGTGGGCGGAGTTTGAGGCGAAGCAGCGGCGGCTGGAGGAAGTGAAGTTGGTGCTGGAGAGGACGAAGGTGACGGGGGCGATCGCGGAGGAGATTGCTGTCGAGCTTCGCTCGACCGGACAGCCGGGGGCGGCTGTCCCTAGGTGTTCCGTTGCCATCGATCTCGCTTCTGCTGTGGGGCAGCCTTTGGCGCAACTGCTTCGGCGGCCGGAGATTACTATCGAGCAACTGGCGGCGGTTCTTCGGGAGCTTATGCCGCGTTTTTTTGAAAGAGACTCGTCGTCTGAAATCCGCAACGAGCTTAAGTCTGTCGAAACTGAAATTAAGTATGCCGGATATCTTGACCAGCAGCAGCGTGCCATCGATCGGCTGAAGAAGGCCGAGCAGCGGCGGATTCCGGATTGGTTCGATTACCGGGCGGTCAGCGGGTTGTCGCGCGAAATGCAGGAGAAGCTTGGGAATGTTATTCCGCAGACGATAGGACAGGCTTCGCGCATTCCTGGAGTGACTCCGGCTGCGGTCTCGCTGATCAATGTTTATATTGAGATTCAGGGGCGGCGGCGGGAGCAGGCTGCGACGCTTTAGCTTAGGGCGGTGAGAACGCGGCCAAGCTGCGCTCGGCTTGGACGGGTGCGGCGCCTATCTCCACACGAACACGTCTCCACCCTAGCGCTAGCGGGCCACCGCTTTCTGCACAGCGCTGCGTAGTTCGTTGTATGAAAGCGCTCCTGGATGATACATCGCTACTTGGCCGGCGCGATTCAGGACGACCAGCGTCGGCGTCGTGCTTGCCCCGTAGGCGTTGAAGTTCTGTCTGCTCAATGGCACGGGCATGTCCTTCAGGCTGGCATAATATCGGGCGCGGACAGACTCGATATACGTGCGCTCCTGTTCGGGCGTTGCGTCGGCTCCTTGGGCTGCGTAGCCGTAGAGTTGGGTTGGACCGATGACGACCAGGCCCGCGGGAGCGAACTCCTGGCGCAAGCGGGCGATGATGGGGACTTCGGCTTTGCAGTCCACACACCAATGCGCCCAGAAGAACAATAGAACTGGCGAACCTTTCAGCGCCGCCGGAGTTGGAGGCTTTGGTCCGAGATACTGGGTTACTTGTAAGGGCGGCGCGGGTTGACCGACCAGAGCCAGCAGGTTGAGGTTCTTCTGGAGGCGCGCTCGAATGGAGGTATTTCCATAGCGCGCCAAAGCCGAGCGCAGCAGGCTGATGGCTTGCGCGTGCTGTCCTTTTTCCGCGAGTGCCTGGGCGAGAACTTCGTAAGCGGCGCCCAGGGCGACGGGCAAGTGCGGGTCGGAGTCCAGCTTGCGCTTTGTCAGTTGTTGTTCGCAGAGACGGCGGGTCTCGCTGGCGTAGGCTGTGGCTTGGTCCCACTGCTTTGTCGAGGTGGCACCGCGCGCCATCCACGACAGGGCTTCGAGATATTCCGGAGTGACGCCATGCTGACTCTTATAGTTCTTGAGTTCCGACTCAGCTGTGGGAAAAGAGTTCTGCGCCAGTTGGGCGCGGACGTCGCCGATCAGGTCGGCTTGGGCATGAATGCGAGGAACCCAAAAAAGAATCGCGGCGAAAAAAAGCGGCCACTTCCCCATTCGAATACGCATAACTTGATGATGAATGAGGCTCTAGAAAGTTGCAAATGAGATGCTCAAGCAGCGAGGTCGTACCGGCTATCAGCCTGGGCCAGGATGTCCATCATTTCGTGGAGGGTTGCAATCTCTAAGTTCGGCATCAAGCGGCTATGCATCAAGCCGTCGACCACTGATCTGGAGGGGCTGAACAACTTGAATTCAATATCGTGGTCGCGTGCCCAGCGATCGAGAAACGCTAGCATTCCCAAGCCCCCGCCGCCGATCGCTTGCACGGCCGAAAGATCCAGTGCGATGACGCTCGCGGCGGTTTGCGCTTGTACCACATCGCGAAGTTTGAAAACAGATTGGCTGCGGACGATCCTGCCCTTGCATTCGATTATTGCGAGGTCGCTCAAGTTCTCAACATGTATGGACAACATGGAACTCTCCGCACTGTTCATCGTCGAAGCAAAAGCTGTGCCAAAGGCAGTGGCCTTATTTTTCAGCCGGATACGAAATAATTCAGTTTCGAGGCCGAGAACATTCGGGAGGCTGTCATGGAATGTGTTCCTACAGAGAACGCTGTATCTCCGAAGATTCGCCTTTCGAGATCACGATGGATTTTGCCACGAACACCGCCACGGACAACGAGAGATCTTCGCCTCTGCGGACTCAATTACAATTGGTCGGATTGGAGAACGACATGGCCCTGAAGGTCGGCGATATGTCACCGGATTTTGAACTTCCTGCAATCGCCGGCGATCGCCGGATTATAATGCGCTCGCGTGACTATCTCGGGCGGCAGAACCTGGTCGTGGCGTTTCATCCTTTGGACTGGACGCCTACTTGAGCGGCGCAGGTGCCGGAGCTCGACGCCAGAAAGAAAGAGTTCGCGGCGCTTCATGCCCAGGTCATGGACATCAGCGTAGATTCGATCCCGAGCCACATCGCCTGGCGGCAGAACGAACTTGGCTCCGTCGAGGTTCCTCTTTGCTCGGATTTCTATCCGCATGCTGAGGTGACCCGCAAGTTTGGTATTTTGCGCGAAGGCCCACCGGTTGTTGGCATCAGCGAGCGTGCCGTGTTTGTCGTGGATAAAGAGGGGAAGATCGCGTTTGCGAGAGTTTATCCGATTGACCAACTGCCGGAGATTGAGGAGGTGCTGGAGGCGCTGCGGAAGCTTTCGTAGGATATTGCGTCTTCCGGGAAGGCTGTCATTGAAACGTCAAAATCTACCACAGAGGCACAGGGGACACAGGGGACGCACAGGGAAAACCAGAGTGCTACGGTTGATCGCTCTTCATACCCTGCAAGGCGCGATATTTTGAAACCACAATGAGGAGACAAAATGCTATCGAGCACTCGCCGAAAGTTTTTGAAAGCCGCCGCCGCCGCGACCGCTTCCCTAGCAGCCTTTAGGAGTTCATTGCTTTGGGCCGCACCCGCAACCGGTGTACAGGGCTGGACGACGTCGAAGGACCGCAAATTCGAGCGGATCAAAGCACCGCAGTGGCATGCCGCGACCACAAACACTTCGGGAGGTATTCAACTCGATCCCTCGGTGCGCTACCAGAAGATCCTCGGTTTTGGCGCCGCCTTCACCGATGCATCCTGCTACTGGTTTGCGAAACTTAAAGACCAGGAGCGGCAAGCGCTGCTTTCCGAATTCTTCGGACCTGCGGGCCTGCGGCTGTCGGTTTGCCGCACTTGCATTGGGTCCAGCGACTATTCGACCAGTGCCTACAGCTTTGACGACAGCCCGGAGCCGGACCCGGACCTGAAGAAGTTCAGCATTGAACATGACCGCGGATATATCTTGCCTACGCTGCGCGCGGCGCGCGGCGTAAACCCGGACCTGTATCTTTTCTCCTCGCCGTGGAGTCCTCCCGGATGGATGAAAGCCGGAGGTTCCATGCTGGGCGGGTCCATGCGAAAGGAATACTTCGCTTCGTATGCGGAATACTTCGTGAAGTTTCTGCAAGGTTATTCCGCAGAAGGCGTGAAAATCAATGCGGTCACCGTGCAGAACGAAGTCGATACGGATCAGAACGGAAAAATGCCGGCGGCTTTGTGGGGACAGGAATACGAGATTGAATTCGTGAAGAAGTTTCTGGGGCCTGCATTCGAGAAAGCATCTCTCGACACCAGGATTTGGGTACTCGACCACAACTACAATCTTTGGGGCAGAGCTATCGATGAATTGAGCGATCCTGATGTCAGCAAATACGTGGATGGAATCGCATGGCATGGCTATTACGGCACTCCGGACGCGATGACGCGAGTCCATGAGGCCTTCCCCTCCAAGAACGCTTACTGGACAGAAGGTGGACCAGATTACAGCAGCCCCGACTACAAGACGGATTGGGCAAAATGGTCGCACACGTTCAGCGAAGTGCTGCGGAACTGGGCGCAGTGCGTCGTCGGATGGAATTTAGTCTTAGATGAAAAGGGAACGCCCAACATTGGCCCCTTCTCATGCGGTGGAGTAGTGACGGTTGACTCCAAGACCCACGAATTTACACATAGCGGACAATATTGGGCCTTCGCTCATTTTTCCAAGGCGATCCAGCGGGGCGCGCAAGTAATTGCTTCTCACGGGGATTTGCGCGGTATCGATCATGTGGCCTTTGAGAATCCGGATGGCAGCCGCGTTCTTGTCGTCACGAACCAAGGTGATGGACGGGAGATTGAATGTCAGGTGGGGGGCCAAGCGCTGAACTTGACGGTGGATGCTGACTCGGTCACAACGCTGCTTTGGTGACGGCTACTGGAACGCGAGCCGGGCTGTCGATACGCGAGCGGAGCTTCGCTCCGCCTGGACGGGCGGGGGCGCCCGTCCCCACACGCACTCTCTTACTCTCCGCCTACGGTCAGGCCGTCGATGCGGATTGTGGGCGAGGCCACGCTGCCGCGGAATTCCAGGTCGCTGCCTATCTCGGAGATATGGTTGAACATGTCTTTGAGATTACCGGCTACCGTGATCTCTTCTACGGGATAGGCGAGTTCACCATTGACGATCCACATGCCGGAGGCTCCGCGAGAGTAATCGCCGGTTACTAAGTTGGCGCCGTGACCTAGAAACTCGGTGACGTAGAGGCCGTCTTTGATCTCCGCGATAATCTGGTTCGGCGTTTTCGGTCCCGGTTCGAGGAAGTAATTTCCCGGTCCGATGCCGGGGGTGCCGGCGAGTCCGCGGGAGGCGTTGGCGGTGGTCTCCAGGCCCAACTTCTTCGCCGTGTAGGTATTCAGCAGATACGACTTCAGAATTCCGTTCTCGATCACTACCGTGCGGCGGGTGGGAATGCCTTCGCCATCGAAGGGTGTGGTGCCGAAGCCACCGGGCATAGTGCCGTCATCGATTACGGTGACGTTCGGTCCGGCAATTTTTTCGCCGAGTTTGCCGGCCAGGAACGAGGCTCCGCGATAGACGGAGTCGCCATTCACGCCCTCGAAAATGTGCTCGAGCATGGAGTTTGCGACCATCGGGTCGAGCACCACCGGGACGTGCGCCGTCTTCGCCTTGCGCGCGCCCAGGCGTCGCAGCGTGCGGCGGGCGGCTTCTTTTCCGACCTGCTCGGCCGAGTCTAGCTTTGCGAGGCTGCGCGCAACCGAATACCAGTAGTCGCGCTGCATGCCGCCGTTCGCGTCCTGCGCGATGGGCACCGCCGCGACTGAGCAGTACGACCGCCGGTATTCGCCAACAAAGCCGTGAGAATTCGCCAGAACCTTTTTGCCGGTGGCGGCGTCGAACGATCCGCCCTCGGAGTTCTTGATGCGAGGGTCGGCATCGAGCGCGGCCTTTTCGGCTCGGCGCGCGTAGTCGATGCGCTCGGGGCCGGGCAACGAGTAAACGTCCTCGTGATAAAGATGGAGGTCGCCGGATAGCGATCCGAACTTGCCGGCTTCGGGAATTCCCGCGTGCGGGTCTTCAGAAGTAATCTTCGCCAGTTCGAGCGCTGATTTCAACATGCGCTCGATGCCGGCAGCGGAGAAATCGCTGGAATAGGTGCTGGCTGCGCGCTGTCCGAAGAAGACGCGAACGCCGATGGCGCGCGAGCCTGATTCTTTCAGGGTTTCGACTTGGCCGAGGCGCACCACGGTCGAAAATTCGTCGCCTTCGCGGACGACGCACTCGGCGGCCGTAGCGCCGCCTTTCATCGCGCGGCTGACGACGTCCGTGGCGATCTCCTGCAGATCGGTGTCGAGCTTAGAGGTATGAGTTTCCAGAGTTGTTGTCATTGAAAAGTCAAAATCTACCACAGAGGGAACAGGGGACACAGGGACGCACAGGGAAAACGAACACTCTGTTCTTTTGCTTTTCTCCGTGACTCCGGCACTCTGTGGTGAAGATGTCGTTACTGCATGAATCCGCCGGTTTCGCGCTTTGCGGTGCCGCCGACGGTCATACGATCGATTTTAATCGTCGGGATGCCGACTCCGACTGGAACGGCCTGTCCATCTTTGCCGCAGGTGCCGACGCCTTCATCGAGTTTCAAATCGTTGCCCACCATCGAAACCCGCGTCAGCACATCGGGTCCGTTGCCGATCAGGGTTGCGCCCTTGATCGGGGCGGTGATCTTTCCATCTTCAATGAGATAGGCTTCCGACGCCGAGAAAACAAATTTGCCGTTCGTGATGTCGACCTGTCCGCCGCCGAAGTTCACCGCGTAAACGCCATTCTTCACCGAACGAATAATATCTCCGGGATCGTCCTCGCCCGCCAACATGTACGTGTTCGTCATGCGCGGCATCGGAATGTGTTCATAACTCTCGCGGCGTCCGTTGCCGGTGTCGGCGAGGCCCATCAACTTCGACGAAAGTTTGTCGCTGAGATATCCCTTCAGAATCCCATTCTCGATCAGCACAGTTTCCTGCGTCGGCTGGCCTTCATCGTCCACGTTCAAGGAACCGCGGCGCCATGGCATGGTGCCGTTATCGACCACGGTGCACTTTTCACTGGCCACTCGTTTGCCGATCAGCCCGGCGAATGCCGACGTCTTTTTGCGATTGAAGTCGGCCTCCAAGCCGTGGCCCACCGCCTCGTGCAGCAGAACGCCGGGCCATCCCGGACCGAGCACGACTTCCATGTCACCGGCCGGAGCTTCGCGCGCGTCGAGTTGCAGAATTGCCTGACGCGCGGCCTCTTTCGCAAAAAACTCGGGAGTCTTGTCGCCAAAAAAGAAGTCAAGCGCCACCCGGCCGCCGCCGCCTGAGCTGCCGCGTCCCGAACTCGCATCCGTCTTTGACTTTGCGATGCAGGAAACGTTGGTGCGCGCCAGCGGCTGCGAGTCTTCCGCAAAGGTGCCGTCGGAGCCGACCACCAGGATGGTTCTCAATTCGTCGGCATAGCTGGCGCGTACTTCCTTGATCCGCGGATCGTATCCGCGGGCGGTGCGATCGGCGCGCATCAGCAGTTCAACCTTAGCGGTAATGTCGGCGTCCACCGAAGGCAATGCTACGGGGTACAAGCTGCGGGCCGGCTTCTGCTGAAATCCGGCGACCGTCGTCTTCGACGGGGCGCTCGCGATCAGGGCAGCGGTGCGCGCAGCATGCAGAATCCGTTGCGGAGAGAGATCGTCGGTGTAGGCATAGCCGGTGCGCTCGCCGGAAACGACACGAACGCCGCAGCCCGCCGAAATTCCCTGTGAGGCGGACTTCACCAGCGACTCATCGACCATCAGTGAGGTGGAGGTCAGGTATTCGAAATAGAGGTCGGCGTAGTCACCGCCCGCTGAGAGAGCCGCGGTCAGATAAATCTCAAGATCATGATTCGTAAGGCCGTAGTGCTCAAAGAAGAAGCGTTCCTGAGTAGCAGTCACCATATTTGGATGCTCGTGGCTTTCGAAATGACTCGCAGCGCGCAATAAACTCCTAAAGGGGCGTCTGATTCTGAAAAATTGCGCTATCGCTAAAGCGATAGCCTGATACGAAACAGCTTGATACAAAACCGGGCGCTTCTCCGAGGCCTATCAAGGCATGCCCGGATACGAATCCCACTTGCATCATGGACTGCTACCTTCATTATCCCATGAGCGGAACGCGGTCTGGATCGGCAGCGAGATTACGGAAGTGAGGGCGCGCCGGAGCGAAACCAAACAATTTCTCGGTCGAGCGATCACTGACGCGGGGGCTGGCGGGGCGAATAATCCCGATTTATGACCACAGACTCGCTCAGGAGGAGATACGGGTTGTATTCAGGAAGAAGCCGCTGCGCATGCCACACCTAGCGATCCCGGCTCAATTATGATCCCCGGTGCACCTCTGTGCTTCAGGTGGTTAAAAAAGACCTGAACCGCACGGAGCACAGAGGTGCACAGGGGAAAGCTCACCTTCCAATGCTTTTCCTCAGCATCACTAGTTGCCCGAGGTGATATGCGTTGTGGTCGGCCAGCAGCAGCGCCTCGCGCAAAATTGTTTGGCCGTCGCCCCAGGGGATCGGGGCGTAGAGATCGACTCTTCGGTCGGAGACGAGCCGCTCCATCGTTCGCAGGTCCTTCTTGAACGCGGACATACTCGCGGTCCACGCCTTCTCGTCTGGCGGCGTCGCTGACGCAGGCCAGTATCCTTCGGGCCATGGCGGAGAGACATGCTTCGAGTCGCGGCTGAAGTCCAGGATGTCCCACTGGGCCAGGCGCATGTGCTCGAGCAGCATCCAGGCGGTGTGAGGGAAGTTCGCGACTTTGACGCCGGCGAGTTGCAAGGTCCAGTCGCCCATGGCGTCGTCGAAGCTGATGTGCGCTCCGCCGCTTTTTAGCAGGTAGAGCAGATGGTCGCGGAGGGATTTGTCCCGCCGATCGGATGGCCTGACTGTCTTGGAAGTGCGCTTTTTGCTGGAGCTTTTCTTCTTCATGATTCCCCCTGCTGGTTAACTTGGACCGGGGCCGCCAGCGTTGCCATCGATACGGTCTCTGGCGCTTCTCCCCGATACACTCGCCCGATGCCCCGCACCAGGCGGCGCATCGGCAGCTCTCCTTTGGCATCGGCAAAGAAGATCTCGCCCGCGCGGGTTCCGCGATAGCACCAGCGCTTGAGGATCGCGAGGTGCTCCATGCGCTCGATCGCGCTTGCAGGTCTGGCCGCAGGGAATACCGCCCGCGCGGCCTGGATGCGGGCTTCCATTGATTGGGACTTGGTGTGCTCCGTATCGGAAATCGGAAACTCCAGCGGCCCTGCGAGCGCGCCACCGTCGACGCGGAACAATGCGACGCTCTCCGGCTGCTGGGACTTCTGCACGATTACGGCGTGCGACTGGTCAATCCGGCGGACGAACTCGGGCAACTGCTGGAGCACGGGAGTGAGTTTGTCGATGCGCGCGTGAATGGCCGCCGCTGTTTCGAATTCCATTTTCGCCGAGGCATCATCGCGCTCTGCCGCCATCTGCCGCTTCAGCGATTCGCCGCGCGAGTCCAGAAAATCCTCGACCCGCACGACTTCCGCGCGGTATTCGTCGTCGGTGCAGCCGCGAAAGCAGGGCGCCAGACACATATTCATTTCGGAATAAATGCAGCCGGGAAATCTCGGATCGGGGTCGAGGTCGTCCACGCAGCGCCGCATGTTGAAGAAGTCGAGCGCGTCATTCATAAACTTCTCTGCCGCCACGCGCGAAGCAAACGGCCCGTAGTAAAGGTTCTTTCCCGACATCCGTCCCAGACGCGTCGTGATCGAAGCTCGGGGGAATTCGTTTTCCAGATGCAGCTTGACCAGCGGAGCAAACCGCAGCCGCAGGCGATTCGAGTAGTTCTTGGGAAAGGCGGCGCGCAGGATTTGATAGAGGAGGAATCCGGATTCGAAATCGGAGCCGGTCAGAGTGTACTCGATCCAGCGGACGCGATGGCGCAGGTTGAGGCGCTTCGTATGCTCCTCCGGAGCGGAAAGCAGTCGTTGCAGCCGGCGCCTAAGGTTGGCGGTCTTGCTGACGTAGGGCTCGGAGCTTGCATCCTCGCCGCGCAAAAGAAACACAGCCGGGGCAGCGGCTACGGCGGAGAAGACCTCGGCGTCAGCCTCAGGGCGGAATTGGAGGCGCTTGGTCAGCACTCGCCGATTCTAATTCGGATTCGGTGTCCCTTGCTGAAAACGGGATTGCGGGACGTCGGGGTTGGTGACCCGCTGTACTTCTTAACCACAGAGGCCACAGGGTCACACCGGGGAGACCAGGTTGCGCTAGTCGGTCTATCCGAAGCTTGCGCTCTTAAACTTCTGGCGGAAGTCGGGCCCGTCCATTTTCACAATGCGGCACATCTCGTGGAGGCGTGAACGCATGCGCTCGCCGATGCGGTCGCCGAGAGTTTCTTCGCGAGTGGCCGCCCGCGTCGGCGACAACGATACCGATAGCGACCTAGCGACGCTCGCAGCCGGCTCGTCGGCAAAATTCGTGGTGATAATCGTAGTTCGATTGTCGTTATATCGCGTGTTGAGGAGCAGGCTGACGGTGTCCCACACCCATTCACTCGGTTTCACGGCGCCGAGCTCATCGAGCACCAGCACCTCGGCTTCAAACACCGGCCGGAGCACCTGAAGCTCGGTCACCTTGACGGAATCGTTGTAGGAGTTCTGAATCTGTTTCAGCAGGTCGCGATAGTCGCAAAAAAGGCAGGCGCTTCCTCTGGCTGCAATGAGTTCCTTAAGAATGCCGACCCCGAGATGGGTTTTGCCGGTCCCGATTCCGCCGACCAGCAGCAGCCCGGCGCCGCCGCGCGGATCGAACTCCTGCACGAAGCGCGACGCGCTGATCTGGGCCAGCGCAATCGAGCGATCGGCTCCCGGGAAATCCGTCGTAAAGTTCGACAGTTCGCAATGCTCATATCGCTTCGGAATGCGCGCCGCTGCGATCATGGCACCGCCGCGCGCCCGCAACTGGCAATCGCAGCGTGTGACGCCGCGCTCCGGCGCTCCCGGAACCGGCTTCCATCCTGAGCCCGCGCACAGGGGGCAAACTTCGGCCGCTGTTTTCATAATTGTCTGTAATTAGACTCTGCACCCGAATCCGCCTGCACCGCAACTCGAAAGCGTTTCCTCTCTGTGCACATCCTGTGGAGAGCGGCGGCGGATTGTGGAGAATCGTGGAGAACCGAGGAAAACTGCCGATCGTCGGATCGTAGAATCGTCTGATCGCAAATCGCCCGATCGCAAAATCGCAGATCAGAAGCGAAGCACTTAGCACGTTCGTCTCATTCTCCAATCACTACACAGCGGTTCGCCTTAGGTGTCAAAAGCGGCAACTGGCACGTGTTGCCCATTGACAATCCCACGGCATGAGCGAGAATGGCCATCGCCGGTGCTCGCGCCTTGAGCTTTCCCTCCCCGGCTGAACGCGCGGGAACCGAAACGAATAGTGTCAGGAGATAGCATGAATAAAGCTGATCTGGTTGACCGGATCGCCGGAGCCTGTAGTATTTCAAAGGCGCAGGCGACGACCGCGATCGACACCACCGTGGACAGCGTTACGGCTGCCCTTAGAAAAGGGGACCGGGTTGCCTTGATTGGGTTCGGCACGTTTTCCGTCTCGCAGCGTAAGGCCCGCAATGGCCGAAACCCGCAGACGGGTGCAACCATCAAGATCGCTGCCCGTAGAGTCGCCAAATTCACTCCCGGAAACGAACTTAAGAAAGTGGTTAATAAAGGTAAGTAGGGGCCAGATTTTTTGCAGGAGAGCGAGACGGCAGGAGGTCGGTCCTGCCGTTTTTGCTTTTTAGGGGCAGGTCTCAGGTGTCAGGGTTCGGATGCGAGGTTTTTTCTGACACCTTGGACCTGATACCTGGGTTGCTGAATCTTTCCTAACTCCGGTAGAATCAAATGTCTGAATCGAGGTTAGGAACTGACATGAAAGCAGCCATTCATCCCAGCTACAACGAAATTCGGGTCCATTGCGCCTGCGGTAACGCATTTGTCACCCGCTCCACTCACAAGGGCGACATCGGCGTAGAAATTTGTGCCGCTTGTCATCCTTTCTTTACCGGCAAGCAGAAGCTCATGGACACGGCTGGCCGCATCGAGCGCTTCCGCCGCAAGTACGCGAAGAGCGATGCCGGAAAGGCCGAAGCAGCCGCCAAACAGCCCTAGACGACTTCCAAGCGATAAGTGCCGCGGAGAAACGCACATTCTTGAAAGCCTCCCCTTGCGGGAGGCTTTACTTTTTGACACGTCGCTCACTCTCTTTATCCTTCGTCTTTGCCACGATTATCTTTGCCATGACCTTGCCACGAAAAGAACGTAAAATCAGACTGTGCAAAAGTTCTGGGACAACACGGATGCAGCGGTGGCTCGGACGGGCGAGTCGCCCGTCCCCACACTGTTTCCTGCGGTCCTGAAGATTGGGAACGTTCGCATCGCTCCGGCCACCGTGCTTGCGCCCATGGCGGGGGTCACCGACACCGTCTTCCGCCGCTTTATCAAGAACCTTGGCGGATGCGGCCTGATCATGACCGAGTTCACCTCGGCTGACGGCGTCCTGCGCGACCTGCGCGTTCGGGGCCGCTATCTTCATTTCTACGAAGACGAGCATCCGATCTCGGCGCAGCTCTTCGGCAGCAGCCCGAGCGTGCTGGCTGATGCTGCGCGATTGGTGGAAGACCTCGGCTTCGACCTCGTCGACCTGAACCTTGGCTGCCCGGCGAAGAAAGTTGTGAAGTGCAACGGCGGCTCAGGCCTGCTGCGCGATCTGCCGCTGATCCGGCAGATTTTCGAAGCGGTGCGAGCCGCGGTCAAGATTCCCTTCACCGTAAAATTCCGCGCAGGATGGAACGACGACGAAATCGTCTGCGTCGAACTGGCGCATATCGCCGAAAGCTGCGGCCTTGGTGCGGTTGCGCTGCACGCTCGCACGCGTGAGCAAGGTTATAGCGGAAACGCGCGCTGGGAATGGATTGCATCGGTTAAGCAGGCAGTGAAGATTCCCGTGATTGGCAATGGCGATATCCGCTCGCCCGAAGACGCCTGTGCCGTCGTTGCGCAAACCGGCTGCGACGCGGTGATGATCGGCAGGATGGCCCCGGCAAATCCGTGGATTTTTCGGCAGATTGAGCAGTACGTAGGTGGAGCGACGGGCGTCCCCGCCCGTCCAGTTCACGTAGGGCCAGCCGCCCTCGGCTGTCCGGCGGAGCGAAGCTCCGCGGCCTCGGATGACGCGGGCGGCAAGCCCTACGACGAACCCACCGAAGCCGATCGCTACCAGATGATTCGCACCTATTTCCAAATGCTGCTCGAAGAAGAAATGCCCGGAGCAGAGGGCAAGATGAAGCAGTTCGCGTCGTGGTTCACGCACGGTGTGCCGGGAGGCGCGGCGCTCAGGAAAGCGATCTACGAGGCTAAGAGCGGGGCGCAGATACTGGGTCGTGTGGAGGAGTTCTTCGAGGCCAACCTGCCATTGAGTGGGCCCGTCATTTCAGCCTAAGCTCGTGGGCGGGGGCGTCCGCGCCACACGGGATCTGCCGAGCTTCGCTCGGCTGGACGGACGAATGCGTCCGTCCCTACGTGAGTTTTGCCAGGTCCAGCCTCCCTCTTTCGCTCTTTTCTATGTAGCCCCACGGCGTCTGGTCGTCGTGCGTGAACACCGTCAGCCATTTCTCCGGGATCGCCTGTGCATAGTATTTCTTGCGGCTCTCGATGGTTTTGAGCGGAAACAGATCGAAGGCCATCACCCAGGTCAGGTCGAGATGATTTGAGGTCGGGATCAGATCGGAAATGTAGCATGCCTTCTTCTTTTCGTTGCCTCCGCCACTACTCTCGATGATCACCGCCTGCATATTCGCCGTGTGCCCTGGAAAAACCTTGACCGAGATGCCGGGCAAAAGCTCCTGATCACCGTTCAGCAGCACCATCTGCCCGATCTCAATTAGCGGATCGTAATTCGGGCTCATGTAGCTGATCGCGTCGCGCTCCAGTTGCAGGCGGCCATGCTCCCACTCTTGTTTCTGCACGTAATATTTCGCGTTCGGGAAGGTTGCAACAACCCGATCGCCCGACCGCACGGTATTCCAGCCGCAATGGTCGAAATGCAGGTGCGTATTGATGACGATGTCGATATCTTCCGGCGCGACTCCGGCGGCGTGCAGGTTGTCGAGCAACCGGGCCGGCTGTTTGAAGATCTGGACCAGGCGCTCAGGCAGTTTGTTGCCTATGCCAGTTTCGATCAAAATGTTCTTCTTGCCGGTGCGCACGAGCAGCGAATTCAGTCCCGCGTCGAGCCGGTTCTGCTCGTCGGGCGCGACCTTCTTCGACCACATGGTCTTGGGGACGACACCAAAAAAGGCTCCGCCGTCGAGGAAGTAAGTTCCATCGGAGACAACAGTAAGTTCGAAATCGCCGAGAGTTGTGCGGTGCATAAAACGGCATTTAGCAATTAGCACTTAGCATTTAGTCACCCCTCAAGGCCCACGGGTGCGGTGCGGTGTTAGATGCTAAATGCTAAGCGCTGTTTCCTACTTCAACTCCTCATTCCAGAAATCTTCCATCATGTGGAACAACTGGGTGCGCGTACCCGGTCCCGCGATGCCGTGCGTCTTATTCGGATAGACCATCAGCCGGAACTGTTTCCCCGCCTTGATCAGCGCGTCGGCCATTTGGATGGTATTTTGCAGGTGTACGTTGTCGTCGCTCGTCCCGTGCACCAACAGCAGCGACCCGCGCAGACTGCCGGCCGCGCTGACGATCGAATCGTCGTAGCCGCTGGCATTGTCCTTCGGCAGACCCATGTAGCGCTCGGTGTAAATCGAATCGTAGTTGTGCCAACTGGTCACGGGTGCAACTGAGATTCCCGCCCTGAAGCGGCCGGAGTGCGTCAGCGCGTAGAGCGTCATTGAACCGCCGTTCGACCACCCCCAGATCGCGGTGCGCGTGGGGTCGAGTTGCGGAAACTGCGCACACAACTGGTCGAGCGCCGTGAGCTGATCTTTCAGTTCGATTCCGCCGGACTGCAGGCGGGTCGCGGCCGAAAACTTCTTTCCGCGATTTGGGGTTCCGCGATTATCGACCGAGAAGATCGCGAATCCTTCGTTCGCCAGAAGCTGGTGGAACAGCGCCGTAGTTCCTCCCCATGCGTTCTGCACGGTTTGTCCCGCCGGACCGCCATAGATGTGCACGATTAATGGAATTGGAGTTTTCTGGCTCGCATCCGCATTGCGCGGCAGAATCAGATAGCCATACAACGCCGTGCCGTCATCGGCTTTGAACTCGAGGGTTTTTGGCGCAATCGGGTTGTAATCGGCCACGCTGCGCCCTTCCCAGATTTTCTGGCAGGGGCCGCCCGTCGCGCACGCCGAAATCCGCGGCGGCTTCAGCGTCGCGGAATGCGTTTCCACGAAGTGCTTGCCCTCATCCGCGAAGGTCGCGGCATAACTACCTTCTTCCGATGAAATGCTTTGCATCCCCGAGCCCTCCAGCTTCACGGAAAAAAGCTTCTCCTGTCGCGGGTCACCTTTATTTGCGATGAAGAAAACGGTGCCCGATGCTTCATCCACGCCGCTGATCTCGATCACCTCGTAGTCTCCGCTTTCGAGCTGGTGTTCGAGTTTGGCATCGGCCGCCATCGGGTCTTGCGCGTTGAAACTGTAGACATAAATGTGAGTGTGGCCGTCGCGCCAGCTGGTCCACAGAAAGCGGTCGCCAGATTTCAATATCCGAAAGTCGTCGTTGACGTTTACCCACGCATCCGGAGACGATTCGGTCAGCACCTTGCGCGACCTCCCCGACTTCGCGTCGATAAAATAAAGGTCCATTACGTCCTGCTTGCGATTCAGGACCTCCGCCCATGCCCAGCCTTCGCGAATCCATCCGAAGCGCGGTACATAGGTGTCATCGTCGTCGGTAAGTTTGATCCAGTGCACCTTGCCGCCGTTGCTGCCGACCACTCCCAAGCGCACGCTGGGATTCGGATCTCCAGCCTTCGGGTATTTTTCCTGCTCGACCCGGGGATGCGTCGGCAACCAGTCGGTGATGGGATAGGTCGGTACCCGGTTCTCATCCATCTGCAGAAAAATAATTTCGTGCCCTTCCGGCGACCAGAAGAAGTTGCTGCGCACGGCCAGTTCTTCGGCGTAAACCCAGTCGACTTCGCCGTTCAGAATGTTGTCGTC
>Ga0185299_10001824_pt1 | contig 37048 bp, 34 predicted proteins | sample PaiPotPPA55metaG_FD_128002 | JGI IMG/M metagenome (GOLD analysis project Ga0185299, IMG submission 128002) | Iron sulfur acid spring bacterial and archeal communities from Banff, Canada, to study Microbial Dark Matter (Phase II) - Paint Pots PPA... ...
TCACTCGACGCTCGGCATGCTCTCACCAGCCGAGTACGAGCAGCTCCTCTACGCTGCGAACGACAAGGAAGACCGAGAGGGAGAGAACATCAAGTCAAGAAGTGTCGTCTGAAGCGGGGGAAGTCCATCCTGGTAGTAGGACTTCGCTCGGGTCGGTCCCTGCCCATAGAACGCCTTGAGCAGTCCCACCAGCCCGTCCGAGATGGCAGTGAGCACATCGCCATGTGCCCTGGATGCGCTGTGGATGTCTCGTTGGATCATCGCTGCCGACGCCTGCCCGCGAGGCGCTATCTCCAATGGTACCTCCGGATAGCGGTATGATTGTGGGGAGCACGCCGGAAACAGGTTGCATGAACAGGTTATGCGTGCTTCTGCAGCATCAGATTGGGAATGCTCCGTCGGCGTAAGCCGCCTTCGCGAATAGGTCATCTGCACCATCCGGGCTTTGCTCGGAGGGATTGAAGGACAACAGGAGGTTCCTCTCATGTTTAGAGCTAGGCCTGCAGGGCCCGCTTCGGAAGTCGATCAGAGTGATCGGCCGGCGAGGGTGTCGCAGCCGCAGGGTAGGCGTGAACACGGCGCTCGCCAGTTCGCGATTGGCGCGCGGGGCTTGTTCGTGCGCGTCATTCAGCTCGTCGTGAGCGTCGTTGTGTTGATCATCGTGGCGGGCATTCTGCTGGTGGTGCTCAAGGCCAATCCGGCCAACAGCATCGTCTCTGAAGTCCACGACTGGGCACGCTCGCTCGCCGGCCCGTTCGACGGCATGTTCAGCTTCCGCAGCGCCAACGCCGCTATCGCTGTCGACTGGGGCATCGCAGCGGTCGTCTATCTCATCGTGGGCGGACTGATCGCGCGGCTACTCGGCGGCACCGGCCGCGGCGGCACCGAGCGCTAACTAGCGCGTCGGCACTACATCCAATCAGGAGGTCTCATGACCAACCAGAGCATCGACAAGGCGAAAGGTCGCGCGAAGGAGGCTGCCGGCGCGCTGAGCGGCGACAGACGCCTGAAGAACGAAGGGCGCATCGACCAGGCCAAGGGCTCTGCGAAGAAAACCGTGGACAAGGTCGCCGACACGCCCACCCGCCACAACGGAACCAAGAAATAGAAATGGACATGCGCGAGCCAACTCAACTGCGCCTTGGGAGGTGATCTCTCATGCTCACGATCCTCCTCATCGTCGTCCTAGTCCTGCTGCTCACCGGCGGAATTGGCTACCGCCGTCGCGGCCGCCGCGGCGTGTAGAAGCGAGCCCGTAGGATCCCGCCGGGCGAGCCCGACGGGATCCGCCGAGCGCCGCGTATCAGCGCTCGTCGCCCATCTCTTGGCCGCGCTTCTGAAGGAAGCTTCCGAACGCGCCAGCCAGCGCGGCGACTACCGTTATCGCCCAGATCTCCATGAAGACGTCGAGAATTCGTCCGCCCGCCGAGATCGGATTCTTGATCTGCGAGGAGACGGTCAGCAGCTGAGTCGTCGTTCAGAACGCTGCGCTGCCGAGTGTCTTGATCTCGGTCTGCTGGGAGTGGCGCTCGAGCAGGAACGCCGCAATCGCGCAGAACAGATCAATACCGACGGTCACCACGATGATCGTCACGAGGTGATCCCGCAGCCGCCGATGCGTCGGGGTGGCCGCGCGTAGAACGTCACGAAACTCGCCGGCAGCCGACCTCAGCACTCGAAGCGGCATCAGTCGATGGTCGCGGGTGCGCCGGACGTCTATGCCGCCAGCGTGGGCCGTCAGGCGCGCGATCCCGACCAAGCGGAAGGCGCACACCCGGCGGCGATCGGCCCGCCCCTAGAGGCGGCCCCGCCGACCTCGGTACGGCCCCATTAACAGCACCAGCACGACGATGAGGAGAAGCAACACGAGCGGGCTCACGAAGGCGCCGCCCGCAACGCTGAGGATGACCAAGACGATGATGAGGAGCAGAAGCAGGTCCAAGAGGGTGCTCTCGTTGAAAGCTCCTGTCAGCCTACTGCTGCCGCTGCCCCGAATCGCCTGGAGAAACACCCTCAATCACCCGCCTGTCGCTATCGGGGACGAGATGCAGAATTGGCACCTAGAGATTCCTGATGACGGTCGCGGGGACTCCCGCCACGAGGGTCGCCGGCGGGACGTCATCTGTAACGACCGCGCCGGCCGCGACGACCGAGTCAGCTCCGATCGTCACACCCGGCAGGACCGTAGCGGCGGCTCCGATCCACACGTTCGCCTCGATTGTGATCGGCTGTGCGGTGATGTGGGCACGCCGTTCGCCTGGGTCGACGGGATGACCGGCCGTGATGAGGTTGACCTTGTGCGCGATCATGACTTCGTCTCCGATGTCGATGCGTGCGTGACCCGTGAAGGTGCAGTCGTAGCCGATGAAGACGGCGCGACCTACCGTGATGTTCAGCCCGTGGTCGGCATAGAACGGCGGGATCAGCGTGAACGAGTCGCCGACGGGCTTGCCGATCAACTCTTCGAAGGATCGTCGGATCTCCTCCTGGTCGTCCAAGCAGTATTGGCCGAGCTTGGAGGACAGTCGGGTGGCGACCTTGACGCGATCGAACAAATCCCGGAACTCCCGTGATTTCGTCGGCATCGGTTGGCTTGCGTGCACTGCGCTCCTCGGCGAGTCCGGTCTGGTCGCGGCCGTCGACCGTACATCTACCGTCGGTCGGCGCGCACACACTTCGCTCAACCGAGCGCAGTGATCACGGATTCGGGTCGCGCGAGAGCGAAGCAGACTGACATAAGCGCGTGAGAACGGCCGGGTCGCGGCCACGCATACGAAGGAGCTCGAAATGAGCTCCGACTCGGGACTCAGGTGCATGCGCGTATTCCTCAGTCTCACCGAAAAGCTACCGAGCAGCTTCGACACGGGCCAGCGAGCGCAGGCGCGCTGAGGGCGTCGACGCCGCACGCGCGGGATCGCCGCGGAGCTCGCCGCAGCGTCGCGAGCGGCGAGCACCAGCGAACGGTCGTGTCGCGTAGTGTTCCCCGCGTACGGGCGCAGACTCGGCGCGCGAGCGGATGATTGGTGTGCGCCCGTTCGAGCGGTGGTGTCCGGCGACGACCGGGAGAGGAGGATGAAATGCAAGCGCAGACGTTCGACATGAAGGGCGCTCGCGGCGCGCTCGCGGTGCACCACTGGAGGAACGACGATCCGCGCTACGTCGTCCTGCTCGCGCACGGGCTCGGCGAGCACGCGGGCCGCTACGGTCACGTCGCCGAGCGGCTCGTCGCCGACGGCGCCGAGGTGTACGCGCCGGACCACTACGGCCACGGACGCTCAGACGGCGATCGCGCGGTGGTCGACGACCTCGCGACGATGGTCGACGACCTGCACGCCGTCGCCGCGCGTGCCGGCGTGGAGCACGCCGGCCTTCCTACGGTGCTGATCGGGCACTCGATGGGGGGCGTGATCGCCGCGCGCTACGCGCAGCTGCACGCATCCGAGCTCGCGGCGCTCGTGCTGTCGGGTCCGCCCCTCGGCGGCAACCCCGCATTCGAAGCGCTGCTCGAGATGGATCCGATCCCCGACATTCCGATCGACCCGGAAATCCTCTCGCGTGATCCCGCCGTCGGGCAGGCGTACGCGGAAGACCCGCTCGTGTATCACGGCCCCCTCACGCTGACGACGCTCCAGGGCATCGTCGCGGGCGTGGAAGCCGTCGCGCAGGGTGGCACCTTTGGCCAGCTGCCGACGCTGTGGATTCACGGCGAGGAGGATGCGCTCGCGCCGCTCGAGCCCGCGCGCAACGCGATTGAGCAGGTCCGCGGGGAGAGTTTCGAGGGGAAGGTCTACCCCGAAGCGCGCCACGAGGTCTTCAACGAGACGAACTCCGACGAAGTGATCGACGACGTGCTCGCCTTCGTGCGCCGCTCGCTGCGGCGTCCGTGAACGGCAGCATCGCGTCACCGCGCGTGCGCGCGCACCTTACCCGGGCGTCGGTGCGGTCTCGCGGATGACTTTCCAGCCCGCCTTGAAGGGGGAGAGGAAATATGGTGGCTCGTCGACAGCGAGCCGGCCGTCGTATTTGTAGTTCTTCGTATAGCCCGTCGGTCCGGCCGTGGTGCCGACGGGGCCGCGGTAGTTCTGAGCGATCGCGCCGTAGACGTTGAGCTTGCCCTCTTCGATGCCGCAGTTGTAGTTGTCGACGACGAAGGAATGCGCCGTCGCGAGCAGCGCCGCGTAGATCCACGGTTCGACTTTTTCTTCGGCGTTTTTCGAGCTCCCACAGCCGCTCGTCGAGTTCGGGCCCGTCAGCGGGTGCCAGACGCGCACGTAGTGGCTGGCGATCAGGCCCATCACCGCCGTGCCCGTCGGTTCGGCGCCCAGCGCGAGGCCGGTCGGGTAGATGCTGCCGTTGATGATCAGATCGTTTTCGCCCGCGACGGTCAGCGATTTGCTGTACGTCCCCTTGACGTAGACGTTCCCGCAGCCCTTCTCCTTTTCTTCCTCTTCTTTGTTGTCGGAGCTCCAGTATTTGTATTCGTACCCGCAGCCCTGGCGTTCGGAGGCCTTGACGTAGATGAGCCCGTTTTTGGGCCATTCGACCGTCTTTTCCTTTTTGATCAGTTCGTTTTTCGCATTTTCTTCGTAGTAGGAGACGGCGATTTCGCCTTTCGCGCCGAGCAGGTTGAGGTGCGTTACGCCGACGTACTCGTTCTGGGGTTCCACGTAGAGCCCGAGACTCGTGTCCGTGGCCGGCGGCACCAGCGTCACGCCTTTCGTGAAGCAGCCCGACGCCGTGTTGAAGACCGCGGTAAGGCCCGAGCACGTCGTTTGCGGCGCGGAGCCCACGGACGTGTACACGCCGCCGTTGATTTCGGTCGGGTCCGGCGGCTTTTGACTCGCGCGCCCAAACGTCGCCGTTCCAATGAGCTTCGCTGAATCGTTTGTGTGCATCGGCCCGTTGACCGTGTCGCCCGTCGCGAACGCGATCGTCGTGCAGGCGAGTTTGAGTTGGACGCTCCATTCTTTGTAATACTTGTTTTCACATTCTTTGTTCGAGCCGAAGAGCGCCGGATCGCCCTCTTCGTAATTCGTGTAGTAGAGGTAGTTGAGAAAGCCGCTGACCTGGAACGTCGCGACCAGCGAGCGTGTCGCCGAGCCCGTGTAGCCCGTCGTCTGCGCTTTGCCGGTCGACTTGACCCGAAACGTGTTCGTGAGCGTTCCTTTCGACTCGATCATCGTCTTGAAGGGGTTCGCGGTGCTGCATTCTGTGGCGCCTTCCGAGGTGCTCGCGGGGAGGAGTTCTATCTGGTAGCTCTCGTTTGACGTTTCGGCGGGGACGTTGCCGTTTGGTGCTTCGCAGGTCTCCCAGTAGTCGGGGTTGCGTTGGAGCTTGTCGACGTACTCCTGAATCCCGGCCAACGACGCGAAGTACGCCTGCTTCTGGTTCGTGTCCTCCCGCGAGAGGTGGGAGTCGCCGATCGCGGTCGTGAACGCGGCGGTGAGCAGGATGCTCGTCACGAGCAGGACGCCGAGCACGATGAGCATCGTGAACCCGCCCTGCGCACGAAGTACCCGGCCCAGTCCGGTAGTACGTGAACTCACCTGCATGGACCGTCTTCAACTTTCGGTTCCGAGAAAGGCGCGCTGAAGGCGAGCGTCACGAAGGTGTTGAGATTGACGCTGCGTCCTACGGTTTCGAGGCCGCTGGCCGGAGCCGCAGTGAACGCGATGCCGACGCCGGCGATCGTTTTGCCTTCGCCTTTTTCCGCGGGAACCTTCGTCGTTTCCTTCAGCGTCGACGAGGCTTCGGTCGCATTGTCCGCTTCGGGCGTTTCGGCGTATTCGTAGTAGCGGAAGATCGGTAGCTTGAGTTCGCCCTGCTTGGTTTCGGTGACGTTAGAGCCGATCACCGTGCGCGTACCTTTTCCCGGCGGTTGGAACGCGAATTCGGGATATTCGCCGCCGGTGCTGATGAGCGTTTCGTCGGTCAGCGTGCCTTTTGCTTTGTTGAACGTGATGATGTCCTCGCGCGTCCTTTCCCCGCTCTTGATTTCGGCTTCGTTGCTGTAGGCGTTGATGAGCACGAGCTTCGAACCCGTGCTTTCCTTCTGCACCGGCGCGAATTCCTTGGCGAGACACGCGGAGTGAAGCTCGTCGACGATACGCGTCATCGCCGTACGCCCCGTCTGGGTGGCCTGGCCCACGTCTCGCAGGAGAACCGTCTGGTGCTGCGAGACGACGAGAAGGCCCATCAGGGCGAGAACCACGACCAGGCTCGTCACGATCGCGATCAGGAGTTCCACGAGCGAGAGTCCCGATTCGTCTTGCAGCCGGCGCCGCAGCGTCTGTCCTAGCGTCATTTGCATGTCGCGCTCGAGGATTCGAGTTCTTCGATGACTTCTTCTATGACGGGCTTTTCTTTTGGTTCGGTTTCGTTGATGACTTCTTCTTTTCGTTCGATCTTTTTCGCCGCGACTTCGCCCTCGTAGACGTTGAGCGTTGCGCCGTTCGCGTTCGCGAGCGCGTAGTTGAAGACCCAGTGTTTGGAAAGGTTCGATTTACTCGCCACCGGGACCTTGATGCACAGCTGGCCCTTGCCGAACGGCTGGAACGGGAGTTCGAGATGCGCCTGCTTGGTTTCCTGCGGGTGCTTGATGTTCGCCGCGAACGCATCGTCGGGCGTCGGTTCCGACGAACACGCCGTGTCCGTGATCATCACGGGCAGCGAACTGGTCGTGTCGAGCGTTTCCTGTTTCGATTTAGTCCCTTTCCAGAGGTTGACTTTGAGGTAGCTCGTCGGGATCCTCACCGAGGTCGTCTGCCCCGGATGGACGACCGGCGCAGGCGAGGGCTGGTCTTCGGCCGTGACGTTGTTCGCCTTGCAGTCGCCGGCGGCTACGGCCCAGGCGCTCGGGAACGGGAACAGGTCCCCTTTCGGATAGGAAGAGGCGGCCGGCGTAAGCGCGCTTGTCCCGCTGTGCGCGGAGCCCGTCAGCGCCTTGTATTTGCGTTCGCCGGCGCTTTCGTATTCGAAGTTCGTCGCGCTCGCGCTGCCGACGATGAAGTTAGGTTCGGAGTTGATCCGGTTGTTGAACGCCGCGAACGTTTCCCCGGTGACCGTTACGCCTTTGTACGTCGTCGCGCCCTTGTACGTGAATTCGCCCTTGATCTGCCCGCCTTCGTTGAAGACCACCTGCGCGTGGGTCGTGATGTTCGGGGCGACCTGGACTTCTCTGGAGTACTTGAGCGCGCCGCTCGGCGTCACGTAGCCGAGCTTTTCGGGCACGTCGACCCGCGTCGTCGTCGTACCAAGACCCGTGAACACCGTGCAGCCGCCCGAGCCGGTCGTCGCTTCGAGCGTCGAGGTAGGCGATGGGAGGGGGTAGGAGATGAGCGTGTCGACATTGCCCACGCCCGCTTCGGGTTCTTGGCCGTTGAGGACATCGACCTCGAGGTCGGACCCGACCGGCGGCGTGATGACCCCGCGCTGGCGCACGCCTGGCGTTTTGCGCGAGGAGTCCGAGGTGGGCCAGGTGACATGCGTTTCGATGCTCACGTTGGAGCCCGACTGCGAGCTCGCTTCGGTCGCGCTGCAACCGGTTACCGAGCCGTTGGAGTTGAGCGGTTCGACCCTCTGTTCGATCGTGTAGGTCGTGCCGCCGAGCGCCTCGGTGTAGATGCGCGGCTCGCCGTAGAGGTTGTCGAGCACGCTCGCCGGGTCGCTGCGGAGCTTCTCCTGCGCTTCCGCCGCGAGCTGCGCCGCCTGGCTGTGGTGGCGCTCTTCGACGGTCGCGCGGTTTGCGGCCTGAAATCCGGTCAAAGAGGCAACGACGATCAGCGCGACGAGAAACGCGCTGATCAGCACCTCGATGAGCATGAAGCCCGCCGTCTCTCGCACGCGCGTGCGCTGCCGGGAAGGCGCGCCGGGGTAGCTTGGGAGTAGGGAGTGGGGGAACGCCATTCGCATCCTTACGACGACGCCATACAGCCGATTCGATCTGCTGTCGGCACGTCCCCAAGCCCCATCAGGAACCATAGGAGCTATCGCGCGTCCGTCCAAACGTCGTTTCGTCCAACTTGGCCGTTTGTTCGAACGGGCGCTGCGAGGGTGGCTGAGCGCCTACGAAGGCTGTGGGTCGCCGCTAGCGCCTAGAATGCTGCCTCCCGGGGGGACTGGTGTATCGGTAACACGGTGGTCTCCAAAACCGCAACGCCAGGTTCGATTCCTGGGTCCCCCGTAGCCCGATGCGAAACGGAAACCCGTGCAAACGCGCGGGTTTCCGCCGTTCTGAGGCGTTCGCGCAACGACCGCCTTAGACCGCTAGAAACCGCCCTGGGAGGCACCGACTGTCACCTAACTGTCACCTGGGTGAAACATCGCACCCGGGTGCGATAGTCCCGGCCGTGGAGCGCGAGACCCGGAATATCAGCCTTGCTCACCCTGTTGATCGCCGCCCTCGGCAGCGTGGCGATCATCAGCGCCGAACATCACCGCTCGACCGTCAACACGATCATCCTGGTGGTTGCGGCGTCGGCAGCAGTCGGGAGCCTCGCGGCGCTGGCCGGACTCTCGGGCCGGTTCGCGGTGCTTCGCGGCGATATGCGGGACTGGTAGCAGGAGCGCCCCACACGCAGATGGAAGGCGGCGCAGTACGCGGCCGAGGAGCCTGCGCCCAACGTGTTCAACCTCGACCTCGGCCTGAATGAAAAGAACAGCGCATGCCGTGCTGGATCACCGGGTTGCAGCCTCGAACGCTCGGCACGGCGGAGAAACGTCCGATGCGCGACGTGAAGGTTGAGGCATCGATGGAGCGGCGAGAGGGGAGAATGCGCGAGACGATCGACCTCGCGCCGCTCACGGACGACCATTGGGGTGCCTTGGCCTGCTGGCCGGATCGCTGGTTGGAGCCGGAGGAGAACGCGCCGGTCGTCACGTTCGACCGGAGCCCATCGCGACGTGGGCCCTCCGGCAGGGGCGCGCCGTTCTCAGCGACGGCGCGCCGCCGTGGGTGGGCGAGGTCAACGTCTTCGAGGCGGGCGCTCCCCTGACGCGAGGCCTACCCGCAGACGGCGAGCGCTTCGTGCGCGCGCTCCCGGCGACGTTCAGCGGCACACGCGCGCGCGCGAACCTGATTTGAGCGCTGACCGGCTCATTACGCTGTGAGGGCGATGGAACGCCGTCCCGAGGAGCGTCGGCCTACGCTGCTGGGAGCCGTGGCGCTCTCGCTTGCAGCAACGCTCGCGGACACATGGGCGTTGATCGTCTTCGTGTCGTGGGACAGGGAAAACAAGCCGGGCAGCGTGATCTACGACGTGTTCTTCATCGCCATTGCGGTTTGGGTCAGCAGACGCTCCGTGATCACCTGGCGCCGTCGGCGGAAGCTTCGCCACGACTGACTGTCACCGACGACTGTCGCCTGATATCCACTTACAGGGGATTCGTCCGGTCTCCAAAACCGCAACGCGAGGTTCGACTCCTCGGTCCCCCGCTGGCCCATCGAAAACCGAACCGCGGTGCAAAAACACCCTCCGGACGACCCTGCGATGCGAGCAGGATCAGGCGCAGCTCGCTTTGCGGCGCGCGGTCGTCTTCTTGGAGGCGGCCGACACGGCTGCATAGCCGCCGCGGGTAGCGAGGTCCCTATTCGCTGTTCGAGAGGATGCGGAAGCTGTTGCGTGTGGCGTCCGCGCCCGCGTACGTCTTGAGTTCTTCGACCGCCTTCGCGTCGTAGACGACGTTTTCCCCGCTCGCATTGAATGAGGCGCCGCCGGAGCCGTCGACGTCGAGCCCGCCGACGATTTTCGCCGTGCCTTGCAGTTCGACGAGCGCTTTGTTCGAGCCCTGTTTATCGACGCAGTAGATCACGCCGTAGAACTGCGAGCTGCCGTTCATAAAGAGCGTGCCGTTGGCGATGATCAGAAAGCCGGGAGACGCTTCCGAGTTGGCGACTTCGTTGCCGCCGCCTTCGACCGCGCACGGCCCTTCGACGTAGACCAGGTGGCCCGAGGGCAGGCCTTTCGGGCATTTGCCCGCCGGGTAGTAGCTACCTGTCGCTTCGGCCTGCTGGCGCAGCGTTTCGAGTTCAGAGGTGGACTTCGTCGGGCTCGTGCCCGCTTCTTCCACGACTCCACCGGGGCTCACCTGTCCCTTTGCTTTTTCGTACTTCGCGCATGGTTGGGCTTCGGGCGGCGGGTCGCAGCGGATGCTGACGTTCGTCGTCTGACCGGATTCGCCCTGCGTATTTACGATCACCTTTTTGCCGCTGTTGCGCGTTTCGAACCAGTTCGCGACCACGACCTTCTTGGGAAACGGGATCGCGATCGATTCCTGTGAGATGAGCGCAGCGAGCACGACCATCCTGCACTGCACGACTCCGACCGAGCGCACCCACACCTTGCCGTCGCCGTTCGCGTCATAGTCTTTCGCGGTTTCCTCAACAGCCGAGTTGAACGGCGCGTTTGCTCCTTGGACGTCGTCGCGCACGTACGTCGTCCACTCGTTCGTCGACGGCGAGCCCCAGCTGTCGAGCGCTTTGCCCGAGCACGCAGTCGGGCTGATGTTCGGGTAGCTTTCCTTGAGGATGTTGCCCGTCGGGCACACGTTCGATTCTGACGTCGTCGCTTCGGTGCACCGGATTACGCCTTCTCCTGTCGGCCACGCCCGAGCGAGCTGGGACACCTGAGCGTTCAGCGCCGCTTCGGCGACGTTGAACGCCGACTCGCTCGCCTGCTCGCGCAGCGCCGCTTTCTGCCCGCTGTTCGTCACCAGCAGCAGCGCGAGCGCCAAGCCGGTGATGACGGTCATCACGAGGATGCCTGCCATGAGGGCGAACCCCTGCTCTGAGCCGAGGCGCCGCATCAGATCGTCACCGTGTGCGTCGCCGAGCTCGAGAGGCCGCCGGGGTCCGTCACTTCGAGCGTGAACGTGTGCGTGCCTTTGGCGAGCAGCGGGGTTTCGAAGGTCTGGGCCGTGCTGGGCAGCTGGGTGCTGCCTTCCGACCACTTGTACTTGAGCGAAAGGCCTTCTGGGTCGCGCGATTCGGATGCGTTGAGAAGTACGTGTCCGTTGACCGGCGTCGCGGTGAAGCTCACGATCGGCGGTCTGTTCGCGTTGCGCAGCGAGACCGCGGTGGTCAGCTGGGTTTCGTTCGGGTGAGCGTTCGGGTTCAGCGAGAGGTCGAGGTTCGTCTCGACCGTCACGATCTGCGGTGTCGACGTCGTCGAGTAGACGAATAGCGGGCGCGCCTGGTCGCCGTTGCGGTTGACGATGTTGGTGGCGACCTTTAGCGTTTCTTCGTAGTCGCTCGTACTCGTGTCGGGGCACGCGGTCGCCGTCGGTAGTTCGGGCGCCGTCGCCGTTTTCCAGCGCTCGCCCTGCTGATAGAGGATCTCGTTTTCCGGATTGCTGTCGTTCAAGCAGTAGCGCACGCGCATCGTGTCGCTCGCGTTTTTCCCGTTCGCTCCCACGTGGGTCGGATCGGTCGTGACGAACGTGACCGAGTACGCGCTCGCCTGTTCGAGTGCCCCCGGGTATTCGGTTGACTGCGCGGTTACGTTTCGCAGCCCGTGCGCGAGGCGATCGAGCGCGTTTCGTGCGCGTTCCTGCTCTTCCGCGCGCAGCGTGTCGGTCTTGTTGTTGCTCGAGAACGCTCCCAGCGCCGTCAGCGTTGCGCCGAACACGACGACCGTGATCGCCATCGTGACGACCACCTCGATGAGCGTGAACCCCGCCTCGCGCCTCACTTCGTCACCGGTCCTGCGACGGGAGACTCGGTCAAGCTCGAGCTGACCGCCGTCACCCAGTAGGTGTGCGCGGTCGTCGCGTCGGTGTCGGTGAACGACGCTTCGCTCGCCGTCCCGTAGCGGCTCGTGTATTCGGTCGAGCCGCGGTAGATGCGATAGAACTCCGCGCCTTCGACTTTGGGCCACGTCAGCGTGACCGAGCCGTCTTCGTTCTTCGTCGCCGTCACCGACGCCGGCGCGCTCGGGGCGGTCGGTTCGCCGCTCGGGACTTTGAGGACTGCCGCCGGGCCCTGTTCGACTTCTTTTTCGTTGACTTCTTCAGGGCTGAGTTTGCTCGCCGGGTGATACAGCGCGCGGACTTCATACGCGACGTTGGACGCGTTGTACGCCGGCGGGTGCAGGTCGATGCAGGAGAGCGAGAGGCTGAGCGTGGTGAGGCTCGGTTCGCCCGCGGAGTTGCGCGGGCATATGAGGCCGCTCGGCCCGTACACGCGGTAGCCGATCACGTTGCGTTCGGAGTTCGCCTGCCACTGGAGCTCGATCACGCGGGTCATCGCGCCGCCCGCGTTGACCGTGTTGAAGCCGCCGACGAGCCCCTGTGGCGCCGTCGGCGTGCCGCGCAGGAGCGTCACCGTCATCGATACCGGCGGCCCCTCGACGCCCGTCGAGTCGATCGCCTGGGCCGTCACCAGATACGAGCCGTCCGAGACTTCGGGGTACGGGATCTTCCAGCTGAAGACCCATTCGCTGGTCGAGCCAACTTTCTTGACCGGCTGCGGCGATTGCCTCACGCCTTCGAGCGACCAGTCCATCGCCGCCGTCGCTTCCGGCGCGGTGACTGAGAATTCGAGTTCCGGCACCGCCGAAGCCGTGATCACGGGAGCGGCCGGGTTTTTGACCATCGGGCTGATCACATGCAGGTTGCTCGCACTCAGGCCGATCGTCTCGCCGGCCGAGGTCAGCGTCTCGACCTGGTGAACGTCCGGCGTGCGCCCTTTCGCCGGCCACGTGACGTCGACCGACACCTGCTTGAAGTCGATCGGCGTCGAGTCGGTTTTGCCTTCTTTGTTGCTGAAGCTGCAGAAGGTCGAGTCGTGTTTGCCCAGCCCGTCCTTCGGGTCGTCGATCGAGCACTCGTTGACTTTCACCGTGAACGTGAAGCCGCGGCGCGCGATCGTCCACGTGGGCGCGGGACTCGTGCTCGTAAGGCCCGGCAGCGCTTGCAGTTCGCGCACGATGCTCGACGGCGCCATCTGCGCGTACGGGATCGTGCGCGCGTCCTCGAGGATCTCGCGCGCGAGGCTCGTCGCGCCTTCGCGTGCGCGCGAGCTCGCCTCCGTGTGCACCGAGATGTTCAGCGAGTTGAAGAACGCCGCGACCCCGACGACGAGCACGAGCGACGCGATCAGCACCTCGATCAGCGTGAAGCCGCCGGCTGGTGCCCCCGCGCGCTTTGCGCGCCGGCCGAGGTCAGCGGCGCGCGAACGCGCGCCGCGGCTGGCGCGCGCGATCTGGGCGGGTGTCGGCCGTGTGGGACGCATCTCGAGCGGCTCTACCTACCATTCGACTCAGCGCGCCCCGCTCTTGAGGCGTTTTGGTCAATCCTGCGCCAATTTCCCAGCGGCGATGGGACCCCGAGCCCATACCTTCGCCGCTTCGCCTCGAGGTGACGCGCTCAAGCCCCGCCGGCACGCGAGACGAGCACGCCTCTGTGCGGCGCAGCCGCGGGCGCGTAGGCTCCGGCTGATCCGGATTTCGCCGTACTCCGCGCTGTCGAGAACGCATCCTCAGCCACCCCGGCCGGAGAGCCTCGTGGCCTCGCGTCTGGAGCCCGGCCGGAGAGCCTCGTGGCCTCGCGTCTGGAGCCTGGCCGGCGCGGCCCTCAGCAGCCTTCGCTCGCGCCCGACCCCGACGTGCACTGCTCCCAGGTCTTGCGGTTGTAACCACCCGTTATGAGTTCTTCGACCGCTTTTTCAAGTTTGAAGGAGCCGTTGTTCGAGAGAACCACGGACCTCGCTGCAACCGCACCGATAAATTCGTCGTTGTTTCTGATCCTCACGAGCGAGTTCGGCGCGTAGATCGTGCCGTAGAAGCCGACGACCGCGTTATTGGCAAATTCAACCGGACCGCCAGATTCATCGTACACGTATATCTGGAATTTGGCCGCTTCTTTCGAAGTATTGATAATGGCCGAGTTGTTGCTGATTATCAGTTTGCCGTCCCCGGCTTTGCATTTGGAGCCCGGATCGTTGGGGGAGTCTATGTAGATTTTCGTCGTCACGCCGGCCGGGAGCGTAATTGTCACCCCAGTGCCGGTAGTGAAGTTGCAGAAGTTATACACTTGGCCCCCAAGTGTGAGCGTCGCTTTGTTTCCCATGGTCAGGGTTCGGGTTTCTTTGTTGTATGCGACGCCGGTAGATTCGTCCGCCGGCAGCGTTTTGTTGATCCCGTTTTCGATCCGGAAGTTGCTGTTTTCGGTGGCCGAGGTGCCCGGGTTAACGGCCGGTACCGTGAGGTTTGTCGCTTCGCGAGTGACCGGCCCCCAGGAGCCGCCACCTTCCGGCTGACCCGCGGGTGCGCTCTGCCCGAGGAGCACGGATTCCACCGTGGCGCCGTTACCAACACTCAATTTGCCGTTCGTGCCCGCCTTGGCGTTTACTGACGCGTTATTGACGATTTCGACGCTTTCGGTACCGAGCAGGCCATTGATCGTGAACAGCGACTTCGCAGTCGCCAAGGTCTGAAGACGGACGGCTGGTTTGACGGAGTTGACCAGCCCTTCAGAGGTAATGCAGCGCTGCGTCAGCCCGACTTTGGTGACGATTGTTTCTCCGGCGCACTTTTCGCCGGCTTTCTGCGGGAGCGGGAGCGACGTCCAGTACTGGAAGGTGGCGTTGTTGCCGATCGATTCAACCGCGCTCTTGCATTTCGCTTCGGCTTCCGAGACCGTGATCGCGGTCAGCGCTTCTGCGCCGTTGATGCACTGCGTCGCTTTCGGTTCGAGCTGCGAGAGCCGGTACGCAGCCACCTGCAGGCCCGATTCCGCTGCCGCGATCTCTGCTTTGACGTTGTTGTCGCGCGTCGTCGATGTGGAGGTCTGGCTTGCGACTTTGACCGCCGCTGCGAGGAGCAGCGTGATGATGAAGAGGATGATGATCGCCGTCGGCAGGGCGAAGCCGCGATCGCAGCCGCGTACACGTGCGAGCGTCCGCTGCCGTGAGGTGCGCGTCTGCTGGCGGGGCGACGGCGGGTTTGTGTGGGGCGAAGCGTTGTCCATCATGTTCGAGCGGGTCACGCGATGAGCGTCGAGACGCGGAGCGCCGCGGGTTCGTGATTTCCTGCCGGCACCTTCGCGGTGACGATTACCGTGAGGCGCTTGTAATTCGCGCTCGCGGGGCATTTTCCGCCGCATTTGCCGTCCGTGTGCCAGGTGACGAAGTCGTAGACGGAGCCTTCGACGAGGCCGTCCTTCCATTCGCAGGCGCCGACGTATTTCGAGCATTCGCGGCCTGTCGGCGAGGTCGCGACGATGCCACACCCGGCTTCTTCTTTGGCCGCGCAGTCCACGCCTTCTTTGCTCGCCATGATCAGCGACTCTTCTTCGCTCGTGTTGATGCTGTTCCAGGCGAAGCACGGTTCGCTCGTGCACTTGACCGGGCTCGCGTAGTTGACGAAGTAGTCGGGGTTTGTTTTTTCGACCGAATGCGCGGGCTTCGAGATCATCGCGAGCTCGCTGTAGGGGTAGGTCTGCAGGCGCTCGAGCTCGAGCTGCGCGCGGTGCGCCATCGCCGTGCGTCTTTCCGAGAGGAGCGTGAGCCGGCGCGCGCCGTTGAAAGCGCCGATCAGCGCGAGCAGACCGACAGTGACCACGAGCCCCGCAACGAGCACTTCGATCAGCCCGATGCCCTCCTCGACTCGGGCACGAGAGCGCAGAATTGACAGAGCGGCTCTCATCGTCAGCCTTCGGGGTACAGGTTGCGGATGAACGCCGCGTCTTCGAGGACCGCGTGGTGGGTGTAACCGGTGCTCCCCGCCTGTTTGAGCGTGCCCTGCGCGGGAATTTCGAGCTTGACGATCGCCGCGCGCGGCGATGCCGAGCTCGGCGTGTACGTGAACACAGACGAGCCGTTGAGCAGATCTTTCGCGACGATCGGACCGCTCGCCGGTAGCACTTTGCCTTCTTCGGCCGCGAGGCGGACGCACTGCTTGAACGTCGTGCCGCCCTGCGCGCTCGTGCATTCGTACTTCACTTCCAGTTTCTGACTCGCGATCACGAACTTGATCGAGCCCGCGCCCGCTTCGTTGACTTTCGTCGCCTGGCGGATGTCGCGCACAATCCGCGCGAGGCCCGCACGGTCCTGCTGCATGATCAGCGCCCATTCGGAATCGCGCGCCTGGATTCGCTGACCCGAGTTCAGAAGCGTCACCGCTACGCCGAGCACGATGAGACCCGCGACCATCGTCACGATCGTTTCGACCAGCGTGAAGCCGGCCTGTGTGGCCGTTGTGCGCTCGTAGCGCGCCGCCAATGTGCGCGCTACCCGAGCAGCCCGCATCAGCGGGCTGCAAGCTCGATTCCAATCCTCGTTCGGCATCAGGCGCCCTGCTAAGGGTGTCGGCAGGCCAGCGGGCCGACTTGAGGCGCGGACGTCGCCGTGAAAAGCCCGTACCGCAGGCAAACAGCGGACTTCGCACCGCTGCCATGGGGTGACTCGCGCGACCCGATCCGCCGTCGCGGCCCGTTACAGGGCCGTGACGGCGTCTTCCTCCACGCTTCCCGCGCCCCTCCGCGCGACGGTCGTCCGAGGCCACGAAGGCGGTGGGATAATCGCGCGAGCATGTCCTTCCGCGATGGAGCCAGCGGCCGCGCGGCGGTCGTATCGGCCGTCGATGTGACCCGGCGCTACGGCGAGGACGCCACCGCCGTCGACGCGCTGCGCGGCGTCTCGTTGCGGGTGCTCGAGGGCGAACTGGTCGCCGTGATGGGCCCCTCGGGTTCGGGCAAGTCGACGCTCATGCACATCCTCGCCGGTCTCGACAAGCCGACCAGCGGGACCGTCGAAATCGCCGGCATCGACATCGCCGCGCTCGACGACGCCAAGCTCACCGGGCTGCGGCGCGATCACATCGGCTTCGTGTTCCAGTTCTTCAACCTCCTGCCGATGCTCAGCGCCGAGGAAAACATCGTCCTGCCGCTCTCGATCGCCGGCGAGCGACCGCAGCCGGAGTGGCTACGGGAGCTGCTCGCGCGGACCGGGCTCGAGCATCGCAGCTCGCATCGGCCCGCCGAGCTCTCCGGCGGCGAGCAGCAGCGCGTCGCGATCGCTCGGGCGCTCATCACCAAGCCGACGATCGTGCTCGCCGATGAGCCCACCGGGAACCTCGACTCGAAGACCAGCGGCGAGATCCTCGAGCTGCTGCGCTTGTCCGCGAGGACCTACGGCCAGACGATCGTGATCGTCACGCACGACCCGCGCGGGGCGTCGATCGCCGATCGCGTCCTCTTCCTCGCCGACGGCGAGATCGTCAAGGAGCTCGGCTCCACGAGCGCCGCCGAGGTGCTCGAGGTGATGGGCGCGCTGCAGTGACAGGGGCGTACGCGCGGTGATCGGCGTCGCGCTCAAAGGGCTCCTCGGGCGCAAGCTGCGCGCGACGCTCACAGCGGTTGCGATCGTGCTCGGGGTCGCGATGGTCAGCGGCACGTACATCCTCACCGACACCATCAAGTCCGCGTTCTCGACTGTCTTCACGCACGTCTACCGGAACACCGACGCCGTCGTCACCGGCAAGAGCGCCGTCGGCGGCGAAAACGGCAACAACGAACGCGAAACGCGCCCCACGTTGCCCGCCTCGCTGCTCCCGCGCGTGCAGGCTCTGCCCGGGATCGCGCAGGCCTCCGGGGGGATCTCCGACCGCGCGCCGATCGTCGGGCGCAACGGCAAAATCATCTCTCGCGGCGGCGCTCCCGCGCTCGCCTTCAGCTACGAGCCGGGCGCCGAACGCTTCAACCCGCTGTCGCTCATACGCGGCAGCTGGCCCAGCGGGTCGGCACAGGTAGCCATCGACGCCTCGACCGCCGAAAAAGAACACTTCGCGCCCGGGCAGCGCATCGGGATCATCGCCCGCGGCCCCGAGCAGTTCTTCACCGTCACCGGCGTCGTCAAGTTCGGCGGCCTGTCTTCCCTCGGCGGCGCGACGATGTCGGTGTTCACGCTCGCCACCGCGCAGCAGATCTTCAACAAGGTCGGGCGCTACGACTCGATCCAAGTCGCCGCCGTGCACGGCGTCTCGCCGCAGCGGCTCGTGCGCGAGATCGCACCGCTGTTGCCCGCGACCGCGCAGGTGCGCACGGGACAGGCCGAAGCGCAGAAGCAAACGAACAACACGAATGAATTCCTCAACATCTTCAATGACTTCCTGCTCGCGTTCGCGGGCGTCGCATTGTTCGTCGGTAGCTTCGTGATCGCGAACACGCTCTCGATCACCATCACCCAGCGCACGCGCGAGCTCGCCATGCTGCGCACGCTCGGCGCCACGCGGCGGCAGGTGCTCCGCTCGGTGATCCTCGAAGCGTTCGTCATCGGCCTGCTCGCCTCGCTCGTCGGGCTCTTCGCCGGGCTCGGCCTCGCAAAGGGCCTCAACTCGCTGCTCGTCTCGTTCGGGATCAACCTCCCGCAGGCGAGCACCGTGTTCGCGACGCGCACCGTCGTCGTCTCGCTGCTCGTCGGCGTGATCATCACGCTGCTCGCAGCGCTGCGCCCCGCGCTGAGGTCCACACGCGTGCCTCCGATCGCCGCCGTGCGCGAGGGCTCGGTGCTGCCGCCGTCACGGCTAGCGCGGCTCGGCGCCTACCCCGCCGCCGCGACGACCGCCGCCGCGATCGCGCTGCTGCTGCTCGGCCTGCTCCTCAGCGGCGCCTCGACCGGCACGCGCCTGCTCGCGATCGGCGCCGGGTCGGTCGTGCTCTTCCTCGGCGTCGCCATGCTTGCGCCGCGCGCCGTGCCCGCGCTCGCGAGCGTGCTCGGGTGGCCGTCGGCGCGCTTCGGCGGCATCTCCGGCTCGCTCGCTCGCGGCAACTCGATCCGCAACCCCGCCCGCACCGCCTCGACCGCCTCCGCGCTCATGATCGGGCTCGCGCTCGTCACCTTCGTCGGCGTGCTCGCCGCCGGCCTGCGCACGCGCTTCGAAAGCGCCGTCGACCAGGTCTTCGTCGCCAATTACGCGCTCACCGCCACCGACAACTTCAGTCCCATCAGCATCGCCTCCGCCGACTCGCTGCACGCGGTGCCCGGGGTGGAAGTCGTATCCGGCGTGCGCGCCGGCAACGGGCGCGCGTTCGGCTCGAAAGTCAGCGTCACCGGCGTCACCCCCGACGTCGGCAGGGTGATCTCCGTCAAATGGCAAGCCGGCGGCGCGCGCACGCCCGAAGTCCTCGGCCTCGACGGCGCCTTCGTCTCCAAAGACTATGCGCACGAACAGCATCTCCACGTCGGCTCGCCGATCTCGCTGCTGACGCCCAACGGCGCGAGCGTTGCACTCGCCCTGCGCGGCATCTACGCGCCGCCCAAAGGCGGCGTGCCGTACGGCGACATCACGATCTCGGCCACGCGCTTCGACCAGCTCTACACCAACCCCCAGAACGTCTACACGTTCATCGACATGCGCGGCGGCGTGAACGCCGCCAACACGCGCGCGCTCCGCGCCGCGCTCGCCGGGTTCCCGGACGCGAAGCTGCAGACGAAGTCGCAGTTCAAGAAAAACCAGCTGCAGGGGCTCACGCTGCTGCTCAACCTGCTCTACGTGCTGCTGTCGCTGTCGATCATCGTGAGCCTATTCGGCATCGTCAACACGCTCGTGCTCACCGTCTTCGAACGCACGCGCGAGCTCGGCATGCTGCGCGCCGTAGGCATGACCCGGCGTCAGATCAGGCGCATGGTCCGCCACGAGAGCGTCATCACCGCGCTGCTCGGCGCCGCGTTCGGCATACCGATCGGCGTCGTGCTCGCGCTGATGGTCGGCGTCGCCATCAAGTACGCCGCCTTCACCGTGCCCGTAGGGACGCTCGTCGTGTTCGTCATCGCCGCGATCATCGCCGGCCTGATCGCCGCCATCTTCCCCGCGCGCCGCGCCGCGCGGCTCAACGTGCTCGCCGCGCTGCAGTACGAGTAGCGCGCCTACGCCGCGTCCTTCGCCCCCGCGCGGCGCTCGATCCCGCCCTCACCCGCGATCAGGATCTCGCTCACGAGCTCCGGCGCGAACAGCCCGTGCTCGACGACGCCCGGCGTCGCCTCGAGGCGCGCGGCCAGCTGCCCCGGATCGCCGATCGCGCCGTGGTAGTCCGCGATCAGACCGCCGTCGGGGCTCTCCGGCACGTCGCGCAGGCGCGCGTCGCCCAGCAGCCGAAGCGTGGAGGACGCGCCGAAGCGGACGAGCTCGAGCGGCACCGGCGGCGAGAGCTCGCGCACCGACTTCTCGGCCGAGGCGATAACGACAAAGCGCCGCGCTGCCGCCGCGAGGATCTTCTCGCGCGTGTGCGCCGCGCCGCCGCCCTTCACGAGCCAGCCGGCCGGGTCGATCTGGTCGGCGCCGTCGATGTACAGGTCGAGCTCGCCAAGCTCCTCGAGGGCCACCACCTCGAGCCCGAGCGAGCTCGCCGCGCGTTCCGTCGCCGGCGAGCTCGCCGCGCAGCGAACGCCGCGCAGGCCGCGCTCGGCGAGCGCCGGCAGCAGGTATGCCACCGTCGATCCCGTCCCGAGACCGATGCGCATGCCGTCGCTTGCGAGCTCCGCCGCCGCGTGCGCCGCCTGCTCCTTCTGGCGTGCGATCGTGCGCGCGTCCGTCAGCCGCGGCGAGCGCCCTGACCGAGTCGCACGCGAGGACGCCATGGCGCGGACGTTACATCCGTCAGCGCACCGTTGAGGCGCACGCGCCCCGCAACGTCCGGACGGTGCAGCACGAAACCCTGCCCGATCGTGCAGCCAAGCTCGCGCGCGAGCGCGACCTGGCGCGGGGTCTCGAGCCCCACCGCCACCGCCTTCAGACCCGCTCCCTTCGCCAGCGCGATCGTCGCCGAGACCATCGCGCGCGTCTTGCGGTCGCGCTCGAAGCTCTCGATCAGGCCCCGGTCGAGCTTGAGCATGTCGAGCGGCACGCTGCGCGCGAGGCTGAACGAGGACTCGACGCGGCCGAAGTTGTCCAGCGCCGTCGCCACCCCGAGGCGGCGCACGGTCGCCAGCGCGTCGCTGACGCGCTCGAGGTCGTGCACCACCGCTTCCTCGCTCACCTCGAGGCAGAGCGAGGGTCCAGGAAGACGGAACCTCGCGAGCGCAGCGCTCACGCGTGCCGCGATGTCGAGGTCAACCAGCTCGCGCTCGGAGACGTTGACCGACACCGGTATCGACAGTCCCGCTCGCCGCCACGCCGCCGCCTGCGCGCACGCCGCCAGCAGCACCCACTCGCCGATCTGGAGGATCAGGTCGCTCTCCGCCGCGCGCGGCAGGAACGTCGACGGGAGCAGCTCCTCGATCGTCGCCCCTTCGGCCTGCCCGGGGTGCCAGCGGAGCAGCGCCTCGCACCCCACCGCGCGGCCGCCCGCCAGCGGGACGATCGGCTGGTATGTCAGGCGCAGCTCCTTGCGCGGGAGCGCGTGCAGCAGGCGTTCCTCGATTTCAATTTGCGCCGTCGCCTCCGCACGCAGGCTCTCGTCGAACAGTTCGAGACGCCGCCCGCCCGCGTTCTTTGCCCGATACATCGCCACGTCCGCTTCGCGCAGCATCGTCTCCGCGTCAGCCGTGTGATCGCTCGCGATCGCTATCCCAACGCTCGCCGGCATCGCGACCTCGCTGCGCCCGATCGGGATCGGACTCTCAAGCGCCGTCAGCGCGCGCTCCGCGAGGGCCAGCGCTTCGGCTTCACTCTCCAGTTCCTCCGCCAGGATCACGAACTCGTCGCCGCCGAGGCGCGCAACCGTGTCGCTGTCGCGCATCATCTCGCTCAGGCGCTCGGACACCGCCGTCAAGAGGCCGTCGCCGACCTCGTGCCCGTAGCGGTCGTTGACGACCTTGAAGCGGTCTAGGTCGATAAAGATCAGCGCCACCAGACCATCGCTGCGCTGAAGACGCGCGATCGCCTGGCGCGCGCGGTCCATCAGCAGCACCCGGTTCGGAAGTTTCGTCAGCGGGTCGTGCAGCGCCTGCAGCTCGAGCGACGCCCGCTCGCTCACGTCGCGCGCCGCCAGATACCACACCTCGCCGTCGCAGCGCCCGTTCCATGCCAGCGAGCGCCACTCGCCATCTCGATGGCGGATGCGGTTCGTGAAGTTTCCGAGCTCCGCCTCGCGGCCGCTCCCGCTCAGCATGCACACGAGCGTCTGTTCCACGTCATCGGGGTGCACGAACTCGATCAGCGGCTTCGACAGCAGCTCCTGCTCGCTCCAGCCCAGCGTCTGCTCCCACGCCGGGTTGACGAGCGTCAGGCGGCCCTCGATCGAGAGCGTCGCCAGCAGATCGCTGGTCATCTCGAACACCCGCGCGATTCGCGCGTCGTCGGTGCTCGTGTCCTGCTGCGCCCCCCCGGCCACCGGCTCAGAGGCCGCCGCTTTTCCGCCGTTCGCATCCGCCAGGCGCGCCGCCGCGAGCGCCTCAGAGGCGTCAGCTCGCGGCGCCGCGTCCGCGCACGCGCCCGGCGCTCCGTCCTTCCCGATCGATTTTCCTCGCATCTCTGCCCATGTCGTCGGGCGATCGCATAAGCGGGAGGGGCGCGCCGGACGCCAAGTGGACGGATTGACTACGTTTCGCGCCATCTCGGCGCCGGTCGTGGACGCACGCGTGCGGCGAGCCGGAGCGGTTCGGTCAGCGCGTCGGCGCGACGTCGGCGGCTTGGGCGCGCGATCCCGGTGTTCCGAAAGGGGCTGCTGCGCGCGCGCGCGCGTGCGGGTGCGCGCGCGGGACCGCCGGCGAGCCTGCAGCGCCGGTGCCCGTGCAGCGCCGGCGCGGGGAGCGCGATCTACGGTTGCGCAAGGTCGATCTACAGGTGCGCGGTGCCGACCGGCGCGGCGCCGTTTGACGCCTGAGCTGCGGTGCTTTCTGCCATGTCCGCCGCGGCCGCCGGGCCGGACGTCCGCGCAACGGTCCTGCGGTCGTCCGCGCGCAGGAAGCGCACTACCGAGAGCACCATGATGATCGTGACGATGATCGCGCTCGAGAGGCACCACTCGCAGATGTGGTGGATCGAGAAGATCTCCCGGTAGGTCAGGTAGGCGCTGAAGCCGAAGCCGATGGTTGTGAACGCGACCGTCGCGAAGCGGCTCTCCTCGCGCTCCGGCGCGAGCAGCGACGCGAGGATCGCGACGTAGCCGATCAGCCCGATCAGCGCCACCGGCACGCCCGCGAGTTTCGAGTACGTCGAGGTCTGCACGATCTCGCAGCCGCCGCCGCCCTTGCCGCACAGCGGCTTGATGCCCGCGTAGTGGATGTACGTCAGGTAGGTCGCGACAGCGAGGCCGATCACGGTCAGCACGAGCATCGTGCGCCAGAGCGTGCGAGCGCTCATCGTGCGATCAGGCTTTCGTGAGTTCTGCGACCGCTTTTTCGAACGGCGCCGGATTGGTGAGCGATTCGTATTCGAACTTCTTCAGCGCGCCGCCCGTTCGTCCGATCTGGAATGCCGGAGTGCCCGTGAAGCCGGCGTTGTTCGCGGCCTGAGCGTCCGTAGTGATCTGCGTCGCGTATTCGGGGTCGCTGCGAGCTGCGAGCCAAGCCGTCAAGTTGAGGCCGGGGGTCTGCTGCGCGAGCGAGCGCAAGAATCCTTCGTTGACGTAGCCGCTGTTCTCCTGGCTCTGCTGGCGATAGAAGAGCTCGATGTAGTACCACGCGCGGTTCTGCTTGCCGGCCGCCATCGCCGCGATCTGCTCCGCGCGGAAGACTTCCGGTTCGTGCGTCGCCGTCTCGAGGTTGCGGTATTCGATCCGCAGCTTGCCGGGGCGGACGTCGCGTTCGATCAGCTGGGCGAGCGCCGTTCGTGAGAATTCGCCGCAGAACGGACACTGGAGGTCGCCGTAGTAGACGAGCGTCACCGGCGCCGAGGTCGCGCCGAGCGAGTTCCCGCTCTCCGGGATGCCGCCGAGCAGCGAGCTGACCTGGCTCACGAGTTTCGTTTCCGGCGCGCCTTTTTGCACTTTGCCGGGGGTCGAGGAGCTACCGCCCGTCGCGACGAGGATCACGACGATGATCACGACGACGACGCCCAGGACGCCGCCCAGCTGGATCAGTCGCGTGCGCCGCGTTTGGCTCTGCGCGGCCGCGCGTTCGGCCTCCTTGCGCTGCTCGCGCGCCTGCTCGCGGCGCTGCTTACGCGTCAGATCCTGCTCGTCTTCTAGCGTCGGCATCGGACCATAATTACATGTCCAGCCTCAATCGTGGCTAAGTGCCCGTCACGGTTGCAGACCCCGCGCAGCGGGGAGGCCGGCGCCGCCCGTAACCGCTCTAGCGCCCGTTCCAGCTGGATAGAGCGCTGGACTTCTGTCGCTCGAGCACGGTGGCGAGCGACGTAGATTGCGAAGACTCGCGGCGGCGGCGCGGAACGCCTACGGCCGTCCGCGAACCGCGCCGCGCGGGAATTGCGCGTTGTCGATGCTCAGGAAGAAGTTTCCCGGGGCCTTGCCGAGGAGCCCGAGGAAGACCGCTGGCTCATGCACGCAACCCGCCGACTTATACGGCGAGGCGAGCGTGACTCCCGCTCCCACGCCCGGACCGCCCGCGAGACTGCGGTAGATGCGGACTCTCGTAGGGCTCGCGACGTTCTTCGGCTGCGCAAACTGCCAGCAGAGTTCGAGCGTGCGGGCATTGATGCTCAATGTCGCGAGATCGGAGGCGCTCGGGGCGCCCTTTGGAGAGCCGTTCGCGCCCGACAGGTTGAACCGGTAGGTCACGCTTTTCACCGCAGGCGGAGTCCCGATTTCCGTCGCGCCCGGCACGTTCGCGTGACTCGCGCTCGCCTGCGTGGACGACGTGGTCCCGGCCGTTTTCGAGCTGCCGCAACCCGCTAGCAGGAGCAGGCCGAGCGCCAGGAGGGCGTTGGTTCGGCGAGACATGTGCGTCTCCTTCTGTCCGATTGTTTGCGGTCCCTTGGCGCTCCCGGTCTCCGCATCGCGGACGACAGCGTACCGGCGGGAGGTACGCGGGCGGTGCAGATCGAGCAGGAGATCAGCCGGTGCGCCCTATCGGTCGTCGGCGCTCGTCGTCAATCCGCTCGTGACCTCGGAGAGCCGCTCCGCGCGCGGTCGCGATGCGGTCGACCGGTCTCCGCAGGGAGCGTGCGCAAGGGCGGTGTACCGGTGTCGGGCGAGCCCTGGCCGGTCTCGCCTCCTTGCCGCGTACCGCTTCGCTACGCTCGCCTTCGTGGCCGCGTGGCGGGCGCGCGACCGACAGGGTCGCAGTTTCAGTCGGACCCGCCCCGAGTCGTCCCGCGAAGCGGCGACAATTGCGCGAACGCCCCGCACACGCCACTCTGCCCCCGTAGCTCAGTCTGGATAGAGCATCGGACTTCTAATCCGAGGGTCGCACGTTCGAATCGTGCCGGGGGCACTGCGATGGGCTCGCCCGCGCGCCGACGCTTCAATCAACGAGCTTCGCGATGTCGATACAGGGCGGGGAGAACCTGGAGATCCTTGGGTCGCCCCGCGGCCTCCTTCGAGCGGATCACGTCGTCGAGGTCGGCAACGACCACGGTGATCCCCTCGACCGCGACTCGCCTCGCACGAGCTCGGAGTTGCTTGTACCCGCCCTCGATACCCGTCGGCCGAAAGGCGATGTCGAACTCGCCATAGCCGCAGATCAGGTTCCACATGTCGGCGCGGCGCAGGGATGCAGCGTCGTGGTCGAAGGCGATGCCCGCGGCCACCGAATCGACGCGTATCCGCGCGTCGAGCTCGGTAAGTGCGGCGGAGAGTCTCTTCAGATTCGCCGGGGTGTCATCGGGCGTAATGTCGATATCTCGCGTGGGAGCGATGGGCGCTTGCTGCGCAATCGCGGCAAATGCGCCGATCACGACGTACTTCACGTCGTGGCGGTTCAGCACGGCGAGGACGCCCGCGGCATCGAGCTCCGGAATGTCGTCGACAGCTTTCAGTGCGCCGCCGCGACCGGGTGTGCGCGCCGCCAGGCCTGTATCTGCCGGTCGCGCCGCTGGCGCTCGCCAGCGCTCCGCTTACGCTCGAGCTGCGCAAGCACGTCGTCGTGAGGATCGCGCGGCTCGAGTTTCATCGTCAGCTCGAAACCGGCGGCGTGCAGGAGGCGCAGCAGCGTCTCGAGGCTTGGCTGGCGCTTGTCCCGCTCGTACGCGGAGATCATCGTCGTCGGAACTGAGGCGCGCTCGGCAAGCTCTCGCTGGGTTAGACGTGCCTTGAGGCGCGCGAGCTGGAGCAGTCCCGCCGCGGCGGATGGGGCCTCATACGATTGTGCCATGACACGATTGTATCATGCGCGCGCGAGGACCTCGAGGTGGCGCGCCAGACGCGCTGCCTACTCGAGCGCCAGCCGGCCTCAGCCTTCTTTGCCCCGCGATCAGCGCCGCGCGCGGCGCGGGCGCGCGCGTAAGATCCGCGCGCTCGCTCGCCGCGCGCCGTCGGCGCCGCACGGCTCGCGAGCCACGATGTTCATCCGCACCGCGCTCGTCTACCCGGCCGTGCTCACCGTGCTGTGCCTCGGCGCGGGCGTGCTCGTCGATCGCCTCAGTGGCTCGTTCGTCCCCGCGGCGCTGCTCCCCGCGGTCGGCCTTGCGGGCCTGATCGCCGTTTCGCAGCTGTGCACGTACGCGTCGGGCATCGCCCCGGCGACGCCGTGGGTGCTCCTCGCCGCCGCGCTCGCCGGCTTCGCTCTCTCTCGTGCGCGGCTCGTCGCGCTCGTGCGCCGCGCACGCGAGTGGTGGTGGCTGGCGGCGTTGCCCGTGCTCGCCTATGCGCTCGCGCTCGCACCCGTGCTCCTCGCGGGCCGTCCCTCTTTCTCGTCCTATCTGGCGCTCGCGGACTCCGCCGTGCACATGCTCGGAGCGGACTACCTGGTGCGACACGGCCAGGACTACGCGCACCTCGACCTGCGCAATTCCTCCGGACTCACGATCAGCGACTACTACGGCTCGAGCTACCCCTCCGGCGCCGACACCGTCCTCGGCGCCAGCGCGCGGCTGCTTCGTGTGCCCGTCATCTGGACCTTCCAGCCGTTCAACGCGTTCGTCCTCGCCATCGCGTCGGGGCCCGCTTGGCTCCTCGCGCGCCGTGCCCGGCTGTCCGCAGCGATCGCCGCCCTCGCGGCGCTCGCCGCGACCATGTCCGCGCTCGTCTACGCGTACGAGCTCATCGGCTCGATCAAGGAGCTGACCGCGCTCGCGATGATCCTCACGCTCGGCGCGCTCACCGTCGTGCACCGCCGCTGGCTCTTCGCTGCGCCCAACCACGCGCTCGCCGCCGCGATCGTGGCTGCCGGCGGCATCTCCGCGCTCGGCGTCGGCTTCTCGGCGTGGGCCGGCGTGACGGCGGGTTTGCTGCTCTTGATCGCGCTCGGCGCCGTGCGCGCGGGGCGCGCGCGCGTGATGCCGCTGCTGCTCCTGTGCGCGAGCGGAGCGCTCGCGACGTTCGTCGCAGCCCTGCCCACGTTTCTCGACCTCGGGGGGTCGCTGAAAGTTGCGACCACGATCGCCTCGACGTCCAATCCCGGCAACCTGCACACGCCGCTTCGCTGGGATCAGGTGCTCGGCGTGTGGCTGCACCCTAGTTACAAGGAGCTGCCCTCCGGCGTCGCGCGGACGGTCACCGATGTGCTCGTCGCGGTCACGATCGCCGCGAGCGCGCTCGGCATCTTCGGCATGCTGCGCGCACGCGCGTACGCGCTGCTCGCGTGGCTGCTCGCGATGGTCGCGCTGCTCGCCGTCGTGAGCCTGTATGCGACGACGTGGGTCGACGCGAAGGGGCTCATGATCACCTCGCCCGTCGTCGTTCTGATCGCTTGGTCGGGCGTCGCAGCGCTCGGAACGCGCGCCGGATCGCGCGTCGGCGGCCGCGCATCGTTGCTGCTCGGCGGGTGCGCCGGCGCGCTCGGGCTCGCGCTCGCGGGCGGCGCGCTCGCATCCGATGCCTCGCAGTACCACGCCGCGAACCTCGCTCCGACCGCGCGCTACGAAGAGCTTGCGTCGCTCGACCGCCAGTTCGCGCGGCAGGGACCCGTGCTGTTCACCGACTTCGACGAATACGCGCTCGACGTCCTGCGCGACCTCGACGTCGGGGGGCCCGACTTCACATACCCGCCGCCCGCGCTCGCCGCCGTCGCGGGCGGCCACGGCGCGCGCGTCGAACTCGATCGCGCACCGCCCTCCGCGCTCGCCGCATACCCGCTCATCATCACCCGCCGCGACCCCGCCGCCGCCCCGCCGCCGGCGGCGTACGCCGAGGTTCGAGAGGGCGCGTACTACGTCGTCTGGAAACGCACGAAAGGCGCGCCCGTCGCGTCCGTGCATCTCGCGCGCACGGTCGCCGGCGCGGGCAACTTCTGCGCGCGCGTGACCGCGCTCGCCGCCGCCGCGCGCACGCGCGGCGAGCGCCTCGTCGCCGCGACGGCACCCGCGGTCGTCAGCGTCGCCGTGCGCGATCTCGGCCGCCGCGTCCGCTGGGGGAGGACCCCTTACGGGCTCGTGATGTCCCGGCCCGCTTCGCTTCCGGTGCGGTTCTCCGTGCCCTCGTCGGGCGTGTGGGACGTGTACCTCGCCGGAGAGTTCTCGCCGCCAATCGATCTGAGCGTCGACGGACGCGCGCTCGCGACGATCGAAGGGCAGCTCGGGGGCAACTCGCTCGTGCCCGACTTCACTGCTCCGCTACCCCTGACGCTCGGCGCCGGCCGCCACGTGCTCCTCGTCAGCCGCCGCCGCGGATCGCTCGCGCCGGGTGACGGCGGCGCGGCGGTGCTCGACCGTATCTATCTCGCGCCGGCCGGCGCGCCCGCGCGCACGCTTGTCACGCTCGACCCGCGCGCTTCCGCGGCACAGCTTTGCTCACGCTCCTACGCATGGGTCGAATCGCTTCCGCCGGCGTGAGCGTGACGAGGTCGGCGCTGCTCGGCGGGACGAGCACGGTGACCCCGCCGAGGCGGTCCGCGCGCACGCGCGGCGAGTCGTCGACGCCCCAGGTGCCGCTCGCCGTCACGGCCGAATCGCCGAGCGTCAGCTGCGAGATCGCCTTGGGTGAGGGCGCGCGCAGCTCGAGCACGTGCGCCCCACGGAAGCGCGTGGGCGCGTGCAGGCGGATCGCCACCACGCGCGAGCCCGGCGGGTCGTCGTCGACGATCAGCACGTGGATGTTTCCGTTGCGCGCGCGCATCGCGACGACGTCGATGTTCGCGTGCCGTTCCCACGTCAGCGACGAGGGCAGCGGCACGTCACCGACCAGCGCCTTGTCGAGCAGCAGCGCGTACCACTCCGGCTGCGCGCGCAGGTGTCCTGAGACGAGATCCGCGGCGCTCGCGGCGCACAACGGCGAGTAGCCGTCGCAGTTGCGAACGTTGCCGTGGAAGTTGATCCCCGACATCCCCGCCGCCATCGTCCGCGCGACGTAGTCAGTCGCCCACAACGTCGCCGCGAACGTGTTGCTGATGCCCGGACGCCCGCCGCACGAGACGCTGCCCGCCTCGTCGAGGCGGAAGGGGATCCCGGAACGAGACGCGGCCGACATGTAGCGCCGGGTCGAAATGCGCTCCGCACGGCGGATTGCCGGGCTCAGCAGTCGCGCGATCGAAGGCCGGATCGCTCCGTGGCAGCCGAGCGGATAGTGGTGACCCGTCAGGAGCGCCGCGCCGAGCGATCTCTCGCCCGGTCCCCAGCTCACGATCGCCGGCGAGCCCGAGACGTCGGGCCCCGCGAGCGGGGGCCGCGAACCGCCGTCTCCCGCGACCGCGCCGAGGATGCTCGCCGCCTGCGCCGCGTACTGCGAGGACGTCCACGGGGACGGGCGCAGGTCGTGGCTCGCGTACGCGTTCGGCTCGTTTCCGAGCTCGATGCCCGCTAGCCACGGGCCGAGGATCGCGCGCGCTGCCTCCACCTCGCGCACCGCCGCGTCGGGTTCGAAGTGCGCGAGCCCGACCGTCAAGAGGATCTTCCACCCGCTGCGCGCGGCGAGCCTTGCCAGGCGCTCCAGGTCCGCAGGGCCGATCGTGCTCGTCGCCCACGCCGGGCGAGGCGTCGCCGCGTCCGCCCACGCCGCCTGCGTGTCCGCCGAGACGCCGCCGAAGCGCAGCACGCCGGGGCCGAGCGAGCGCAACAACGTCACCAGGTTGCCGTGTTCGCCAAGCCGCGTCAGTTCGACGAGGCTCGAGAGCTCGAACGACAGGCCGAGGTAACCGCTCGGGACCGGCTTTCCGCTCGCGCTCGCGTCGATCGCCGCAGACACGTCAGTGCGCGCGCCGCGCGGCGATGCCGCGACGGGAAACGCGGCGACTGACGTCAGCGCCGCCGTGAGCGCGGCCGCCAGCGCACACGCCGCACGTCGCGCCGACTTCGTCCGGCCCTTCATCGGCCGCCAGTTAACACGCCGTAACGGCCGCACCTGTTCGATCTACCCGCTCGTGAGCGTGCGCGCTCGTTGCCTGCGCATCGCCGTCTGTTGCCTTCCGATGCAGGTGCCGCGCGCGCGTGCGTACGCGCACGCGCGTGCGGGCGCGCGGCACCCCGATGCGGACAGTCGACACGATGCGGACCGCCGGTTCGCTGCCGGCGGCCGACTCGCTGCGGACAGCCGATACGCCGCGCACAGCCGACTCGCCGCGGACAGCCGACTCGCGCGAGCACGTCGGGCGGCGCGCGTAGGCTGGGCGACGTGCCGAAAACCGCGCCAGAGCAGTGCGTGCCGACGGAAAACGAAATCCTGCTGGGCGAGAACCTCGAGCTGCTCACGGGGTTCGCGGACGAGTGCTTTCAGCTGTTGTACATCGATCCGCCGTTCAACACGGGGACGGTGCGCTCGCGCAAGACGCTGCGCGTGCGCGCGCGCGAGGACGGCGCGCGCGTGGGCTTCGGCGGGCGCCGCTACAGCTCGAGCGTGGTGCGCGAATCGTCGTATCGCGACGAATTCGAGGACTACCTCGGTTTCCTCGAGCCGCGTCTGGTGCACGCGCGGCGGTTGCTCGCGCGAGAGGGGACGCTGTACTTCCACATCGACTATCGCGAAGCTCACCGTTGCAAGCTACTGCTCGACGAGATCTTCGGGCGTGAGTGCTTCCTCAACGAGATCATCTGGGCATACGACTACGGCGCGCGCTCGACGCGCCGCTGGCCGGCGAAGCACGACACGATCCTCGTATACGTGAAGGACAGCGAGGCGTACCACTTCGACGCGAGCGCGGTCGACCGTGAGCCATATATGGCGCCGGGGCTCGTGGGGGCGGAAAAGGCGGCGCGCGGGAAGCTGCCGACGGACGTGTGGTGGCACACGATCGTGCCGACCAGCGGGCGCGAGAAGACGGGCTACCCGACGCAGAAGCCCGAGGGGATCGTGCGGCGCATGGTCCTCGCCTCGACGCGGCCCGGCGACTGGTGCCTGGACTTCTTCGCGGGCAGCGGCACTCTCGGCGCGGCGGCGAGCAAGCTCGGCCGGCGCTACGTGCTGATCGACCGCAACCCGGAAGCCGTCGCGATCATGCGCGCGCGGCTCGGCGCCGACCAGAGCGCTCCGGCGCGGAAGCGAGCGGCGGCCCGCCGATAGCGAGATCAGCGCGCGGGCGTTCGGGCCCGATGACGCGTGCGGCGACGAGGTGGAATCGTGTGTCCATGTCCGAGGGGAGCGCGCTCGTGTACCACATCCAGCTGCGCCAATTCCCGCACAACCACGCCCGCTTCAACCTCGCCGAGGAGGAGCTCGATGGGATAGCGGCGCGGTGGGCGCGCGATGAATGGATCGAGGAGGGCGATCGCAAGTGGAGCCCGCACCAGGCGAAGCTGACGATCCTCGCGGGACGGCGCCTGGAGGTGCGTGAGCTCGCGCTGGGGCGCGGCTGGCGCAATGCCGAGCGCACCGCTGAGGACGTGACGGAGCGGGTCCTCGGGGCGTGGAGGGGAGAGGCCGCCTGGTCGGCGGAGAGGGACGCGCGGCGTTACGCGGGCGCGCAGCCGGCTCCCGCCGAGGCGCGGCCGACCGCGCGCGCGGAGTCGGCGCGCACGGCGCGCGAACCAGCGCACGAGCGTTCGTTGCTCGCGGACTCGGTCGGCCTCGAGCTCCTGGCGCTGCTCGACCTCGAGCCGGCTCCGCTCGCGAGCGCGTACGCGCTCGCCCACGCGCGGCTCCCAGAGCGCGACGCGAGCGAGTGCCTCGCGCTCGCGGAGCTCGCGGTGCGCTCGCTGCTCGCGCGCGCACTCGTTGAGGTCGTGCGCGACTCCGGCGAGGAGCGCGCCGAGCGCGGCGCGCGCGCGGGCCCGAGTGCGGGCGCGGCGGCCGATCCGCTCCGCGGCGCGGATCTCGAGCTCGCGCTGCAAGCCCTCGAGAGCTGGGTCGCCAGCGGCGCGCAGCGGTATCGCGTGTGGCTGAGGCGCACATAGAGCCGTTCGTGGGTGGCGCGACGCGCCGAGAGCGCGTGGCTCGAGTGGTGGCATCCCGCCCGCAGCGCGTGTGTGTGCCCACAGGGCGGCCGCTAGACTGCGGGCGTCGCTTGGTGGGCGTAGCTCAGCTGGTAGAGCTCCTGGTTGTGGTCCAGGCGGTCGGGGGTTCGAGTCCCCTCGCTCACCCTTGTGTGATGTGTCAGGACATCCCGGACACATGTGTCGGGACATCGTGGACTCTAGGGCTGCGGCCAAGCGGCTGGTAGAGGCGGGCGGGATCGAGCGTCAGCTCGCGGATCAGCTCGCCGTTTGAGTCGATCACGCGGATCTCCAGATCGGCGATCAGGAGCTTGACGGTGCGGCCTTTGTGGGCCCGCCCGAGCCCGATTTTGTAGAGCCGGGAGTCATAGCGCAGGCTGACCTTGCCGCTCTCATCGACCTTGTCCTCGCGCGCGCGAAAGTAGGTCCCGGCGCGGGCGCCGGCCGGCCGCGCCTTGGAGCGCTCGCTGTAGGCCTGCAGCGGAGTGCGCCGCGAAAGCGCCCGGTGCGGGCGGATGTGGTTGTAGTAGTGGCGGAAGACGTGGAGCTGCTCCTGGAGCGCTTGAAGCGTTGCCGCCGGCGGTTGCCTTGCCAGGTAGCGCTTGAGCGTCTGGTGCAGGCGCTCGACCTTGCCGAGCGTCTGCGGGTGATAGGGACGAGAGTTCTTGAAGTCGATGCAAAGGCGCTCGAGCACGAGACGCCCGCGCACGCGCACACCTCGGCGACCGGGACCTCGTTGCGGCCGGCCTTGGCCGACAGCTCGATCATCGCCTGGATCAACCGCCAGCGCTAGCTGGCTTGGACCGTTTTTTTGCGTCAAGCGCCATTGCCGCGCGCACGCGCCTCGACTGGGCTCTTTGGCTTTCCCGCGCGTGCGACGCACTGTGGCAGCGTTCGAGTCCTTCGTCTCTTGATCGCCCTGTGCCGGTGTGTCACGTGAAGCACATTCTCGATTGCCATATCACTTTTGTCTTCCAAACGTATCATTTCATCATGACTCCCAGCGAATGCGCAATCGGAAAAACTGCCTAGAAACCGCGGGCAGGACGGCGACGCACGAATGGACGGCATTGCCCCCTGCAAACGGGAGTTGAAAGAATTGTCAGACCCAGCCATGTACTCCGATTCGGACGAAACCCTTGACAGCGATTGTCCGCGGTGAATAGGATCTCACGATCGATAGATATCGAGAACGCCAGCGCCTCTCGGTCGTGGGATGAGGAGGGATGATGGGTTTGTTCGGAGCAGGACGCGGTGCGCGCGCGAATGGTCGAGCGGCGGCGATCCTCGCAGTGGTGGTCGGGGCGTTAGCGATAGGCATTGCTGTGCCCGCGCAGGCGCACACTCCTTACACAGCCGTGGCCTGGGGCCAAGGCTCTGAGGGGACATTGGGCAACGGTGAAAACCAAAGTCACGACGTCCCCGTCGCCGTCAAGAATCTGAGCGGCGTAACGGAAATCGCGTCTGAGCACGGGTCTGCCTTCTACGGCCAGGCCTTGGCGCGGCTCGAAGGAGGGACGGTGTGGGGCTGGGGCCGCAACGACTTCGGGCAGGTCGGTGACGCCAGCACCAGCAACAAAAACGCTCCCGTTGCGGTCTGCGCGGTGGGCAGCACCGAAGAACAGTGCCAGCAGGGCGCTCACCTAAGCGGCGTCAAGTCGCTTGCAGCCGGTGCGCGCCACAGCCTCGCTCTGCTCGAAGGAGGTACGGTCGTCGAGTGGGGTAGGCCCGGCGACGGCAGCGCAACGACTGTCCCGGTCGCGAAGGCGGGTCTCAGTGGCGTCAGGGCGATCGCGGCAGGCCAGGAATACAGCCTCGCGCTGCTCGAAAACGGCACCGTCATGGCCTGGGGAGTGAACGAATCCGGACGGCTCGGCAATGGCACCGAAACGCCTAGCGCAGAACCCGTCGCCGTCTGCGCAGTCGGCGACAAAGCTCCGTGCGCGACAGACCTAAGCCACGTGAAGGCGATCGCCGCGGGTACTAGCCACAGTCTGGCGCTGCTCGAAAACGGCACCGTCGTCGCGTGGGGATCCAACTCTCTTGGGAAGCTGGGCGACGGAAACGAAACGACGAGCAGCGTGCCAGTTGTCGTCTGCGCGATCGGGGTGGTGAGCCCCTGCTCGGAAGAAAGCAAGCAGCTCAAAGAATCCGCCGGCGTCGCCGCTGGCGAAGACGACAGTCTTGCGCTACTGGCGAGCGGCAGGGTAGTGTCGTGGGGCACAAATTCACAGGGAGCCCTGGGCGACGGCGGGAATCCGCAGTTCTTCCCCGAACACTGTCCCGAACCGACATCGTTCGGCACTTGCTCGAGGACACCCGTGCCAGTGTGCGCGCCTGGATACTCCGAAAGCAAACCGTGCTCGTCGGGTCCCTACCTGAGCGGCGTCACGCAGATCGCGCGGGCAGGCGAAACCGGCTCCGCCGGTTACGCGCTGCTCGAAAGCGGCAACATCCTAGCCTGGGGCAAGGGGGGCGAACACGATCTCGGCGACGGGACGACCGAAAGCCACGAAGTCCCCGTCTACGTGTGCGCACCAGGTGAAAAGGAAAAAGAAGCGAAAACCGAACCGACGCCATGCGCCAACGACCTCACCGACGTGAAGGGCATCGCAGGCGGTGACGAACAGGGCTTCGCGTTTGGCCCACCGCCCGCGGTCACCCGCATGTTGACGAAATCGGGGCCGGCGAGCGGCGGCGTCTCCGTGTTCATCGAAGGCACTGACTTCGCGGGAACAAAGGAAGTCAAGTTCGGCTCGGTGAGCGCCTTGAGCTTCGAACTCTCTACGCCGGCCGTGATCAGGGCCGTCGCACCGGCGGAGACTGCCGGCAAGGTGGACGTGAAGGTGACGAATCAATGGGGCATGAGCGCAACATCTACATCCGACCTATACACGTTCTACCCGACCGTCACGGGCGTGAGCCCGAACAAAGGACCGACGGCCGGCGGCACGACCGTCACCGTCAAAGGCTCCGGGTTCATGACCGGGACGAAAGGCACGATTATCAAGTTCGCCGGAACGAAATCGGCCTCGATCAACTGCTCCTCGACGAGCGAATGCACGGCCGTGTCTCCGAAACACCTGGCCGCAACCGTCGACGTCAGAGCGATCGTGAACGGGATCACGAGCCCGAGAAACAGGCCAGCCGACCTGTTCACGTACGAATGAGACACCGCGCCCGACAGATTGAGCGCGTGAGCGCAATGCTGGCACGGCCATAGGCACTCTGCGAGAGGGCCGGGGCTACCAACTCTCCTCCCCGGCCCTCGTCGCCGAGGCGAAGCGTGCGGCTAGCGAGCGGTGCGAGGGGCGGGCTCGGCGACTTGACGCTGAGCGTGGTACGTAACTGCTCGAGCTCGCGATCGGAGCTCGAACGGACCGCGAGCTGCAACGGCAGATCGTCGGATCGCACGATGAAATGGCTCGCTGGAACGAGATGGCCGCCCCGGTCCTCTATCCGGAGCACGCCGAGCATCCCGAGCTGCTTCGGCTCATCGCGACCGGGCGGTGCTTGTTGCCGGGCTGCGCGACCTTGTTCGCATCGCCGACGCCTCCACTGACCCGGGCGCCTGGCGCCGAGCTCTCGGCTACCAGGCTGTGCTCGAGGTCCAACGTGAACAGGCTGTCACGCGACCAGCTGACCTGCGCAGCGACGACGAGCGGATCGAGGCGTGGCTGGGCCAGCCGATCTCGGCAGCGTAGATCTGGACCGCGAGGCACTGTTCGCACTGCTCGAGCGCCATCGCGTCGCGTTCGTGCTGATCGGCGGCGCCGCGATCCAATCTCACGGCGGCCGCTATGACACTTTGGACGTCGACCTTGCGCCCGAGACTACCCCGGAGAACCTCGCGCGGCTCGCGGACGCGCTCAACGAGCTCGATTGCCGGCTGATCACCGACCCAGCGGATGCGGCCAGCTGGGTGACGCTTCCTGCCAGCTACTTCACGCCGCGCAGCCTGCGAGCCGCGAGCACATGGAACCTCGCGACGCGCTACGGCCAGCTCGATCTCTGTTTCGCGCCAGCCGGCTTCCCCGGCGGATATGAGGAGCTACGTTCGGACGCAACGCTGCGCGCGGCGGCAGGCACGACCGTGGTTGTGCGAGTTGCCGCGCTCGAGGACGTTCACGCGTGCAAGCGCGAGGCTGACCGCGCGAAGGATCGCGCGTACTTCGAATCGGTCGAAGGTCGCGGTGGGCGGTAGCTGGGACAGCGACCGGCGAGCACCCGTTTGGGGTCCAATTTGGGGTCCAAATTGAGGAGCACTCAGGACAACTCAGAGGCAACGAAGCCCAATAGAGATGGGCGTTTTCAATCCAGCCAAACGCCATCCGTCTGGTTGTGGTCCAGGCGGTCGGGGGTTCGAGTCCCCTCGCTCACCCTAAGGAGAGCCTGCAACACGGCCAGTTTTGCTGTGATGGCGCAGGCGGCGAAAGGCAGCTTGGGGTCCAATTTTCGAGAAGCACTTTTGGCTTCTCAAACGCCCGCATGTGTCCGCGCTAGCGCGCGTAGGGGCGAAGGGGGTCCGAGGGAAAACGAGTACTAGCCGCCGATCGGCGCGCGCGGGTTGGCGCCCCAGAAGACCTGCGTCCCGAGCATTCCGATCGCGTGTACGAGCACGATATTCAGCACCATCGACTTCGCCGTCGCGCGGCCCACGCCTACGGGGCCACCACTGGCGTTGTATCCGTAGTAGCAGGCCACGAGCACGATCGCGGTGGCCATGAACATCGCCTTGATGAGGCTGTATAAGA